>Ga0157363_1003210_pt1 | contig 14694 bp, 8 predicted proteins | sample AttsexASBM1_FD_111477 | JGI IMG/M metagenome (GOLD analysis project Ga0157363, IMG submission 111477) | Fungus gardens microbial communities from leaf cutter ant in Ribeirão Preto, State of São Paulo, Brazil - Atta sexdens ASBM1 | ecosystem: Host-associated > Fungi > Mycelium > Unclassified ...
CGCTGTATTGCTGCTCGCACGGCGTGCGTGGTCGTGGCGCTGCCATGACGTATCTGTCCCATAAGGCTTCCTTCCACTCGCGTGAAATTAATACCCCATCAAACCCCGGGACTAAACACCTAGTGATCCGGCTCGGTGTCAGTGTGCATATCGTCGCTCAGTTCACGATTGACCCATATCCATAGAAACAGACGAGAGTGAGCTAGTTGTTCATTCGATCTGCCTAATGCGATGCTGTTGCGTACTGCTTTGGCGTAACCCCGAAATGTCGACGAAACTGATTGATGAGGTGGCTCTGGTCATAAAAGCCAACGCTCGTCGCCGTTTGCGCGGCACTTACGCCTTGAGCAAGCAGGGTTTTGGCGTGACCAAGCCGGACTTGTGTCAGGAATTGATGGACCGACAGTCCAGTCGTAGCACGAAAACTGCGCATGAGGTGGTATTGGCTGATCCCAACAGCCGAAGCGACCTCATCAATGCTCAGATGTCCATGGAATTCGTCTGCGAGAAATGTCTGCGCCTTCTGGATATCGGCAGAACGCGATGCAGCTTTGACCGATCGTCCTGTACGCTCGCCATACCGTACGATGACATGACCCAGCGCTTCATAGACGGCGCATTGCCGCTCGAGCGGATCCTGAGACTGTGAGGCAAGCAACGAGGCCTGTAAGAGCCTATCGGCGAGGTCTGTGTTCTGGCGGAGAAGGTCGCGTCCAAAGTCGAGGTTGCCCGCCCCCGGCAGGATGTCTGCCGCCAGTGCGTCGATAAACTGGGAGGTTGGATAGAAGGCGCAGTAATCCCACCCCAGATCACATTCTACAGCTTCGCCTGTATGCACCTCCCCCGGCGGGATAATCATGACGGTACCTGGCTCAGCGACGCCTTGATAGCGCGCAATGCGGTGTCGTTGAGCGCCGCGAACGAATGCGGCAATGACGAATTCATCATGCGAGTGCGCGGGATAGCGATAATCGAAGCAGGATGCCCGCAGCACATCCATCCCGCCCGGCAGGCTGGAATCGCGCCACAATTTCAACCTGTCTCGGGGGTTCGCCATCGTTCCTTCATCCCAATCTGTGCCTTGTGACGCATCAGAGCAGGATTTTCCAATCCCGCCCCAAATGTATCGATTAAGCAGGATACAGAATTTATAAGACATGAGCGACCAGACATGAATGAGATTTCATCTCAACGCCCTTTGCGCCAGAAGACTATCGGCATTCTTGGCGGCATGAGCAATCAGGCGACTGGCGAATATTATCGGATGCTCAACGAGCAATTGAACCAGCATCTTGGTGGCTGGGATAATGGTGAGATCATCATCGCATCGGTCAATTTCGGGAATATCCAGTCTTTCGTACGTGAAGATCGTTGGGACGAGGCAGCGGCCTATCTGACGGATAAGATCCTGCGGCTCGAAGCAGCGCGCGTGGATGTCATCGCCTGCGTCTCCAACACCATGCACCGCGTTGTCGAGCCTGCCATGATGGGACGCACGACGCCGTTCATCCATATCGCCGATCCGACCGGCGAAGCCATACGCAAGGCCGGGATTGGCCGCGTAGCCTTGCTGGGCACGATGCCGGTCATGCAATCGGAAGCACTACACAAACGCTATCGCGATAAATTTGGTGTAGAGGTGATTGTCCCGAACGAGACCGCCAAGGAGATTGTCGATCGCATCATCTTTGACGAACTGGTTCGTGGTGACCTGAGGCCAGAGTCCAAGGCCGAATATCTCCGTGTAGTTGAAGCACTGCGGGCCGAGGGCGCGGAAGGCGTAATCCTGGGTTGCACCGAGATATTCCTGCTTATCAACCAGTCAGATTTTCCAGCGTTCCCTGTCTTCGATACGACCGCTCTGCATATTCAGGCCATCGTAGACTTTGCTCTGGCAAGATGACGGACCACCGTTACCTGTGAAGAAACGACACTAACATTGGGGAGAGAGAGTAATATGCATATGATCGGGCTTATCGGGGGAATGAGCTGGGAAAGCTCGGCAGAATATTACCGCATTATCAACGAAGGCGTTCGCAATAAACGTGGGTCGACTGCATCCGCACCCTGCCTGCTCTGGTCTTTCGACTTTTCCGAGATCGAGGCGCTTCAGCATAAAGGGGACTGGGAAGGCCTGACCGCAAAAATGGTCGATGCAGCGCAGCGGCTCGAAGCTGGCGGAGCCAAGGTTCTGCTGATCTGCACCAACACCATGCATCGCATGGCCCCAGCGGTACAGGCGGCGGTCAGCATTCCGCTTTTGCATATTGCTGATCCAACAGCAGAGCGGATCAAGGCGGCAGGTTTTTCGAAAGTTGGCCTTCTGGGCACAGCTTTCACGATGGAGCATGATTTCTACAAAGGTCGCCTGATCAACAACCATGGTCTCGACGTCATCGTGCCAAACGACGAGGATCGTGCTACCGTTCACCGCATCATCTACGAAGAATTGGTGGCAGGCCGGATCGAGGAAGCATCCCGAAAAGCCTACAGAGCTGTCATCGCCCGTTTGGTTGAGGCTGGTGCAGAAGCCATCATTCTGGGCTGTACCGAAATCATGCTGCTGGTAAGGCCCGAAGACAGTAGTGTGCCGATCTTTGACACTACAGCACTCCACGCTGAGGCCGCGATAGAGTATACGCTCAAAGATTGACGATCTCGCAGCCCGTTATACGGTTGATGCACTAGCAAGTCAGGTCAGGGAATATGAGAATGAAACCCGTCTGGGCACTGTTCCTCGCGCTTTGCCTTCTGATCTCACCCGCTGGCGCGCAAACGACCGAAACCGATTATCCCGCTTGCGACCTGATGGCCCAACATGAACTTGTCGGCACTGTTGGAGCCGAGATCACGGATCCGCAACAGGCGCATATTGCGGAACGCGCTAACATCCTTCAGGCGGACATTGGCACCGCCCGCAAGGCGCGCCGCATTTCACAACGACTGGCCGATCGTCTGTGGCACAAGGTTGAGGGTGTTCGTACGAATACGAACACCCTCAAGCGCAATCAGGCGTTTCTGGGCGCGGCAGAGCGCGCATTTTATGACCGACAACTCGATAGCATTGCTGGCACGTTATGCCGCTGACAGTATGGAAATTAGAACGTCTGAAGAAGCGCGACTTTCCGCGATAAGCGGACCTTCGGGTTTCCCCCCATTGCTGTCGGAATAATAAAGGCGGCTAAGGCCTTTCAGACCAAGTGAAAAGGGTAGGGGGGCTTCTCTAATGGCCACTCAACCAATACGCATGGGGATTAACAAATATATTCTCCGCATATCGTGCGGATATAGTGTTGCGCTTTGCGGTGATTAAGCGCCATATTCTCTGCAAGGAGTGCAGGTAATATGGCGCGATACATTCATGAACTCGGAGGCTGGCCAGACTTCCGGTGGGACAAGGATATCATTTCCCATGAACTGGCTGCGGTGCGTCACCGGCAGGGGCGGCTGTTAGGGCGAATGGAAAGCCTTGGCTTCGATTTCAGGTCGGAAGCCGTGCTTCAGACTCTGACGGAAGATGTCATCAAGTCGAGCGAGATTGAGGGCGAAAACCTTGATCGTGAGCAGGTGCGCTCTTCCATTGCCCGGCGACTGGGCATGGATATTGGCGCGCTGGCACTGGTGGATCGGGATGTTGAAGGCGTCGTGGAGATGATGCTGAATGCGACCCGGCATTATGCTGATCCGCTGAGCCAAAAGAGGCTGTTTGCCTGGCATGCGGCTTTGTTCCCCACAGGCCGAAACGGCATGTCACCCATTCTGGTTGGAGAATGGCGTGATGACAGAACCGGCCCGATGCAGGTCGTGTCAGGTCCTGTCGGACGGGAGAAGGTCCATTATGAGGCGCCGGCAGCCAGTAGGGTGCTGGCGGAAATGCGTACCTTCCTCGACTGGTGCAATGCCGGGCAAGCACTGGACCCTGTGCTCAAGGCGGCCGTTGCGCACTTGTGGTTTGTGACCATTCATCCGTTTGAGGACGGAAACGGACGCATGGCGCGGGCAATCGGTGACCTCATGCTGGCGCGTTCGGAACAGACAGACCAGCGTTTTTACAGCCTGTCGGCCCAAATCCGTCAGGAGAGAAAGGATTACTATGCAATCCTTGAGGCCACCCAGAAGGGGGATATGGACATTACGCCCTGGTTGCGATGGTTTCTGGGGGCTCTGGATCGCGCCTTTGATCGCGCTGAACTGGTTCTGGGAAAAGTCATCCAGAAGGCCCGTTTCTGGGATAATCTCGCCGGTCAATCGATCAATGACCGGCAGCGCCTCATGCTGAACCGCCTGCTGGACGGGTTCGAGGGCAAACTGACCTCATCCAAATGGGCGAAGCTCGCGAAGACGTCACCGGACACCGCTCTGCGTGATATCAATGATCTGGTGTCGCGCAACATTTTGGTTCGGGAGGCTGCTGGTGGAAGAAGCACCAGCTACAGGTTAGTTTTTCCTGAGGTGTGAACGAGGATCTGCACTGAAGCCTGGAGCGCCCTCCAGGTCGCGGGAAAGACGACCCATCGTCTCTGTTACAGTAAGAGGCAGACCGCATCCGGTTCTTTCGGAGTAAGGGTCACAAAGGATCAAATGAAAGCAGAGAAAAAATATTTCATTTTTTCAGTTATTTAACTATGCTGACAGTCGTTCAATAAAGCCGCTGACAAGCAGCAGTTTTCTTTGGTTGTGTGCCCCCGCAACCACTTGCAGTTTCTGAAACCCCGCTAAGTCAACGGCTTAGCGGGGTCTTGCTATGCGTAAACCGAGGGAATTTTCTGGGAAACTATTTAATTTCAGGTATTTATGGGAGGCAGGTTCAAATCGGGGGTATCCTACCTCGCAACCACTTGCGATTATCTGCATTGACGTGAGACGCTGTTACAATCAGGCTCAGAAGCGAATATAATTTTAGCTTCTGGATTGATGACGGACCTTATTCGAAGCCTTATCCTTCGCTGGAGGGACGATCCGGCAGGGACTTATCAGAGCTGGTTTCTGTGGGACGAGCGTATCAAGAATTTTCGCTCTATCCGTCGTGGCTTGCTGCAGGTCGTTGCCGAGATTGCCGGGGGCACATTCGGGGTCGCCTATCGTGGCTCATCCTTGGAAACGGTTGTTCATTCGATTGCTGAGCAGCGCCAGATATTCAAGGGGGCGGATCATGCATTCCTGTGGAAGCCGAAGCTACGCATTCCCGATATCTATGAAAATCCTGGCAACCAGAAAGCATTCGGGCAGCTTCTCGATACCTGTCTGTGCTGCAATACCGAAGAGCATGTAGTCTCGGCCGTTCATGCAATTGATGCCCGGAAGATAAAGGGACTGGGACCAGCCGTCGCCAATCTGCTGTATTTCCTGCACCCCACGATCATGCCGCCCTTCAATACGGCAATAGTAAACGGCTACAACGCCTTGACCGGATCAAAGGTAAAACTGGGGCGATGGGAGGAATATCTTGCCATGCGGCAGGGTATCCTGAAGCTGAATGCGACCTATCGTTCGCTGCTTTCCAATGATCTGGGCGCTATCGGAGGACTGCTGTTTGATCTCGGAAGCGGACGCTATTCAGCGCCGCCTCTCGAGGATGACGAAACAGCGCGAAAACTCTGGGAAGCCGATCTTCACCAGGTGAGGGAGCAGAGCGCAAAAGAGGCTCGGGTCTTCGCTGCGGAGCGGGAGACGGATCATACCCATACCGAAATTCAGGGCTGGCTTCGCGATCTGGGGCATTCTCTGGGTTACGATGTCTGGATTGCCGCCAATGATCGCAGTCGTCCATGGCAGGACGGTAAACTGGGAGATGACTGCCTGTCGGTGTTGCCTGGGTTCACAACGGAAACGCAAGCGGCGCAATCCGTGCGTCTGATCGATGTCCTGTGGCTGGACCGGGACAGCCACGGAATTGTTGCAGCCTTCGAGGTTGAGCATTCAACGACCATTTATTCCGGCATCGTGCGGATGCTGGATCTGGCTCTCGGGTCAGAGGCGCAGGCTCTGGAGGGACTGTTCCTTGTCGCGCCGGACAAGCGGGAAGCCGATGTGCGGGAACAGTTAAGGCGACCGGCCTTCAGCAGGATTGCGGATCTGAAAGTCCGGTATCTGCCTTATGGAGCGCTTGAGAAGGATCGTGAGGCAATCGAACGCTTTGGTCAGGGGTTGAAGCCTATCCAAGCCATATCCCATCTGCTTACACCTACATGATGTTAATGGAAGCCCCAGCAGTAATACGCTCGGTGTATTAGTGTCTGATCTATGGAGTGAGGTAGTGGCAAAATTAAAGTCTTGGTGCAAACAGACCACGACCAAGATCAATTCACACGACCTAATCTATCTGGAGCCGAAAAGCGCAGCGCTTTCGACCGGCATTTCTGCTGTGGCTGCGGTCGTGCCCGGCCATTATGCTGCGGCGGATCGTATCGCGGGCATATTGCGACGCTTAGGAAAGTCGGCTGTTGCTGATTATGTCCAGACCAAGCTTCCGCAGGGCGCCAAGGCACGTTCGGGTGATCTTGGCGAGATTCTTGCAACCAGCTACGTCACCGAGTTTACCAGCTACGGAATCGGGATCTACAAGTTACGCTGGTCAGATCATCGTGAAATGGCGATGCGCGGTGACGACATATTGGGCATTTGTATCGATCCGACAGTTAAGGTCAAATTTCTCAAGGGTGAGGTCAAGAGCCGAGCGGCATTAAACAAGAAAACCGTCGATGAAGCCCGCGCCGCGTTGGCGTCGAACCATGGTCGACCGACACCACATGCATTGGCGTTCGTTGCCGACCGTTTGTTCGAGACCGGCGAGACGGCGCTCGCTGAGATCATCGACGAGTACCAACTCAAAACCCGCATTAAGGTTAAACAGCTATCGCACCTGCTGTTCGTGTTCACCGGCAATAATCCGAGCGCGATCCTGACTACAAATCTTAATGCTTATAGTGGCCGAATCCCGCAAGTCGCGGTCGGTCTCCGAGTATCCACACATCAAGCTTTCATCAAGCAGGTTTTCGAGAAGGTAATTGCTGATGGCAACAACCCCTGAGGCTATTGCCCAACTAATTGCCGAAGCGACGGCGCCGGGCTTTCGCGACGATCTACTTGCAAAGGGTCAGGCACGCTCAATGGTGTGGCGCGACGGCGTCCTACCTCCAGGCGCTCCGCAATTTTCGAATCTGCTCACCTATGACCTGCTCTCCTATGCGTACTCATTAACGAACCAAGGACTGCGGCTGCTCGACAAGGGCGTCGAACTCTCTGCTACACGTTCGGCCTTTGAACACGCGGCCTCGGCGATCGAAGCTGCGATCACACACGGGCCAGCAAGTGGCGAACGTGATTTTCATAGGCTCCTGGCGGCCGCCTGCTATCATCTCGCCGGCTATGCTGCGCGCGCCTTTTCTCTGCTGCATGAAGGACTTGCGAAGGCCAATCTCACCTTGTCGGAGCGTGCGATCGCGCTCCTGATGCTGCGTGATCTCGATGAGCTTGATGCCCTAATCGCCGAGCAACGTCTAACAGAATCGGCGTCAGAAGATACGATAATCTCGAGCATCGATGCCAGCGGTGCGCTTGAAGATAACGACGGCGACGATGCCGAAGACGTTTTGCTTACGGTCGTGGATCAAGCGTTGACCGACAACTTCCTCGGTGCTCTAGCAACCGCGTTGCTGGCATTCGAGCACGGTACGCGAGACCTGATCGAGATTGCTATTCAACGATTAAATATCGGCCTAGTCTCGACCGCAGAGCTTAATCTGGTCCCAAGCTGGTGGTGCCACCGTCTTGCAGTGTATTTGCTTGGCGATCTGTGGTCGTCGAGTTTCCACGTCCGATTACCCAAAGCGCCGACTGACGACGCTAATGACTGGATAGCTTATCGCGAATTATTCATCGCGACGCTCTTGCGCCGCAGTCGTGCAGAAATCGATCTATGGCCCTCGCAGATCGATGCCGCGACCCGCGCGCTCGATCTTGCCGACAATATGGTGGTGTCGCTGCCGACCAGCGCAGGTAAGACACGGGTCGCTGAGTTGTGTATTCTCGCCTGTCTCGCTGCAGGCCGCCGTGTGGTATTCGTAACTCCGTTGCGGGCATTGTCAGCGCAGACGGAGGTCTCCCTCCAGCGCACATTTCAGCCGCTCGGCAAAACCGTCTCGAGCCTTTACGGCGCAATCGGAGTCAGCGAGGTCGATGAGGACTTTCTGCGCGAGAGCGACATCATCGTCGCCACACCAGAAAAGCTCGATTTCGCGTTGCGCAACGATCCTAATCTACTCGACACGGTAGGCCTCGTCGTACTTGACGAAGGCCATATGATCGGTCTCACCGAGCGCGAGGTTCGCTATGAGGTCCAAATCCAGCGACTGCTCCGCCGTAGCGACGCCAAGACCCGGCGAATCGTCTGTCTATCGGCGATTCTGCCCGATGGCGATCAGTTGCAGGACTTTACTGCTTGGCTGACGAGCGATCAGGATAACGGACTGATCAAGCTGGACTGGCGTCCCACCCGGCTGCGCTATGGTGAGGTCGAATGGCGCGGCGACCATGCGCGGCTTGAGATATCGATCGGTGCAGAAAAGCCGTTTATCCCAAAATTCCTGTCAGCGAGTTTGCCCAAGGGGCGCAAGACCCGTCTCTTTCCCTGTGATCAGCGCGAACTGTGCATTGCCACCGCTTGGGCATTGCTCGCCGACAAGCATTCAGTGCTAATCTTTTGTCCACAACGCCGTTCGGTCGAACCGTTCGCCAAGGCGATAGTCGATCTGGCAGCGCGCGGTTCGATCATCTCGGTGCTCGAGCATGATCCCGCCATACTAGACAATGCAATCGCGATAGGTACCGAATGGTTGGGGGCCGATAGCCCTGTAATCGCCTGTCTCAAACTCGGAGTTGCGATTCATCACGGTGCTCTGCCGACGCCCTATCGCAAAGAGGTCGAGCGGCTTTTGCGCGAAGGCTTTCTCCGGGTGACAATCTCTTCGCCGACCTTGGCGCAGGGCCTTAATCTCTCGGCGACCACATTAATCTTCTATGGATTGATGCGGGCAGGGGAGCCGATAAACATTGCCGAGTTTCGCAATGTCGTCGGCCGCGCAGGACGTGCCTATGTCGATGTCGAAGGTTTGGTGCTGATGCCGATGTTCGACAGCGTGTGGAAGCGGCGCGCCGACTGGAACGAGATGGTCAATAACGTCAAAGGTAAGGAGATGGAAAGTGGCCTGCTGCGGCTGCTCATGTTTCTTGTGCAGCGGATGGTAAAGAAGATCCAGGCTAAGGATGTCGCGAGGATGGTTACTTATCTGGCGGGCATTAGCGCCTGGGATTTTCCTGTAATCACCACTGAGGGCCCTCGCGTCACTGAGGTCGAACGTGTTCGTTGGGCAGATTACCTGACGACGCTAGATACGGCGCTACTCAGCATGCTCGGTGAGCAGGCAGTACCCGACGATCAAATTGAGACAATGCTTGACGATGTTTTAACATTATCTTTATGGACGCGCCGCCTCAACCACCGCAGCGCACAGGCGCAGAAATTGCTTAATGCCGGTCTTGTCGCGCGCGCCAAATTTATCTGGGGGCGTACCACCGCGATCCAGCGTCGTGGCTATTTCCTCGCCGGTGTTGGGCTTGCTACCGGCGAGGCGCTCGATTCTGTTGCCGTCGAACTCAACGAACTGCTCGTGACTGCTAACAATGCCATTCTGCTCGAGGAACCCGATCGAGCAACCACAGCGATCACCAGATTCGCCGAATGCGTGTTTGCTGTTCCACCATTTGCGCCCGAAGGTCTTCCTGATAATTGGAAGCATATTCTCGATGTTTGGCTGTCCGGGAAGCCGCTAGCGGCGTTGGCGGTGAATCATGAGAACGAGCTCCTGAAGTTCGTCGAGCAGACGTTAGTCTACCGACTACCTTGGGCAATGGAAGCTGTTAGGGTCCGGGCACTTGCGAATGATGACAAACTGGAAAACGGCTGCGCAGTGAAGGATATGGAGCTGGGCGTCGCGGTAGCGGCGGTCGAGACAGGCTCGCTCAATATTTCGGCGACGATACTGATGCGTGCAGGTTTCAATTCACGGCTAGCTGCAATTGGTGCAGTGACGCAGACCAATGCCGACTTCACGACGATGACCGGACTGCGCCGCTGGTTGCGGAAAGATGGCGTAGCAGCAAGGGTTGACGATCCTATGTGGCCTTCGCCTGAATCGCATGGTCTGTGGCTCCAATTCATGGACAGCATGGTACCAGCACGACGGAAGACTTGGACCAGTAGCAATCATGACCTCGCTGTGTTGTGGGACGATCATGTTCCTGAGATCGAGGTACCAGTCCGCTTGATCGATAAAGATAACAGGACACTGGTGTGTGCATCCGACGGGACTCCGCTCGGACGCCTAGCAAAACGGATCAATTCCAAGCGGATTGGACTCGCGACCGCTACGACTACGTGGGACCAGGATGTCCTACATGTCCGTTATCTTGGACCCGACGATCTTTTCTCGAACTAATCAACAATTCTGGCATACTTGGGAAGGAATCTGACAATATCGCTGTGTATATTCTAGGCAGCCGCTAGTGCTTCAGCCAAATCGTTAATCTCGGTGTTTGTGAAGATCACCTTATTCGAGGTGGAGGCACGGCCCTTGATACTTGTTCAGTTTCACTCATTTCTGACCGTTCCAAGTCTGTTGCCAACCTCGAAATGCAGAGCGCTTGGATAGTAGACGCTCTGCATTTTGCGATCAAAATTCGACAGCTGAACGTGCGACACGAGGCGGAAGCTGACATAGTTCTGGATGCATACACTCCACGTTTTATCGGAGCTGATGGCACTTACTCTCAGTAAGAGATCATGCATGTGCCGAAAAAAGTTCATTAAAACAGCCTATTAATCCCGCTTTGCTCTCAACTTGCGGTTGTCGCAAGCTGAGAAGCAATCCTGCCCCCGCAACCAATCCCATCATAAATCCCTACACATCGACTGCTGATGCAGATGTTGCCGCGTCACATCAGTCGTCTCATTGCGCCCCGACCTTCGAAAAGAAGGCCAAGCAATCACGCACGTCTCCATCACACCAGTGACCCACTGGGCCGTCTCTCAACCTGTTTCCATATCCGTTCAGAACGAAACGTAGAAAAGCCAACTATAACGCTGTCAGGTCCCACACCAGCCTTAAGAACATGACACCAGAGGCTTTTGCTCAGCACACCAATAAGTCCATACAAACAACACATAGACCCTAACTCAGAAGAAGTCAGAGGCAGGGGTAAAACAACATAGTTTAAAAAACAAAATTGATAAAATTTATTGAAGTATAAAATTAAATAATTTCTTTTGTAAATTAATTATTAAATTGATTGATAATTTTTATTTGGTAGGTCTTTTGCTTTATTATTTTTTCATCGGAGAGATTTATTCGTTTAGAAATGGTTGTGTGCATAAATTTTATTTCATTGATGTGTTTATCTTTGTTGAGGCGCTGTGTTGCTGAATTTTCATGGCGTCGGTGAATGTTCAGGGGTTCTTTGACGTAAACAATGCCTGTTTCATTTTGATCTAATAGCTCAAGGTAAATAAGCCAATCTCCCGCAATGCTGAGTGTTCTGAGGTCTGGTTGGCATCTGCGGAGAGCGGCGCGCATTGGGGTGCGTTTGAAAACAGCTCCGCTTACGTTGAGAATGAGATTACGTTCTGAGAGACAGGTCTTCAGAAAATCGCGTCCTTGAAAATACCCATCGTGATCAAGGATGCTGCCTGCTGTCTCGGAGCAGTAATTACGGTAAGACGAAGTCAGAGGATCGCCATTCGTATCAATGGATCTGCTGTCGCTGAAGGCCATTGTGGCATTGGGGTGCTGTTGTAAAGCGTCAAAAAGCTTTTCTAAAAACTGCGGATCACAAAGATCATCTGCTTCTGCAATCCAGATCCATTCTCCTCGGGCCTCTTTCAGTGCTTTGTTCCACTGACGAAAAACTGACCCTGAAGGTTTGCGTCCTTTGATAATGCGGATTTCGCGTTGCCATTCTCTGGCAGTATTTTGTGCAATATCTAGGCTTTTATCAGTTGAAGCATCATCCAAAACAATAATTTCAAGAACAGGGAGTGTCTGTGTGAAAATGGAAACCAGTCGACTTTCTAAGTAACGCGCGTAGTTATAGGATGGGACGACAACCGAAACGTTCGGGAGTTTCGGGAGCGCTCGATACAAAAGGGCTTCAGCATAAGATTTGAAATCAAGCTGGCGTTGCATCTTTTGTGCGATTTTTCTGCGATGCAGAAACGGTCGGTTTTTTGAGTGACTCCCCAGTGCAAGGAGAGCTTTCGCCATTGCATTGATGTCACCGAGTGGAACAGTTAAATGTTCGATATCCTCTGAATTTAGATCGTTTAGAAAGGGGGGAATCCCACCGCTATCTTCAAATGCGACGCAAGATAGTCCTGCGCTGACAGCCTCAAGAGCGACAGACGGGTAGGGGTCCTCTCTGGATGTCAGGGCAAAAACATCTGCTGCGGATAGCCAGTCAGATATGTTTTTTACATTTCCCGGCATGTGAAATGTTCCTGACAGCAGTGCTAGATCAAGCTCTGAGCGGAGTCCGTCCTGGAGGGTAGGGTCTATGTCTCCCAGCCAAACGAAGTGAGCGTCATTTTGCAGGGTACGCCACAGTTGCAGGAAAAGATCGAAGCCTTTTCGCATATCTGCATAACCAACGCCGAGCACTAAAAACGTTGCTCCTGTCAGCCCTAGTTTTTGATGAAAGGCTTGCCGTGCGCTAGTGCTCAAAACAGGAGGTTGATAAAGACCTTGCGGCAGAATGTTCAGTTTGGGGTGCTTTTCCACCCCAAGACGTTGGGCAACGATCTGGGCTGGGAGAATAATGGAACATGCCAGATCGCAACCTTTCTGCATTGCACTGATCAGATTGCGAGCATTTAGGATATTGGGCAATTCGTGGATCAAAAATATGTATTGAATGCTGTTCTGGAAAAGAGTGGGTGCTAATGGTGATGATGCTGCACTGTTGAGGATAGCTCTCTGAAAGCCTTCTTTATTCAAGAAACTCAGTCTTTTACTTGTTTCTGGCGAAGTGATGGAAAGAATTTCTACGGGGGCAATGCGTCTGTATTCGTCGACCATTGCTCCTCCTTCCAGCAGGATAAAGCGAATATCCACGCCAAAAGCTTTGCGAAGGGTGCGACCTATTTCGAGAAGCAGTCTTTGAGCGCCTGCGGGAAATGCATCGTGACCGATCAGAAGGAGGCGAGCCTTGTTTAACGAGCTTTTGAAGCCCGTGCAGGCTCTGGCTGTCGCATTCAGATAAGCACTGCCGAAATGTACGTCAGGTTCGAGGTATGCCCCCTCGGCCCATTCGTTCCAGGCATTGATGCAGACGATAGATTCACCAAAGAAACGTTCTTTTTGTGCCTGATTGATTAAGCCTGTCAGCCACTGCTCATAGAGTTTGGGTGTGGATCCATGGAGGACTAACCCCTGTCCCTGTCGGCGTGCATCATTGTCCCAGGACGGGGCGGCTGTCCGTATGAGGGGATAGGATGCTGGGGGCTGCTTGAGAGCATTTTCGACAATATCCGAGTAGTCATATATCTGGCCGCGGAAGTCTTCGTCCATTAGTCGGACGCGCTCATTGATAAGGCTACAATTTGCAACGACCTTGTGGGGCGGAAATTCGATGGCTCCATCTACGCCAAAATCACGGGGGTTTTCGGCATTAAAAGCCTGTCCCATGACAAAAATCGGATTCAGGTTATGCCGTTTTCTGAAAAGTTTGCGCCACCTTTCAAAAGCCTGAGGTGCATCCGGGATAGTCCCTGGCCTATACACCATGAGGAGAGGGCGACCTTGAACCTGAATATAGCGCGGATCACACATATGGCGTGCAAAGCAATCAATCAGGGCATGATCGTCTTCCGGCCGGTAATCCTGTGCAATGAGAATGTCGTTGTCGGATCCATCCCATCTGCGGCTCCAGTTTTCATTGGCCCACATGAGGCAGAACGGCAGATCAATATCAGGATTGGCCAGAAGCATTTCCAGCGGTCCATCAAGAAGCCGTTTGCGATTGAACCAGTAGAAATAGAAGACGAAACCTTCAATTCCCGCGGCCTTTGCCATGTCTGCCTGTCTCTTTAATAAATCTGGAGACGTCAGTGTGTAATGGCCAAGGTCGCGAGGAATGCGCGGTTGATAGTGGTCAGCGAACCGGGGGAGCGTGCGGGACGTATTTGTCCATTCCGTAAAGCCGTCTCCCCACCAGGCATTGTTTTCCGGAATGGCGTGATATTGCGGCAGATAATAGGCCAAGACACGTGCGCGGCGGATCGCACTCTCTGGAAGGGGTTGAGTCTTTTCAAACAGTGGCCCGGGCGTACTGCGTCGACGAACTTCCCGGAAGACCGTGAGTTCACCTTGTGGTTGTGCGGGATGAATGCTGGGTTTGTGTCTGTTTTCCAGGTAATGCAGGAGAGGGTTTATATCTGGTTCATGTCGCAGGTAGTTCTTGCGATAATAGACTGGATCAAACGCTTCAAAAGGCTGTCTGGCCTCACGAAATCCCTGGATCATATAGTGTTCGAGGGGATCTATCCCTGCTGCAGCAACATCTGGGTAAGCTTTCAGATAAAAAGCCGGATCAAACTCTGCGATGGGTTGCAGGATCTGAGTGTGCCGGTTCAGCAGATAATGC
>Ga0157363_1003211_pt1 | contig 14694 bp, 11 predicted proteins | sample AttsexASBM1_FD_111477 | JGI IMG/M metagenome (GOLD analysis project Ga0157363, IMG submission 111477) | Fungus gardens microbial communities from leaf cutter ant in Ribeirão Preto, State of São Paulo, Brazil - Atta sexdens ASBM1 | ecosystem: Host-associated > Fungi > Mycelium > Unclassified ...
ACACACACACACACACACACACACACACACACACACACACACACACACACACACACACACACACACTATATATATATATATATATATATATATATATATAAAATATAAAATTAAAACTTAGTAGTATCTTAAAAATGTACTCACGCAAGATTTTCTTTTCATGAGTTTATCAAGCATACTATCCAATTTCCCTTTGTTACTACTGACTTGTTTATTTTTGTTCGGCATGGAGAAGTCTTGAACTTCATTCATAATGTCCTTGTTACTATCAGAGCTTGATTTAGGATATCTGAAATAAATATAATCATTAAAATATTTTCATAGGCTAGTATTCAGCGTCGGTTCTTATTTCAAGACTATCTTAAGTAATGTCTTAAGACGCTAATGCGGCTTTCTGATTGGTTCGTAACATCTTAAGACAGAACTTAAGACGATTTTGAATATAAAAACTGACTATAAAATACCGGCCTTAAAGATATTCGTAACATTATACTAATTACATTAGATATTTTATTGAATATCTTACCCAGCGGATAAATCTATAGGCGTCAAAGTGCTTGATGTCCCAGGTATAACAGTCGTTTTCCCCGGAACAGTGTATTTTAAGTCAAAGGGTATATTCTGCGTTCGCGTTTGTTGATGTGCTGGTGGTGGCTGGACCGGCGTAGAGCGTCGTGATTCTTCGGACTGGGATTCATCATTGATCTCCCAGGTGGTCGAACCAGAGAGAACGACTGGTTTGCTGAGGGGCGCGGGTGATGGCGTACTTAAGTGACTGCTATTGAGAAGCGCGTGAAGCTTGGCTGTAAAATGAAATAATCATACACAATAAATATGCTCAGTTATTATACAAACGTGTGATTGCATTATTAATATAAAAATATTTTTAAGTACCTCGCTCGGTCTCTACATCTATGGCAATATGCCTCTTGCGTTTCTTCGAAGCAGAGATATTGTTTCCGCTTGCTATAGATCTAGACACTCCATGGTCCGTGGTGATTGTTATCACTTCCGAACATTCCTTTTCGTTTTGCGCAAGCTCCAACTCCTCACCAGCACTAAAGTTCACCGACACCGGCCACTCTTTGTGCTCTATCGCGTGCACGATGTGCATTAAACGAGCTTCGATCGCGTGCTCCTAAAAAGTAAAGGCAAATCAATAAGTATAATAGAATTCGAGATACACATAATAAAACAACATATTGAGCCTATATATATATATATATATATATATATATAGTGTATTAAAATGTACATTAAATTTCCTTTTTTTAAATATATAATAAAATATTTTTCATATTAAATTTTTTATATTATGCGCGTAAATAAAAGCTTATTAAAAATTAAAAAAAAAAAAGTTTACCTTCGGCCATTTTATAGATGTATTAGCGCAGCCATGTGCCAGGAGTTGCATCACTGTAGGCTCGTTACTGTAATCCGCCGGCTTGTCTCGTAAAACGAATGTATCGATCTGCGTTAACCGTGACAGTGGTTGTATCACTTCTAAATCCGGGAACATTGCTTTCAATTCTGCAGCTTGGACACTGCATTTATCATCAATTTGCGGAATCTTCGCCTTTTCTTTAGTAACGTCCGAATTTTTTGCTTCTTGCATCTCGATCTCTTCCTTAATCAGTGGATTATCTGGTTTTATGCTTTTGTTGTTATCATCTTCGATGACGGGCTCGATAGTTTCAGTACTCTTCTCAACATCCTCGATCTTCTCTTTAACTTCTGTTTCATTTTTCTCGGTTGTTTCCATTATAACGTCTTGCGCTTGTGACTCATCTGATTTCTCAGCGGATTCGGCTTCGTGTTTAATATCTTTTTCTTGTATATTATCCTCTTTTTCAAGTTCTACAATAGCAGAACTCTCCGCATTGTCTGAATTAGCTTCCTTCGTGACCTTTTCATCGGTCAACATGGCAGTGCCTGTCTGATTAGCTTTGGTGCTGTCGCATTTAATTGGCTCTATCGCTAGCTCATTCTTTTCTTCATTCTTTACAGCGACATTTTCTATGTCTGATGTTCTCGCGACGGTAGTGATCGTCAACGAACTACTGATAGATTTTTCTTCGGGTTTAGCCTCTGTTTTGACGATAGTCAATTCCACTTGGCTTTTCTCAGAGTCCACATTCTCGAGTTTCTTATCAGAAGTACTTTGGTCTTTGTCCTTTTTCGCTCCAACTTTTTCAATCTTTAAAGTTCCCTCACCTTTCTCCAGTTTCACGAGTATCTCGTCTTTGTCAAACTTCAAAATATCTTCTCTATTCTCGATCTTTATCGCTTTCTCGGACTTATCTATAATTTTAGGAGTCTGCGTGCTCGCATACATTCCTCTCGTTGTAAGAAGCTTGTGAAACGAAAAGTCCGGGTCGTTTAATATAGTTATATCAGTACGTCCGAGACCATGCTTCGCTGCTCCGAGTAATAATTCCTTGTCATGTTTCCCTGGCTGCCACCAATCCGGCGTGTCTCCCGACGGTTGACACAACGAGAGTCGTTCCTCGAGATGCGGATGCGACAGGATTTCCTCGCGGATTTTGCTCAGAAGATCAACACGATCGAGTATTTGTCTCGCTTTGGCAGGACTCAGCTGATCCACTGGAACATCTGTAAAATCTGCAACGTCAACTAAGTAAAATACTTTACGTAGAACAAAAAAATATATGCAATTATATAAATATCAATTATATAATTAGTATTGTATAAATAAAAATTAATAAAATTGAATATATTAATTTAAAAAAAAATTAGAAAGGACGCACCTTCCTCTTCATTCAGTTTCGCGTTGCAAACTTTTTTGCACATTGCTCTAAACGACATATAGTAGTCTGTGAGATCGTTGTCCGTTTTCTTGTCAAATCGAGCGATACTTTTGAATTTGGTCCAGTCATACTGGGCCTTTTTTCTGTCATAATTAACGCCATATGTAGATACCACCCGTAGAAACTCGCTTTCTTCACGACGGGTCCATTTCGCCTTTTGTTCCTCGAATCGAGTACGTTCTCGTTCTTTCACTATAGCCTCCATTTTTTCTTTTTTCTCCATTTTCTGTAAATACAACATAAGACTCAAATAATGTGATTTTTTTTTAATGTACAACAAAATAATCTTATATACTAACCAAAAGATACATCGCTAATTGCTGCAAATCCCATCCTTGCATATTTGAAAGTGGTTCATGCATCATGCCGGTATGATTTATGGGAGTGGTCTCGCTGTCCATTCCCATCTTTCCAGGTTTCGAAATAACTTTAACATCCTCTTTCTTATTAACATTTCGCTGAAAGGAAGATATCATGCGACGCAGTCGTGTATTAAGCTCTACCACAGCCGGCCAAGATGATTTTTCGTCATCTGTGATAAGACCGTCGTTTCCGTCGTGGCTGCCGCTAGCTTCTGGTATTGGCGTGTCTGCCTTACTTGAGATGGCAGGGGAATCTGCTGGTGTTTCTCGACTAAACTTGTCAGAGTCTTTCGAATCTTTTGTCATTCCAGGAGATTCGCCATCCTCCATATCGTTCTCCAGACTGTTATCGTCTCTACTGCTACTGCTGAAATTTTGGAAAATAGCAGGATGAGGATAATGTCAAACGTTTTTTTTTTTCAATAAAACAAACAAGATACTCGTTCGTCGCGCATATATGTAATAAACTTTGAAATTATTTTACGATATTCCTGTCCAAGTTTTATTCCGTAGAATGAAGAGAACTAGAAAAAAAGAGAATGGTATCTATTGATTTAATTTATTGTTTCCTCTCTTGATGTTTCGTAACGTCAACTATAAATAGAAAGGCAGCGAAGTTAGATGATCTATTTAATGCGCGCAGCTTTTTCATATATGTGATAAAATATCTTTGACAGAGAAGAGTCTGAAAGCAAAAGAACGACGCCATATTCTCAAAATGTTGTAGATACAAACAAATTCTGTTCCTTTCTAATTTTTGCTTATTTATGCACAACATTCACTGATCGATAATATTTTGCAAAGATTCAAAAGTTAAAAAATGAGGCTAAAGTGAACATTATATACGCCATTCTATTGCTGAAAATAAAAGCTATGACCGTACAAGCGTATATATATGTATATATATATATATATATAGAAAGCGGTGCAAGCGGCATAAGTGTTAGGACAGTTAGGCAGGGCATAAAGAAGATAAAAGAAAGAGAGAGATGAACAAATAACGAATAAAGAAAAAAATGACTAAGGTACTCACTCGGTGGTACTCTTGTTCTGAGAGTTCTGGAAAGGGGGAGGACAGCTTGTAATGAAAGAAAGCACGGGGTCAGTCCTCATCTGGTCGTAATTCTCATAGCCGTGTTTGTAGCAGCCGACTATTAAGGATTTATCTGCTGTCGAGTCCCACCATTTCGCCGGTCGGTCCGTCAACTGTGGAAGGTCTAGCGGCAACGCACTGCAGGGCGGTTTCGTTTTACAAAGTTTGCCAATTTGCTTACGTGCCGATACCAGCGCGTGTTCATTAATTTATAAAGGGAAATTTTAATTAACAAATTTACAAAGGGATTTCAAGGGAGATTTCCCTTCGCAATACGGGATTTTTTCTGTATAAAAATTTCAGAAATATAATACGACACACAAAATATCCAGATCCCCCATCCCTCTTTGAGATTTTAAAATCACACGTTTCCAATTATTTCCCTTCGATTACAGTGCACTGCTTAGCAACAAGTCCTATGGCTTACCACTCTGTTGCAGAAATTCGATCATCCTCGCGACAGTTTTACCAAGTGTGCAAGAGCGTCTCTCTCTCTCTCTCGATTCGCGAGCGCACGTGTATATGTTAACGTATTGATACGTGCATACAGGATGGGGAAAAAACGATTTCATATTAGTAGCGTAGGGTAAAAAACGAATTGGTAGTCGTTCTGCAGAGCTACATGGACCAACTTGATCCGGGCTCTATGAGCATTCCTCATACAGGTATAGCTCCCAGGATATCAACAAATACATCGCACATGCAACTATGCTAAGCTCCGTGGTAAGCACATATGTGAGTATACACGAATCTGTGATAGATGGTAGTCTATGGTACGAAAAAGCGTGAGAGGAGAAGAATGATGTGAACTCACCTGACATGCACGCCATCATTGATATGCTGTACTAAGTCGCCAATAATCTCGTGTTTGATATAATACAGCATTCGTACACGCAACAATACCCTGTAAGATAAAAGACAATAAATCAAATTCTTCGAATAAAAATTAACAAAGATTGAGAAATTAAATAAATAACTGTGTGTTACTGCATCCAATAATTTTAATTTTAATAAAAATTTTAATTTTAATAAATAATTTTAATAAAAAAATTTTAATAAATAATTTTAATAAAAAATGACAAATATTGGAGATTTATAATAATCAATAAAAATAAAAACGCAAAAGAAAAACAAATATTACTTGTGAACATCTATAACATTGTAATTTAGAAAAAAATTTAAGATGACTTATGCTTCCTCTAACATTCAAACTCAACTCCAATTTATAATTTTGTGTATACTTACTTATTAGCATGTCGACCGAGATGCTTTCTATAGTTGCTCTCAAGAAAGATATCTCCATCGAATTTTTCTGCGTTGCTCCAATGATTGGGATCACTCGGTCCGCCATTGATAACCGATCCCCGAGTTTCTCTGCCTTCTCGGACACGACTCTTCTTCTTCTGTCGACTGTTCCTGCTGCTAGTGTTCACCGACACACTCTTCACTTTCTCACCGTTCTCAATGGGCGTGATAAGATCCCAGATAAAACTACGGATCTTTTCATCGCCGCGATAATAGCGCAGGCAGTAGAGCAGAATGACGCGAGCGCAATCCTCAACATCGACTTCGCGCCAACCGCGACGAAACTGGCTATGCTGCAGAATTTCTTCCCAGCGGCCCCAGCCAAACGTCAGCAGTCCACGCTCGACCTTGAAACATTCGCTGCGCGCCCAACTGCCGTATACTACCTCGCCCTCGCGTGGCACGTACTCATCGTAGAACTTGCGTGTCTTTTTGCCGAACTTGTCGCGTCGTTTCTTACTTCTGCCAGACAAGCCGATCGCGTCATCATCGCTATTCTCATCTGAGCTGTCCAATTCAGACATGTCAACTACTGATTCGTCATGACCATAACGCTTAATTTGTGTCCTCCGCCGAGGCTCGGATATCACTAGCTCATCCTCCTCCTTCTTCTCCGTAGTATCAATCTCCGCTTTCTTTGCCCATTTCTTCCAAAAGTCAGGGTCATCTATATTAATGTCTGACCGATTCGATGAGCATGCGAAACTTGCTTTCGAGAACGTCGAGCCTTTTTCTGCTTCTATAGTAATAATCTGAGTTCTTCGCTCAAGAATCTGCTCAATATCTTCCTCACAGAACTTGTCGCCAGCATTGTCATCATCCATAATAGCACCATAAGCACCTTTTTTCAATAGATCTTCGATTTCCTTCTTTGTCAATTGTTTATTGCTGGGATCTTTACCGCCTTGGCTAGTATTCATGGATTGCAGGATAGCTTTATCAAGTCCTAATTTTAGAGATGCCTTGTCAAACATCTCACGTTCATATGTATTGCGGCAGAGCAAACGATATACCTTGACCATTTTTTGCTGCCCAATTCGATGACATCGAGCTTGCGCCTGCAAATCATTCTGTGGATTCCAGTCGCTATCATAAATAATGACAGTATCGGCCGCAGTTAAATTAATGCCGAGTCCACCTGCTTTCGTACAGAGCAAGAAGACGAACCGATCAGAGTCTGGTTTGCTGTAACGATCAATGGCGGCCTGTCGCAGATTTCCGCGAATTCTACCGTCAATTCTTTCATATGGATATTTTTTATATAGCAGATAGTCTTCAAGTAGATCCAAACACTTTACCATTTGGCTAAATATCAAGACTCGATGACCACTGGCTTTCAGTTTCGGCAATAACTTGTCGATCAGGACCATCTTTCCGGAACTGTTCACCAGAGCGTGATAATACGCCTCGGAATCTTCTTTCTCGCCAGTCTTGTAATCTAGTTGTATCTGATCCTCAGCACCATTCAGCAGGAATGGATGGATACAACACTTTCTCAATTCCATCATTGTGTTCATAAGATTCGGAATATTTGCCGAAGTGGTGCCCTTAGCGAGAAACGAGAAATTTCTCTCAAGAATTCCGCGATAATACTTTTTTTGTATATTAGTCAATTCCACCTCGACAACAGTTTCCTCCTTCGGTGCTAATGATTTCTCGACGTCTTCCTTTAGGCGACGTAGCATCATCGGTTTTAAGAGAAGTTGCAACTTGTGCACTTCACCTTCGCTGCTTAGGTTACCAAATTCCTTCAGAAATGCTTCGTTACTTGCAAATTGCTGTGGTTCGAGGAAATTCAACAAAGAAAACAGTTCATTGACGTTATTTTGCAATGGTGTGCCTGACAAAAGTACTCTGTGCTCCAGATTCAATTGTCTGAGGCCTTCAAGGAGCTTACAATTTCGATTCTTTAATCGGTGAGCTTCATCTATAACGCAAAGTCTCCAATTGTATCCACGTAGTTCATTAAAATCCGTTATAATGATCTCAAACGTTGTTATCAATACATTGAATTTTACTAAATCTTTGATTTGCTGTCCCTTCTCGTTCTTGTAATAAACTTCATATTCTTGCAGCATGGTACGACTTGCCGCACTATAGTTTAAATTTATAACAGTGACAATTCAGTTTGTTTTTGTATATAGATAAAATTGTATTAATATACTTACGATCCATGATATACCACGACATTCATATCGGTCCAGCTTTCAAATTCTCGCTGCCAATTTGGGATGGTCGATAACGGAGCTATAATCAAGAATGGTCCGCGAATTCCGTATTTGTAGACCGCGTCCACGAATGTCAGAGACTGAATCGTTTTTCCCAAGCCCATCTCATCAGCGAGAATGCAATTGTGTCCATTGTACCATGAAAATAGCAGCCAATTCAATCCTTCCAATTGATAAGGTCTTAAAATGTTATTGCTCTTGTAAACTGGTGATTCTTCCAGTTTCACCCAGGCTGCAGCATTGGGCTTTTTCTTTGGCTGGAATAACAACATATACATGAATGTATATAAAAGATAAGTAAAACATTTGCATATTTAATCTTAAATTTTGTAAAATATATATATATATATATACAAATTTTAATATATACCTTCCATTGTTCTTTTGGTGGCACCTTATTAAATCTCACAAACTGAGCTATTTTTTCAGGATCAACATCTTCTTCTAATTCCCAGGTAGAGTCCTCATACTGCAGAGATCGCCATTTGACCAAAAAATGTCGGACTGTTTCTCCAGTAGTTGGATCATTGTGAGTTGCTTCATCTAAAACTCGATCAACTTCGACAAAATCTGGATTGAAGGGATCATCTTCGGTCTAAGAAAAAAAGGTTTTCATAAAATGGGTTTTAAATTATTTTTAATGTTGATTTTTAATATGCAATCATTATCAATATGTCACATTCATAAATTAAAATAAAAAAATAACGTCAAAAGTACATTTTCAAAAATGTTGGTGTTTTGTTGTTGCTTCTGCTTGAATCTTTTTAATTTAGCTTGGATACGCTTATCGCCTTTGTACATTTCCTCTTCCGTTCTCCATTCGCAATGCAAATACGAAAAATTCCGATATTTAACGAAATATTCTTCGACTTCGACGAACTGTGGCTTTGTCTCGACAACAGTGGTAGTCTCAACTGGTTTCGAATCCGAAGAAAGTTCTTCCACTTTCTTTGCATCTTCCTTTTTTACGCTATCGATTTCACTTTTTTCCTCGTCTTTGGCCTCGGTCTTCACTTCTTTCTCGTTGTTTTCTGTACCTTCTTTTTTCACAGAATCATTAGATGTCGCGTCTTTGTTGTCAGATTCTTCTTTATCCACGTTTTCATTCTTTTCTACAGGCAGTTCTACTTTGGGTACCACGGGCTTAATTTCTCTCTTTCCCATTCGAGAGCATAAAATATGTTGCACAACCATAGAATCTTCATCTGTAGTGTTCTATAAAATAGAACAGTACAATTAAAATTATAGAGATTGTTATAACAATTTTTACAAAAGCAGTTAGCAATTCGAAAAATACATACAATGTATACAAAATTGGGTTTGTTAGGCCCGACTTCGCCGCCTTCACCACCCTCCTTTTTGGTGGCAGCAGGTTTTGAAGTATTTGCACCTTCCACTTTTTTCGACACTTGAGCTTCTTGCATAGGAACATCATCATCAGAGAATCGCAACATTACATCATCTACATACTTTTTGCGATGAGTGTTTCTCGCGGATCGCCGCTTATTTACATCATCACCAGCTTCCGGTGATGGCGGAGGCGTTGCCGCTAATTCCTCGCCATCAGAATCAGGAGCAATGCGACTCTTGCGTTTTCTAAATAATAATAAAAAATAATGATAAAATTATATAGTCATTATATATGGTATTCATTATCAAACATTATTGGTTAATAAAATAATGTTATTATTTACTTAGAACTTCTGGAACTTTTTCCTCCAGATGACTTGCCAGTATTAGATCGTTTCCTAGCTGCAGATTTCTTTTTACTAGTCGTATTTTCAGCGGTTGCAGTAGTCGTTTCCAAGTTTTCATCTTTTTTATCCTCCTCTGTAGCATCTTCTGTCCCAGTTTTCTCTTTACCTTCTTCCTTTATTTCGGATAACATAGGTTCATTGGTAGAAGAATCCACTTGCTCCTGATCACCCTGTATGGATGATTCATAGACTTTTGTCTCGGCATCCTTAACAGCACTAGAATCCGAAACGGCAGTTTCTTCGTTTTCGCGTACAACTTCATCATCAGCGGACTCAGATTGATTAGTTTTTCTATAAGAATATTAATAAATATAATGCTAATTTATAATACAAGAATAATATATATCCCTTTCTAGATATCATACTTACTTTCTGTTACGCTTTGTGGAATCTTTGTCTTTATCCTTGTTTCTCTTCCTCGCCACTTTCGGTGATTTCGGTTCCTTAGGTGGTTTTGGTTCCTTCTTAGGTTTTGGTTCTTTGGGCTCTTTAGGTTCCTTCGGCTTGCGTGGTTTTCGAGGCGATCGGGACTTTCTGCCTTTATTCCATTCCTCCTCCATATCCCCAGAAGATGGCTTAATGTCTTCTGAATCTGCAGCACTGTCTACTACATTGCTGCTATCACCTGGAGTGACTTTATTGTCCGATAAAGGTTGCTCAGGTTGCTGAGTGGCAGTGGTAGGTGCAGATGCCTCTTTATCGGCTTTTTTACGACTTTTCTTTGCTCGAGGCGTACCTTTACTACGACCACGTCCAGTAGTACTGGAAACCTATTTTCAGTAATATTTATATTATTAATAGATAAATGATTTTTTTTCAAAGATACAATATAAACAAAGTAAAAAAAAATTATAAATAAAAAAAATCATTTAAATCTCCGTTTGCTTTGTAGCCTCTCAAATATTAATTATACAAATATTCTTCATATAATTGAATTAGATTTAGAGATAGTAATGTTGATTTTTCAATTGATATGAGAAAAGTTATGTTAGTAATTTCAGATATCCTTAAATAAAATATTTCTTTTAAACATAAATTATATTCATCGTATAACAAAGAAATTATACTTTACCTGTGGACTATCAACTACAGCAGCTGTAAACATCGGTGTTTGTAATATGCATTGTGGACCACCATTACATTGATCATTCGTTTCGTGCTGCTGTAACGCTTGCAATTTCTCCTGCAAGGCGACAACCTTTTCTTGATTTTCCGGAGCTGGTGGCATGCAGTACAATTCCTGTAACTGCTGTTGCAACGCGGCTCGTTCTTGATGATGCGTGAGCGGTGCACAAGACGTGCCAAAACCGGCAGTTGCGACTGGGGTTTGTGTAGGATTAGTCGGCATATTATACATGTTCGGCATTGTGTTGCCGGTGATCATATCGCCTCCAGGATGATACTATTATTTAAAAAATAAATGATATCAATGAGGAATATATATTATCACAATTGATTTATGTAAAATATATATTTCACAAATATATATATTTTACCATAGGACATAAAATATATCACAGAATATTCTAAATAAAATTATTACGTTAAGATATATTTTTTAACAATATGATTGATAATACCTGATGCGGTGTTTGCGAATTTGGCACGGGAACCGCAGCTTGATGCGGTGGCAATACCATACCGGTAGTCTGACTAACTGCAGGTATTTGTTGTGCGTTTAAATGTCCAGGCGGTACCTGAGCGTTCTGATTCTGCATCTGGGATGTCGGATTTTGTATCGGCTGCGTTTGTATTTGCGGCGGCACCTGAGATGGTATCAGCGCGGCGCTCTGTGGCATTATGCCGACCTGCTGAGGTTGCATATGGGGTGGTTGTGTCTGTGGCGGTGTCGCCGTCGTCGATTGAGCCTGTTGTGTAACGCAAGTCGGACTCTGTTGAGCCGGCGCTAATTGTGGCTGTGATTGCGCTAATTGGGTTTGCGATTGTCCTAGTTGAGACTGTGGTTGTCCTAATTGAGGCTGTGCTTGTCCCAACTGTGATTGTGATTGTCCCAGTTGTGGCTGAGGCGCTGGTGGAATTTGTTGAGGCTGTACCGGCTGTGTTTGACTCAATATGGGTTGTTGGGGTTGAGGAATTTGTGATTGTTGAGTGGGTGTAATTTGCTGCTGTTGCTGTTGTTGTGGTGGTGGTTGAGATATTTGCTGCTGTGATTGCAATTGCTGATTTATTTGAACAGGCTGCGATTGATTCATTTGAGATTGTTGTGACGATTGTAACTGTGGTTGAGGAGGCGGTATTGTAGCCTGAGGCTGGACTACCTGTGGCTGAGCTATATGAAGCTGTTGCACTGGTTGCTGCACCGATTGTTGTACTGGCTGTTGCATCGGCTGCTGTGGAGGACAATTGATAGGCTGTTGCTGAGTATGTTGTGGTTGTTGCTGTACCATAACTTGTTGCGTTGTACTGCTCAATGGCGGCTGATGTACTTCTATATTTTGTTCCTGTGGTTTCGTTTCACACACACTCGGATTCTCAATACCAGAAACGGGATTCTGTATTGGTGTAATAATCGATTGTTGTTGCTGTTGTTGTGGTTGTTGTTGTTGTTGTTGTTGCTGTAATGACGTAGTCACATTTGTGCACTCCATATTGCCACTTGTGCTGGACGCGGGAAGAGACTGCACCGTTTCAATTGGAGATATACTCGCGGATGTAGGCATATTTCCTACCGTAGATGTATGATCTAAAGATAAATTATTTTGTGAATTATTTTGTGCCGATGTGTCCACTTGCGGTGGACCGAGTTGCGCGGTTGCATCCGGTTGCTGAGTCTGCTGAGCACTTTGATGCAAAGAAGGCTCGGGTTCTGATTGTTTCGGGGTTTCGATCGGGTTCTGCACGACGTTCTCCGTCGACGTCGGTTCTCTCGTTGTCGTTGTGCTCGTCGTTGTCGCCGTTTCCACAACGTTATGAACAGTAGTCTCCGGTCCAGCGACGGGGAACATCGGAGTACTCTGCTCGGATACTATTGGCGCTTGCTGAGGCTGCTCTACTATGCCACCTCTTTCCTCGGTAACGCCGATACTTGGCCTAATCTGCGATTGTTGCGGCTGTTGTGGATGTGATTGCCACTGAGCGGGCATTGGCATTCTGGGCCCCGTGACTTGGCCTGGCATCGGACTCTGCGCCGTCGGTTGCTGCGGCAGAACATTCGGTGTCTGCGACATTGGCGGACGTGTTTGGAACTGATTATACTGATCCGAAGTGGGAACGCTGGAATTCGACACAGCGACTCCCGGCATCACCATCTGTTCGAGAGCCTGCAGAGTAGTCTGCTGTTGCTGCGATGATGGATTTATTTGCATAGATGTGGGCGGACACGAAGGTGACACTGACATCGCGTTAGCCTGATTGCCTTGTTGATGAGGAAGTTGAACATGAGGATGCGGCGAAAGCGTGGTAGGCTTGGCAGGAGACATAATAGGTCGCGGTGACATTTGCTGCTGCACCGCCGGTGGACGCGGAGACATTTGTGGCCGTGGCGACATTTGTGGTGATAACTGTGGGAACGCAGCGCGATATTGTGGACTTGTCGAATGTTTAGTCGGTGCTGTGCCGAACTGTTGCTGTGGCGGCGCCGAATGTTGGGGTTGATTAAACATTGATGTGGCATGATGAGGATATTGAGGATCCATCGTCGGTTGTTGTTGCGTATTCGGATGTTGAGGAGTATGCTGAGGGTATTGTTGAGGATGAGACGGATGCGGTTGATGCGTCGGATGCGCCGGGTGATGATGCGGCATTCTCGCCTGGGGTGGTTGTTGAGCCTGCTGTTGCTGATGAATCGCCGAAGCGAAACCAGGATAACCGGGAGTCGTCTGATACATCGCTGCTACCGAATTACCTTGCTGGTAATGTTGTTGCTGCCCAACCATATGCTGATAGACCCCACCAGTCGCTCCAGGTTGCATCGATTGATGCAAAACCCCCATGTTGCCTATCATCCCTTGTTGACTAAAATGTTGTTGCTGCTGCTGTTGCTGCTGCATCTTTTGATTAATAACGCCAGCTTGATCTTGCTGATGAGAATACTGTGGTGGCATGTGTTGCCTGTATGCGGCAGGCTGCGGAGCCATCTGATTGTAATGCCTCTGCATCTGTGGATAACCAGTTCCATTACCCGGCCAACCTTGTTGGCTAGGATCCATACTCATGTTGGCTCTAGCTATCGAGTGTTGCTGCTCCATAGAATACATATTGTCATTGTAACTAGGATACTGACCACCGGTACCTGGATGAGGCCCCCTATGCTGTTGCGGTGCAATATTACGAGTCTGATTTTGAAATGCGCCCGGCACCATAGCACGCTGAGGTGTGGCGCTATTATCGAACGTACCGAGATTTTGGTTAAACATGCTGCGCTGCGACGGATTTTGCAATTGATTCGAGCCACCAAATTCAGATCCGCCGAATGAGGTTAATTTTTGTATTGGAGATTCTTGAGAAATGTTATAAGATTGGTTAATGTAACTCCCTCCTCCATTAGGGCCGGAATTCAGACCGTCTCTGGACACCGCTACGGAATTATTCGCAGGCGCAGGATCGAAGTGATCGTTCCCTCCGAGATCAGGAAGAGCCTCGAGCATCGAGCCACTGACATCTTCACCAAACAGATCGTAGTCCATGTCTACGCTGAAGGACTCCTCGTCCCCATTTCAGACTTAGGAGAATATTGTACGATCTCTTTTATAGCCAGTAACGTGCCCATGGTAGTAAACCCAAGCTCTTGCTGTCTGAAACAATCGAAAAAAATTTTACATACTCTGGATACTCTTGCAAGTTTCCGAGTTTTTATGTATGTAATATGGTATAAGAATTCTATTGATTCTCTCTCTTCGATGGAACGACATACGCCAAAGGGGAAAAGCTATACGCTTATGGTTCAATTCCTCATAATCGCCATAACTTTTCCCCCTCGGAATATATCCAGCTTGCAACATCTGGCTATATTTTCATATCAAAACCTTACAATTATATATATATATATATATATATATATATATATATATATATATATATTGAGTAAAAATAACAGACAGATATATATATATATATATAAAAAAATAAAAAAAAAATAAATAGAGAAGGAAAAAAAAAAAA
>Ga0157363_1003214_pt1 | contig 14690 bp, 14 predicted proteins | sample AttsexASBM1_FD_111477 | JGI IMG/M metagenome (GOLD analysis project Ga0157363, IMG submission 111477) | Fungus gardens microbial communities from leaf cutter ant in Ribeirão Preto, State of São Paulo, Brazil - Atta sexdens ASBM1 | ecosystem: Host-associated > Fungi > Mycelium > Unclassified ...
GAAAATCGAAAATGATTGAAAAATGACTTTTAATGATCATTTTGATATCATTTTAATATTATGACTTGTTGTTCTGCTTGGGAATAATCATGTAATCATTGTTAATTGGTATTTATCAGGTAACTACAATCTTATAAAATTTAAGCAACAAAATGCAATACTAACAGTATTTTCTTGGAACGTATTCTGGATTGCTTGCTGGTTTCACTTCTTTCGATACGTCAGCGATAGTCACAACTATATTTTCTAAAAAAGATAACATTAAATAATTAATCTGTGACATGCATGAAAAGAAGAATAATAACAAGAAATCATCAGGTGAAGTTAGATGCCAAAAACTCACCTGATTTACAGCGTACGAAAGACGACAGGTTAGGCCAGAATTTACTAGATCGCTCCAAAATTCGATCTGCTGTTGACAAACGGTAAGAATTCCGGAGAACAGATAACATCTCAAAGCGGCGTCTCAGATCCTTTTAAAATCATGCTATCGACAACTCGCGGCGGCGATTATCAAACGCAATTTAAACGGAACAAATAACAAGCGTCTTATAAGACACCGCAAAGTGTTCTGAGATAATCACACACTCAAAATTAGTTAAATCTCGTAAGTATTATTATTTTCTGCACTTTAGTGGAAAAGAGGAGCTTTGTATTGTATTTATTCGGTCACACGTTATCGGGCGATTTAAAGCATAAATTTAAATTTGTGATTTAAAGACATAACCAAGATCGTCGAGCGATCACGTGGTCGAAATTACATGAATGACAATGCAATCTGGAGCAACACGTGCGTCACACGCATGTGCGCAACGCTTTAATGTATTTTTATTTGTGTAGCGCACACTTTGTACACTTTTTTGTTACTACGATTAAAATAAATAATGACGTAATTATAAAGCAAGAATACAAAAAAAACCGTAAATACGCGAAAAATACAGAATGTATCATTTTATTTACGAAATTAGATATTGACGACTCTCGTAGATCAAAACTTCAAAACAACTTGATTCGCAGCTTTTTTTTCAAATAATTTCACTGGAAATGTACATTATAATAGTAAATACACAGAATTTTTGTTTTATTTCATGATGCAATGATAATATGCATGTCGATACTTCAGGACATGAGTCTAAAATACATTGAATGAAAAATGTGTACTAAATTTTAAAATGTACTAAATAATTATTTGAATAATACTATATATAAAGTTTATTTACAGAATATATAGTATAATATATAGGAATAAATATTTGTTCAAAAAAATACTTATAATTAAATGAAATTAATGTGTATATTTATATATTAAATATCGGCACTATAATATTTAAATAAATATTTGGTACAAATATATTTTTCTCTCATAGCGTTTTTCACTGGCAGAATTGGTGCGCACTCAGTGCATATTAAAGCTGTTGTACATTAACCTAATCTAATTGTAAAAATGAGAGATCTCAATTAATAAAACACGCAATGTATATTTTATCAAATATTATAAAATATATTAAGGATTTTATGGTTTAATTCGTTTCTATATTTTTATGAAACGTACACCTTTATGTTGATTTGTGTACAAATCGGGCTTTAAAGTGCATTGAGTGCGCACCAGCTCTGTCAGTGAAAAACGCTATTAGTAAAAGATTATAAGAAAAATTTTTTCGTTTCTCAAATTATGCAACTTATGTTTATGTGATATTCTTTTTTATTTTAGACTTTAGATATCCTGAGACATAAGTATATAATTATTATCTATAATTAATAATCGCCATATATTATATGTTACATGGAATGGAGTAGGAATCAAAATTCGCGTTCAATCAATCATAATGAAGATCCGCGAATAAAATGAGAATTACATTAACATATTATTTTTTCCCTAATTTTTATTATATGTTTTGTTATCACATTAACCAGTATTACAATTCACTTAAAAAGTGACGCTATATGCTATAGCTTTATGATTGATGTTTACTTAGCCATATATATAATCACTAAAAATTGTAACGTTAATAAAATCACAAAATCAAAATAAAATAAAACATTTACTGATAAATTTGTAGACCATACGCTCCTTTATATATCAAGATATATATTAAAAGGTCAAATTTTAATCGATATTGATTAAATATGAAGCAAGCATTCAGTAGCTGCTAATAGTAAGTGTACACAAATTTAGTTGCACATATCACACATATACAAAAAAGAATATCGCTAATTCTATTCTTTAAACAATAATCAAAACTTCTATATAAAACTTTGCAAGAAAATACTATCCTATAACGCATAATAACAATTTCATATTCTCTCTCTCTTAATTGCTTACTTAATTTATCCCAGCTATTGAGAGAGCATTTAAAATATGACATACATTATACATAGTACAAAAGTTAAGTTAGAGTTTAGTGCCTATGCGATATATCACATATTTTTATGAGATACATAGGTTTAAGGCCTATTTACATTATTTCCAAAAGAGAAGAATCAGAAAGCATACACATTTCCGATTGCTGCGAAATTACGTATAGTCATTGTATAATAATAATTTTACATCCGCAAATTTACGCTAATAGAACGAACCCGTTGCGGAAAGATATATATATATATATATATATATATATATCTTTCTTTTATCATTATTCTTCATTATTTTCATATTAAAGAAAAGGATATCCCATCTTAAAGATAAAAGTTAACATATTATAGTAAAACTTAAATATTGTTACTTTAACAAAGGCTCTGCAAAGAGGATCACAAGTGTATGAGTATTACTCAAAAACTTATTATATCATAACAGTCTTTGTCAATACTGCAAATTAGAATGTATAATATTTATATGAAAAACTTATACATGCAATAAATATCCATAAATACCACGCTATATATCTTTTATAAATACTCGCTATTAACAAAAGTGATTTAGCTACAGCATTATAGATACAGTGATTGGTCATTGCAACTAATGACCAAAAAAACGCAGATTATACATTGCACACAACGAACTACATTTCCTCTTCTTGCTTTAGAAATATCTCTAAAAATGTATAGATGACGTTAATACTTGTATGAATAAACATTACAGAAAGTACAGAAGTAGTACAAACCAAATTATATACAATACAATATTATGGACTTACTTCCGAATAATCATCTCTTCTAACATTTGCAGGATAATAATCGACAATTAATGGACGCGGACGTTGGCCGATGCCAGCGGGCTGCTGGAGGCCACACGCTTGTTCCTCATTCGTGATTACAGTTACCAAAGTGTTAATAACTTTTTCGTCTAATGCCGACATTGCTTTGTTTGGTGCTTTCATACGTCTGAGGAACAAGGCGTTCCACTTCTGTCGCAAATGTAAAAACAGTTGAGCTGCTTCAGGATCAAGTTTAAACACCACCCAATCATCAAGTTTAAAAATGGTTCCTTCATGAAATTCATCAACCTCTGAATCCGATTCGCTTTCCGGTACAGCTGCAAACACAATAGCAATATTTTTGTGCACACACAAATATGTTATGAAAAGAAAATATGCCGCATGAAGTTGCTCACCTTCAGCTTCGTAGATTACATCCATTGGTAATCTAGCTGGTCCACTAAATAATGCTACAGTTAATGGATTTACGGCTGTAACGATTTTCACGTGACAGAAACGTCCTGTACGACTCATTTCCTCATAAAGCAGCCAGTCGCACGGTAAGGATTGCACATTGGTGCAATGCGTTTGCGCGGATGTCATCCTCGAAGACTTTGGATAATCTCTTAACGTTGACGAGGGATGAAAGAATACTTTGACCTCTTTCCTGTAACAGAGTGTCAACAACAATGTTGTACAGTATCAACACATCCAAGCTTGAATATAATAATTCTTAAATATAATAATGTACATACTGTGTCCGTAGCTGCATGTGCTCCCGATCAACTCGAATTAAGTTGGGATACAAGCCCGCGGTCAGAGCCGCTTTCACGACAGCCCAATTTTCCGAATTTGAATTTAGGTCTCGAATGTCCCCGGGACTTCTGGCTCTGACAAAGCCAGACGCGCGCAACTGACCGAGAAGTTGAGTACGCATTCCAACTACCATCTCCATTACGGGAGCGGAGATGAAATTTTTCTCGCAAAAAGCACGTTCCTTGCCGGTTGCTCTTGCGTTCTGCCAGCCTTGGAACGCTCGAAGGACTACCATATGATCCGAATACGTTGCGGTGGCAAATTTTTTTCGTGCCGCGGTCAAAGCTCTCTTTTGCGACGGTTGTGATGGTAATATAAAAGGATCTCTGCAATAATTTGTTTTATACATAAAACAATTATAAATAATAATTTATATAATTATTATAATTATTATTTAAATATATACCCACTTGTACGCTAAACTACAAACAATCGTTAAAATGGGATCCAAACATTTGAGGACAACAGCATATAACAGCATCTTCCCGAGTCTTGGTTCAATTGGCAAATCTAATAAATGACTGCCTAATTCAGTTAAATCTTCCCACGGATCTAGTGCATCAATTGTCTTTAGTAATTGTACTGCATTCCTGGTCACTACGTTAGACGGCGGCTCCAAAGCTTTATCCAGAAATTCAGCTATAGGTGTATTTCCCGATGTTAAATGTTTCGTGTATAAACAGAGTTCTTGCAGCGGTAATCGTAGAATTTCAGGTGTTTGATAAGCCTGCATATTATTGTATCGGATCGAAGAGAATAAACGGTAGCAGATTCCTCTCCTGCATCTACCTGCTCGACCTTTCCGTTGCTTTGCACAAGCTTGAGATATCCAGTTTGAAGTCAATGTACAAACACTTGATATGGCATCGAAAGACTTTTCTTTAACTTTTCCAGAATCAATGACGTACACGACATCGTCAATCGTAATACTAGTCTCTGATATATTCGTGGAAAGGATAATCTTTCGCGTGCCTTGAGGACTAGGTTTAAACACCTTCTTCTGATCGCAAGTCTGCATATTTGAGTGAAGAACGAATAAATTGTAGCGTAAACCTTGATTCATCTTCTTGTCTTCCGAATTTATCTTTTCTTTCATTGTAACTATGTCGTCATATCCCGGTAAAAATATCAAAATAGAGCCGGTAGGCATTTTTAAATGGATGTAAAAGACCAATTCTAACAATAGATCATAATCGATATTATCGTCATTGAATGTATGATGATATATATCAAGTAATAATTTATCTTCTTCAGAGAGCGACGTCTCCGTGACCTGCGCTAGTTCGTTATTTGGTACCGCACAATCATAAGTTTTCATGTAAGCTTCGATTAATTCAGCGCATTCGGTATGATTCCTACTCTTTGCCCAGTCTAACGCGGTCCAATCGTTAGCAGACCTCAAATTGAGATTCGCACCTAGATTTAGAAGTTGCTCAGTCGTGTTTATGCAACCTCTAGCTGCGGCAGCCATCAACGGTGTTATAAAAGTCTCTGAATGCTGATAATCTACAGAAACGTTTTCAGATAGTATAAAATGTAAAAGCTGCGCAAAATTATCCTCTCTACCATTTACCCATGCATCGAAAATACTTTTGTCCATTTCTTCTATCAGCCAGGGTTCTAGCTTAATTTTCTCCGGTATAGGATCGCTCTGCTGGGCTAAAATTGGAGCAGGCAATAAACTCTTCTCGCTTTTGGTACTTTTATTTGAATGCTGAGGTTTGTATTGTTTCCAGGATTCCAAAGTCTTCTGTTTATCTTTCCACTTTAAAAACTCCTTCTTCTTTACAAGCATTTCCTTCGTCATGTAACCAGTCATTTTCAAAATATCTTCCAAAAAGTATACATCCACGTCGTATGATCGACCAGGAACGTTAATGACTACGCACTTATTGAAATACTTGGCAAAGATAGAAGTATCCATCGTGGCGCTCATAAGTATCAGCTTCAAGGAACGATATTTAACTAATGCATCCTTCAAAGCTATCAAAAGGAAGTCACAGAATCTGTCACGTTCGTGAACCTCGTCAACAATGATGTGCGTGAGCGTAGTTAAGGCGGAATCGCCGCCCATTAAAGTCCTAAGCAATACTCCATTCGTGCAGTATGTTAGAAGAGTTTTAGGAGCAACTCTACTTTCCAATCTTATTTGATATCCAAAAGTCTGGCCGATTTTTTCGTCTCTTTCAAACGCTACTCTCTCGGCCACGGATACTGCCGACAAGCGCCTGGGCTGTGTGCAAATAATTCTACAAGGTTGATGCTTCTGTTGATAGTGTTCCAAGATATATTGTGGCACCTGTGTGGTTTTACCACATCCGGTTTCACCTGCTATTATGATCACTTGATGATTGTTTAATGCACTAAGAATTTCTTCCCTCGCGTTAAAAATTGGCAGAGATTTGCGGAACTGCAGCACATCAAAATTAGTTTTTAATTGAGGAACTTGTGGTATGCTGTTGTTTAACCTTCCCATAGCCTTAGTATTTGTATTTACTGCGAAAAGTGAAAGTATCTCTCAAAATCTTGATCAGATTTATTATATTAGTATGGATTAATAATTGTGTGAAATACGTTCTATAATTTTTAAATACAAATAAGATAGAAAAAAAACGATTAATAATGAGAGATTGACCTATGATCTGAAATTTTGCGTACCATCATTATTAAGAGGACGTTCTCTTTCAATTGGAGGAAGCAAGTCTTGGCATTCTTTGTGATTTAATGGAAAAGTCTGCATTAAATTATATATACCCTGCTTCGAATGTTTTTGCAATTTTATCACAGCATCAGCTTGAACTATTGTTGAACCTTCTCTCTTGTATACTGTCAAGAAGCGATTTGTACCTTTCCTGTAAAGTAGGATTAGTGTGAGTTTATCGTAGAGAAGACAGAAGAAACGTTTATTATATTATTCATCATATACCCTCGACTTTTTGACTTCAAGCCCAGCTCTCTAGCCAATTCATGGATGTACGCCCGCTCCTCTGCTGTATACGACGATGGGAACTCCAGCTCCTTCTGATCCGGGCTGCTCAACAATTTTTTTATAGTCAAGTTCACTGCGATTCGAGTATCTTCCCCGATGGGGCGATGCCTTTGCTGTTTCCTTCGCAGCATAGTGGATACTTAAATCACCTATCACCAGCAAGTCAATACTGACAACAATCCGAATCAATTCTAGTTGTTAACGTCAATTCACACATATGTGATATCTTTATTTGTGTTAAGAGGTCTATCTTCTATTTTTGTACTAGACTCTCTTACTTTTGCCAAATGTCAAAAATATACCCGTCTTACTTGAATTCCAAAAATGTATATCAGTCCAGCCAAAAAACAGACTTTACAATGTTTGCGAAAATCTTAAAAAGTCTATAAGGTTAAACTATGTCCTGCCTTTTGTGATTTAATGAAAATACAAGTCAACTGCAAAAGGCACAAAAAAAGAAAGAATTGCCCATAAATAATTCATAAAGTACGAATACAGGTGTGCATTGTCTCGGTCAATTTACAATCTCTACAAAAAAACATAAGTCTCTCTCGAGAGCTCTACGCTCTGAGATTCGAAAAAATTGGACGATCGCCGGGCGCATCGCCAGCCGTTTACCATTCCTCCCCCCCATCATTCCTCTCCAAAAAATAAACAAAGAACAACAGGAACGAACTCGCCTGCCTACGTGATGCTTACCGATTTGGAGCAACAAACGTTGAAGGTCATGAAACTTGCTCCGACTACAGTGACCAGCTTGTCCCAGCGAAGCGTTGCGCGGAATCGCGCTCACTTTATGGCTACGTGAGCCGCGTTCACCTCGTCTGGGAATGCATTTATCGGTGATGTATTTGAGGGAGGTAACACCAAACATGAAAAACGTATCGCGCTATTCGTGCTACCGCACGAATGTACACGAAATGTGATCGGCTGACCGGGTAGCGGAGGGGATATTTAAGTCGGCCGTCAGCACCACCTGTAGTTCACAACGGCACACGCTTGCTCCGGATGCTTCGCGGATAACAAATCGACGTTTTGCGGAACCCGAACGATAGTTAAAAGACCACAAACTCCAGTTCCATATGTATCAATGCGAGAGAAAGAAGGAGAGATGCAAGGAAGATCGCCTCTGTTGATTTTTAGTTTTCTCAACGTTGAGATTCTCGGAACGTGACGTTCCGCGCTCGAATCGACCGGCCTTACGCTGGTCTTATACCCTCGATCCATTTCGCGCGCAACGGCGACGCCGGCGTCGCTGGCGTCGGGACGCCGACACAGTACGCAACGCGAGTACGCCGTTTGACAGCTCGATCGCGGTGCGCGGTACGTACGTACGTAGATACGTGCTCTGGCTCTCCCCCGCGCGGTGATCGTATTCTACGCGCCGCAACTCTCTTCGTGTGTCACGGAGTGGAGTGGACTCGCGCGAGACCGGGAGAGACGACAGAGACCTACGGGAGAGACCGTCGCCGTACTCCCGCCGGGTCGTTGCCCCGCATCGGTGACGACTATGTCGGCGAGAGGCCGCGACGCGATTCTTGGGCTCGCCGGCACTCGCGCTGGTACTTGATCGCGAATCGCGACGCGTCGGGATCAGTTTAGATCAATTGTGATGTGCCTAAACGCGGACGCGGCTACGCGATCGACGTGCGTGGAAATGACATTCGTGCGTCCCTCGTGGAGTTCCTACGGTTGAGAGCACCTGCGAAAGCGTCAGATAGAGAGAGAGAGAGAGAGAGAGAGAGAGAGAGAGAGAGAGAGAGGGAGAGAAAGAAGACGGTAGTAAGAGAGGCGAAAGGGAGAACGTTCTTCCTTCCGTTTGCTCCGACGGTGCCCGCGGTTGATTTGCGCGAGAAAGAAACGAAAGGCGACCGGCCGATCGATGTTTTATTTGTAATGGGAGTGCCTGCGCGGGGAGCACTCGCGGCGATCGTGGCGATAACCGCGCTCGCCGTGTACCTCAACAGCCTCGGCTGCGGCTTCGTCTTCGACGACATCTCGGCGATCAAGGACAACCGCGACCTCAGGCCCCACACGCCCCTCAAGAATGTTTTCTACAATGACTTCTGGGGTACCCCGATGCACAAGGTGCGAGAGAGAGAGAGTGAGAGAGAAAAAGAAGAGGGGGGAGGAAGCGAGAGAGAGAGAAAAAGAGGAGGCATCGTCCGACTCCCGTTGCTGGAGGACGCGCGGCCGAGATCTCCCTCCTCCCTTCACCCTCCCTCTTCTATAGATGGCCCCCTGCGTATTGATCCGCGAGCGTCCTGTCCATTTCATCCCGATCCGATCCCCCGTCCTGTCTTCTTCCGTTTCCCTCATCTTCTGCCCTTCCACATATCCCCGGAATCGTTCGATATGGAGCGGGGATCGAAATCGATGTGGCTTCGAAAATCTCGAATTTTTGCCTCTCGCATCACGCGAGAATGATCCCCCGTGTTTGCTTTTGGCGATTGGCAAATATTAGATTTTTACTTATCTTCGCTCCTCGACAATTGATGTCACTAGAATTCTATCGATTTCAAGAGCCCTGAATCGGTTCTCTCGAAATCAACGTATAGCTTCAACAAGAAATTCAGATTTAGAACACGTTCAATTTCCCGAGAAGTAAATAAATAATTATCTTCTATTTTTCCATATGTTAACAAATAAATATTTTTCTATATCTATAATATCGATAATAATACAATTTATATGAATTCAACAAAATAGAATAAACTGTTTTATATCGATTTACGTTATAAATAAAAAAGATGCAAGAAAATTCTATTTTAGTATAATAATAACAACACTATTTTAAAATTATACTTGATAATGAACGATATTAAATTTTTTGTTATCGTTGAGCACGTTATATACCTTTGATTTAATTTAAAACAAAATATTTGAAGTTCTAGATAATCGAAAAAAATTGTAGAGGCTAGAGAATGTATGCAATTTTGTTTTGTGATTTTTTTACCATTTTTTTGTCATCTATTTTTTAATTATTTTGTAAAGAAAATAATACATTGTTGAAGGTTGTAGACATTGTATAAAAATATTTGAAGAATCAGAAATATTTTTTATTCTGAATAAGAAAAAAATTAAACAAGTATGAGCTATATTATTTAAATATTATTTAAAAAAAAATTATTTAATGTGTAAAATATTTGCAGAACATCATCTTCCTAGATACTTTTTTCGTATTTATCTTTTGACAATAATTGCAACAAAAGTGTTGCATTAATTACATTAAAATTGTTCCAAGTTGATCAATTATTTTTCTCCTTTTTTTTAATAGGAACAATCGCACAAGTCTTATAGACCTCTTTGCGTTCTCACATTCCGATGGAATTACCTGATTCATCAACTAGATCCTATGGGATACCACCTGCTAAATGTTATTCTACATGTTGGAGTATGCCTATTATATTTCAGGTTGGTTTACATCAATTTTTTATTTTTATTTTTTGCAACAAAATTAAAGAAAATTATTTCTGTAAGGCTTCAAATAATAGAAAAAAAGAAATAGCAGAAAAATTGTTTACAGGACCTGTTTGATGTTTCTGCCAGAAGCAGCAAGTTTTGTGTCATCTTTATTTTTTGCTGTGCATCCTATACATACAGAAGCAGTATGTAATAACATTTTAATTATTTTGAAAAGATTTTAATTATTATTGCAAACGATTGTTATTGATAATATGGCCATAATTATATTCCTAGGTCACAGGTGTAGTTGGTAGGGCAGAAACTTTGTCCTCTTTATTTTACCTGGCAGCTTTAATCACATATACTAAATGTTGCAAAAGCAAAAGATCTACAGGGTGGAAATCCTTGATATTATCTATGTTTTTTGTATTTACTGCAATGTTGTGCAAGGAGCAGGGAATTACAGCAACTGCAGTTTGTGTACTGTATGAAATTTTTGTTGTACAGAAGGTAAACCTCATTCCATGTGCATTCATTATGTTTTCTATGGTATAAGATTATATTAATGCTTGTAACTTTATTCAGGTTAGAGCAAAAGATATTTTCTTAGCACTAAAATCGACTTTTGGTGGTAATAAAATTTCACCTGCATGGTCAGGCGAGGGTACAAAACGTTTGACCGCCCTTACACTTGTTACATTTAGCCTGCTTATCCTACGGTTACATATAATGGGCTCAAAGTTACCTGTATTTACTAGGTATGATTGTATATATATATATATATATATATATATATATATATATAAAATTATATGTAATTTTATATGTAATTTTATGCATAGTGTAAACTAATCGCGAACGTGAACATCTTCTTTAGATTCGACAATCCTGCATCGGTTGCTACAACACCAACAAGACAGCTTACATATAATTATCTTGCTGCAGTGAATCTAAGACTGCTATTTCTTCCAAGTGATTTGTGCTGTGATTGGACAATGGGAACGATACCATTAGTAGAAAGCTTTGCCGATGTCCGTAATTTCGCGACCCTAGCTACTCATGGAACTGTACTAGGATTACTTGTGACAGCTGTTGTAACACGTAGCAGACAAACATCAGTCATTCTTATTATGGTCAGTAGAACGTTGCACAATTACATTGTACATAATCTAATAGAGAATATAATAGTAATTGAGTAATCGTATGTGTTTGTGGAATAAAATATGCATGTATTTTATTTGAAATGTTGTATATACAGATTCCGTAATTAACAATACTAATATCGAATATGTTTCCAATATAATGCCTGCAGAGTTTGGCTATGATGATACTCCCTTTTTTACCCGCGTCGAATCTTTTCTTTCCGGTCGGATTTGTAATTGCTGAAAGAGTGTTGTACGCTCCTTCCATGGGATTTTGCATGCTTATTGGATATGGATGGAATATTTTGGCAGACAAAAAGTAAGTTAACTCGTCCGTGAACGTAACATTGTGTGGATTGCTCTTGTTCATTATGAAAAATATTTTTCTCACATAAACCATCTTTCCAGATGCAAGAAGTTAGTATTACTTTTACTCGTAACACTTCTGGCAGCGCACACGACGAAAACATTTGTCAGAAATTATGATTGGTTAGATGAATATTCAATATTCATGTCTGGCTTAAAAGTGAACGATAGAAACGCTAAACTGTTTAATAACGTGGGTCACGCGTTAGAGAGCCAAGGTCGCTTTAAGGAAGCATTAAATTTTTTCAATATGGCTGTACAAGTTCAGGGTGACGATATTGGAGCACACATTAATGTTGGAAGAACTTACAATCATCTAAAAATGTTCAAAGAAGCTGAAGACGCGTACTTAAAGGTAAATAATGACAGTAAATATCTATATAATTTGTCTAATTCTTTCGATAACTTCTACTTCTTTTTTTCTAGGCCAAGTCATTACTACCAAAAGCAAAACCGGGAGAATCTTATCAAGCACGTATAGCACCAAATCATTTAAATGTGTTTGTTAATTTGGCTAACTTGATAGCTAAGAATGCAACTAGATTAGAAGAGGCTGATTTATTATACAGACAGGCCATCAGTATGCGTGCGGATTATACTCAAGCATATATTAATCGTGGTGATGTTTTAATTAAACTTAATCGTACAAAAGAAGCTCAAGAAGTCTATGAGCGAGCACTATTTTATGACAGTAATAATCCTGATATCTATTATAATGTAAGTACTGAATTGCTGTCTAATATTAAAAATATCAATCAATATTAAATAATATTTAAAAATATTTTTTTTTAATTGATTACAAAAGTTAAATTAAATTCCTATAATGATATTTCCATAGCTTGGTGTCGTATTTTTGGAACAAGGGAAAGCATCCCAGGCTTTGGCATACTTGGACAAAGCTTTAGAATTTGATCCAGAGCATGAACAAGCGTTATTGAACTCCGCTATACTACTCCAAGAATTGGGACGAGCAGAATTACGTAAAGTAGCTAGAGAGAGATTGTTGAAACTTTTACGAAAGGTAATTGCGTCTTTTTTTTCAATGTTCTTTGAGCTATAATTATATCATGAACTTATAGACTTATCATAGACTTATGTAATACTTTTCTCTAATTACAGGATTCTAACAATGAACGCGTACATTTCAATCTAGGAATGTTGGCCATGGACGATCATGATAGCGGTAGCGCGGAACGTTGGTTCCGTAATGCTGTCGCATTAAAAGAAGATTTTCGCTCTGCATTGTTCAATCTCGCGTTACTTTTAGCCGATGAGCAACGTCCGCTCGAAGCGGCACCGTTTCTAAATCAGTTAGTCAGATTCCATCCGGATCATGTGAAAGGCCTAATTCTTTTGGGAGATATTTATATCAATAACATAAAGGATTTAGATGCTGCCGAAAATGTAAGATATACACGAAACTTTTTTTTTATTTACTTTTAGAAATATATATGCAATTTATACTTTAATATAAACAACAGTAAGAAGATCGCGTATGTCGGAAATTCTAAAGATATAACATCATCATGATTATTTCAGTGTTATCGTAGAATACTGCAACTGGATCCTACAAACATTCAAGGACTGCATAATTTATGCGTTGTGATGGTGGAACGGGGTAAACTAGGCTTAGCGGCGCAATGCTTGGAACGTGCTGCCGCTTTAGCTCCACATCAGGACTACGTGCAGAGGCATCTTTCGATCGTGAGGACCCGTATCAGTCGTCTACCGCCAGATCAGCGCGACAACGATATTTTTGACGATTCTTTCTGGAACAGTAATGTAAAAGATAGGCCTTTCAATACAGAGTCATCAAACGGACAGTTTTTGGGAAAGACGGAGTCCGTTTTCACAAATCACGCAACAGTTCACAATCACATAGGAAGTAAGCAGAGCAATACCGATTCCTTGAATAATCACATTATACATTTGAAAGGTCCATCAAAGCCTGCCCGTGCGATGAGCGGCGTCGGTACGGAAGCGAAGGACGGACAGCGACCCAAGCAAACGACGGTCTCAGAACTGACTAATATCGTGGAACCTACTACTGACAGGGTTTTCGATAGGATTATAAGCGCTGACGTAACAAAATTAGATATCACGCAGAAACACGGCTCGAAACACACGAATTCCGATCAATTCAATCAGAGTGCCGCCGCGACTGTAAGCGGCAAGCAAGGAATTCAGCAGACAAAGGACAGTGCGTTGTCATAGTATTAATGTAAAATCCGCCGAATACTGTAAAGTTATGCATATAACGAAAAGTTATGGTGGTACAGTCACATAGAGCTAATGTGTGAATATGGAATAAATACAGAGTATTGTTTTATATGCTGTATAAAAAAAATAGGACGTTTTATAAAATATATTTAAAACAATCGTGCATTTTTTATTTCCCTCATGTGTTTTCTCCTCTACTAGTCTTATTGTATCCCCACATCTCCAAACTTTTAAATATTTTACAATATAATTTTAAATAATAATAATAATTTTAAAAGATGCTTAAGAAACAAAAAGTTTGTGCCCCAATTCCATTATAAATTCTCTAATAAATATAGAAAAAAAAATTATGATAGCCCGACAACATTATATCTTAAAATTATAATTTATACGAGTTTCATGTTTAATCATTTTATTATTTTTTATTAACATCCCTAAATAATTCTAATTTCTATGAAATCCTGAAGTTTTAAGATATATATTACTCTTTATTTATAATTTCATTTTATTTGTAGCGTTTCATACAAAAATTTGTATGGAAACGATTACGCTACTGTAATTATAATAAAAATCAGATTCAATTATGTTTATTAATTCCTTTTTGTATGCAAAATTTCA
>Ga0157363_1003215_pt1 | contig 14689 bp, 5 predicted proteins | sample AttsexASBM1_FD_111477 | JGI IMG/M metagenome (GOLD analysis project Ga0157363, IMG submission 111477) | Fungus gardens microbial communities from leaf cutter ant in Ribeirão Preto, State of São Paulo, Brazil - Atta sexdens ASBM1 | ecosystem: Host-associated > Fungi > Mycelium > Unclassified ...
CCCTGAAAAGATTGAAACGGACGAATTGCAAGCACTGCTGGATATAAACTCTACGCAAACTGAAAAGGAGCTTGCAGAACAGCTTGGCGTTACGCAGCAAGCCATTTCCGTATGATTACATACAAATAAAGATTGAATTTTACAAAAAAAAGCTCAGAACTTTTTTGTACACCTAATATGTTATCGAAAAGTATGTTATCGAAACGATCCTGATCCTACCTGACCTCTGAAAATTCTTGTATAAAATTTTCATATAAGATTAGTCTCATATGAAATTAGCACATTAAAATTCTTATATGTTATTACAAGATTCCACATAGTTCTTTTCATATAGGTTATTTTCATATAAGATTAGTCTCACATGAAATTAGCACATTAAAATTCATAGTTCTTATGCTTTATAATAGCATATTGTATGTTTAAGGAAAATATAATAAATTATACGATTTTATAATATCTCGCAAGAACTCACAGGAATTAGTTGTTACGTAGGATCAGATTATACATGAAATTGATACATTTAAGATATTTTCTGATCTGATTTTTATGATCTCATAAGTTCTTACATATATTCATACGTTTATTAATATTCGAGCTGATTTATAGTGAGTCACTTATAATGACAATATTTTTAACATTTGATATTATTTATAATTTAATAAAATTCTACAATTTTTCTCTTGGATTGCATTTGCGTTCACTGAGTCATTTAGATCATGTTAATGCATGTTAGCACTTCTCCAATAGGAATTGAGAAGACTCGTTTATTAAGAATCTCTTTCAACTTCGATTAAGTTAACCCCGGTTATACGGGGTTCATTTAGGCCCAGTTTCATAATTCATTATTATTTATTATTACTCATTATTAAATTAAGTTAAACTTCGGTTAAAAGTTAACTATGAGTTATGAAACTGGACCTAATGCCCATTTCAATGTGGATTAACTTTAATCTCGGTTCAACTTGCTCTTCACCTTTTTCTTATTCTTAAAACTAAAAAAGATGAAGAGTTAATTGAGATTAAAGTTAAATTGCATTGATGCAGAAACGGACATAAATAAGCCCCATATAACATCGCTTAACTTAACCGAAGTTGGTGAAAGCAGGGTTGAAAATCATGTTTAAAAAAAAAACGAAACATTTAGTTTTTTTATTTAAAACATATTTTTAATGTTTTATATATGTTTTAAACAGTTTTAAAAAATCACGTTTAAAAAAAACACGTTTTAAATATATATTTATTATGTTTTATTATAACGCATTTTTACTTTCAAATATTTGAAACGTTTCGGAGATACATTTTAGCATTTAATTACATACTACTTTCTCTCATTTTTTTAAACTTAAACGTATGATCACATAAATATGTATATTTGAGTGTGTTGTTTGTTATTTAACATTTGTTATTTAACATTTTATTTGACTGTATACATTTTAAGTTATGCTAAGTTAAATAATAGCATTTGCTAATGTGATCTTTTATGCTTATTATATAGTATTCACGACTTCTTTTTTGAGATTTTTATATTAAAATATTTATTCCTTTAACTAATTGTAATTCTAATATTAATCTGTAGTTTACATTACTATAGATTTTTAGTGTCGAGCTGCCTATATGTATGCAGGGTGTTCTGTAAGTTTTGGCCAATTGCTTTTATGTAGATAGAATGGACTAAACTGAGTCTTTTACCATTTTGCAATTTTTGCAATGATTAACGAGATATTAATTTCTAAAAATCTCTAAATATTGAATCACTAATTTTTTATTTAAATATCAACTTTACAGAAAAACAGCGAGACAAAAATTGTTTATTTTCTTCTTATAAAGTTTTAAGAATTTTTTTAGAATTTTTTCAGAATTTTTTAATATCGCATTTTTTCATGTTGATAAAAATAAGAAAATGCTGTACTAAAAAGTTGATATAAAATTCTGACAGAGTTCTATGAGAAGAAAATAATAATTTTTGTCTCTTACAATTTTTTTGTAAAGTTGATACGTAGTATCAACTTTGAGTAAAAAATTATTGAAAATCAATATTCAACGATTTTTAATAATTAATATTTCATTAGCCATTGCAAAATGATACAGAACTTTTCAACTCAATTTAGTCCGCATTATGTATTGTATACAAAAGTATTTGGCAAAAACTTATGGGATCCTGTAAAGTTATATATACATGTGTATGTTATACATTTGTACACATACATTCTGCAATATTCTACTTTTTTGTTAATTTTGTAATCAAATTATTATTTTCTGAACAAAATTAACTTTTTAAGATTATTTTTATGAGAGGTTACATTACCATCCATGTTTCTCTTCAATTCGCCATTAAGCAATGTTGCTACATTTTTATTAATATTGTCCTAAGTAATACATCTTTCGTAATTTTGAGTCCAGAATTGATTCAACAACATTTTAATGGATGTAATTATCAAGTTTTAAACTTAAATGTAAAATATTAATTATTAACCAAGTAAATCAAGTTATCGTGTAAAATGTAACTGGGGTATCACTTTCTTCTCTACTAAATAATATTAAAAACATATTTAAAAAAAATATTTTAAATATTTGCTTTAAATTGTTTTAAAAAAAGCTTGTTTAATTTAATCATATTTAAAATATGATTTAAACATTTGTTTAAAAAAAAAATTTTAAACAAAACAATCCTAAGTGAAAGAGACTCTGAGATGCAATCATTGAGGAATTATCAGCATAAATTGTATTTAAAAATCTAGTTACATTATTAATTCGTTGAAAAAGACTAGAAGTTAATCGAAATATTCGAAAATAAAAAATTATTGTTTATACATTTGGTGTATAAACGAGGTGTCCCTCCGTTACAATATTTCCGTTACCGTTAATGATATGCGAAAACCTAAGGAAGAAATTGTTTAATTCGGAGGAACACACATTATAGTAGAAATTATTTCTTCCTCAAAGTATTCTCATATTTTGAGAGTTATCAATATTTTTTAAAATAGGACTATATATTTTTATCATTATCATTATAGCGTAATAGCTGAAGTCAAAACGAATCTAACTGCCATAATACTATGATATTCACGTGACTTTGAGTATGAAAAATTCAAAAATTTTGAGGAATGTGTGCGAATAATGAAATAATACAATAGAAAGTTTGGCATAGGAAAATTTATTGTAATAAGTATTCAAAATTGTTTCCATGGACTTTTAAACATTTTTTAATTCGAGTATTAAACAAACGTTGCACATCTGCGAACATTTGGGATGTTACAACAATAAGCTTGTCGGATTCTTTCTTTCATGTTGTCACATGTCGTAGATTTTGTCGAAAAAAACTTTCTCTTTGATAAAGCCCCATAGAAATCTAGGGGATTAATAGTTCAGGAGAACAAGGCGACCAAGGAATCAAACTTTTTCTTCTTATCCACTATTTGGATATAAAATATTTAATGCATTGGCGAGAAAAAGCGTAATGTGATACACTATCTTATTGAAATCACACAATCAGACGTAAGGATAAGGGAACATCTTCTAATAATGACGGAAGTATATTAAGCAAGAAATTTGTGTACGTATTGCCATTAAGAGTTGTGTCAAAAAAATGTAGTTCAATTAGAGTCACTCAAAATATCACACCATACATTCAACAGTGTTGAAACTTGCATTCATCTAGAATTTATTGGAGACCAATAATTCATATTGTGTCGATTCATAGCTCCAATATTATTAAATGTAGCTTCGTCTGAAAAAATTATTTTTGATAGGAATGCATCATCCTGAATTGACTTTTCTTGTCTATCAAATTACAAAAATTCACTCTCTGAATAAAATCGTTTCTTGATGTAAAGAGATGTGATATGGATGCATCCTATTATTACGTAAAATCCTTGAAATAGAAGATTTACTGATATCACTATTTCTACTTAATTGTCTAGTAGACAGGTGTGGATTTACTGTAATTGCTGCCAAAACATTAATAGCATTATTATTATTTGTTGCAGAATATTCTTTCTTGTTTTGGCACGTGAAAAGAGTTATGTTGTCGAAGACGGTCTTCCATACGCTTAAATGTCCGATTTCGCTGGTCTCTCTGGATATCTGATTGCATAGAGCTCAGCAGCACGTCTGTAGTTTCATTGGCACTCACCTAACCAACATATCTACGGATCGTTAATTGCGTCCATTCTTACTCAAAACTTCCTCGATGTGAGTCTGCGAAAAGTACCAAAGACTAACGATACCACTGATTAACGATAACTTTATTTACATACATACTTCCGAGTAATCTTCATAGTTCGGTATCAAGGACATTAATATCAAATTCATTAATATCAAATAAGCATGTTTGTGTTATCCCTATTCCTTAGAGAAGATTAAAAGATGTTTTCAGAACTGAAAAGGTTTTATGTGTTCTCACACAGATACTTACGAGATCTTATATAATTACAAGAACTTATTAGATTATTTATAAATATTTATAATTATATAAGAATTTTCGGCAGGGAAGTAATCTCCAATAGATTTTAATCGTCGTTATTCGATAAAAAGTTATTATAAAAAAAGTTTAAAAAAATAACATTTTATTTCTGTCACATACAATATTGAAAACTATCTTATACCCTCTCTTATACATATAATAAATAGCTTTTCACGAAGCGAATTCTACTCTACCTCCCCCCTACCGAAGAACATAACCTAACATACGATTTTCTATGCGAAGTGAGTTCTACCTTCTTTCCTTCTGCTTAGGGATGCATGACTTTCCACGCAAAACAAGTTTCATCCCCTCCCCTCCGCCTGCCTAAGGGCGTAACGACTTCATGCAGGTGAATTTTGCTTCGCGTAGAAAGTCATACGCTTCTAGGCAGGGATGAGGTGGGGTGGAACTAGCTTCGAGTAGACAGTCGTAAATATATTTCAAAGCAAAAAATTGTTTTATATAGTAGAAAGAAACATCATTATTTAAATTTTTTTTTGTAACTTTTTAATGAATGAACGACGACTAAAACTTCTTGGAAATCAGAGTCAGGATACGAACATATGTTGAAGTCATCAAAGCGTCTTCCTCCATCGGCATATTTACCAAATAATTTTATGTGAATTTATATACTACGTTTATATTTTCGCTTGAGTCTCTCGAACTACACGCCAAATTGATTTTCAGGACTTAAGCCTTGTGTGAAGAAAGAATTGATCAATTGCAATAATCATGTGATCAAATTGTTCAAATGTGATTTATTAATTTTTTTCTCTGTCCGACATCTCGGACCGATTTCTAGCATCGTGAACATCGGATTTTAGAAACGTAACTGGATTACCATACAACACATTAACATTCAATTAATATCTCAGAAATGTTGAATTGCAACATTGCGCAAGTTGCAACAATATCGCGAAATATAGATTTAATATATATATAATGTTTGTGATTTTGTTTGACCTGCTTCATTTGCTCTTAAGTTTATGATCATATTACACAGAAATCATTGTCTTCTTACAATAAAAAAAATTGCTACGATAATGCGTGCTGCGTGCTCTCGTATTATTATCCTGCCATGACGGCTGACTAGAGTCTCGAGAATTTTTATGAGAGGGACCGGATTCATCCGCATCGTGCGCCTTCGCTCATGAAACAAATTCAAATAGATCGTCATTTGAAGAGACGTTGCAGAAACGTCTGATGTCTGTTGAATTGCAACGTCTGTGAGACGTAAAATATTTTTTACATATTAATTAATTCAGTTTTATTATTAAAATAAAAGTATTATTGATTAACATCATATTCTGAAACACGACAAAATTATAATGCCACTGTTGCGGCTCTAACAAGCGATTCGATGAAAATCCCAACAGCGATCTATTGTGAGGTTTGATGAAATTTACTCGATAAGCACATTTGATCTCATTCTTCATTATAATGTTATTGACATGAATAGTCAATGGGTACTGTTCATCTTCTTTGCGTTTTCTTTTGCAACATCATTAAGATAAAATTGTAGAATTGCACATCTTAGATACTTATGTCACATATTTCGTACGATCCTTCAGAAATGATAATTTCTTTGTCATCTTTGTCAAAGTGAAACTTATTATTCAATGAATTTACATATCGTAAATTTAGATATCGTATGGTAGGTTTCAAAGTCCGTCAAACCGAGCTCGTAATCGCCATCGCTCAAATCTGATCGAAAAGTAGCAGGCCGCGAGGACGCTATTCTTAGCGTCTTCCAATGAAAGTAAATACAGTGACATGTTTAAATGAATACTAAGTTGAAAGAGTGCAATGTCAATTCTTAAATTGATCGTCAATTGTCTATAAAAACTGTAGACACAGATGCCCACAGTTGCTTTGATCATAACATGATAAGGCGTGCGATTATATTCGATTTGCGTTACGTCCAATATCAATTTCTTCGGTAGTCGAAGATTGCCGAAACTAAGTAAACAGCACAATCTCTCCACTTCGCGTACGCCACCCAATGAATACCTGGTTCATCAGCATTATCCAAATTTATGATACTGTTCTCGTTTTGATATAATCCCTCTATTGATAAAGTACGCATAAAAATATACGCATAAAAATATCTTTAAAATACACATACGTTTTGCCGATTGTTGCAGTTGTACGTTGATAGTTATATCTTCGGAATTTTTGGCAACTGTTTAACATTTTTTTTTTAATCTTTTTTCAGTTGTGATTCCTCATCCACGCTTGTATGGAACAAGATAAATGACCTTCCATGACGCGTTTTCAGTTCTTCCAATTGACGTTGCTTTATTATCGTTTATAGCTTTTGCGATTCCTGCCGCGCCACTGACTAACAAAACTCCCAATAGCGGCAGAATAGAAAAGGTACCACGTTTTACCACCGATAATATTCGTTTTTTCGTCGGCTTTTTTTTTTATTTTCATGCCCATACCAATTTTCGTTTTGATAGCCGCCTAAACAGCTGTAGCTCTCTCTTCAAGAGTCGAATCTTTCGCAGTAATTTGTTTCCACATCTCCTCAGTGAGTATTTTGTCAGCTTCGTTTCGTGAAATCTTTGCTCCGCGAATAAGCTATGTCGTATTCGCGACACGCCGCGTCCATTGGATTAATGCCTCGATCGCCTCTAACCAATCGCTTTTCTAAATGTTTACCTGGACCACAAAGGAAGCGTTTATCGTTTATGATTTAAGAAACCGCAGCCTTTTATTGTTGTTAATTAATTGCTACAATTCCTTGTAAATGGCATTGGACCATCAATATGCAATCGATGGCAGGGCAAATTATAATGTTTCAAGCACTGACGATGTTGCTGAACCTCTGAATCAACTTATATATGCTCGATAATCAGTCCCATAGTTGATTTATGTAATTTTTAAATTCTCATAGCAAAATAATTTTCGGTATATATTCCAACTCTTAAACTGTTAAACTATGTACATCACAGTTATTCGATACGATAAAAAGCATTTTGAATGAGAAGCATTTTGATTTCACTTTGCGCGCTATTATATATATATATCCGCTCTCCATGTCGTTTTTTTCAATATTATCAGTGAAGGGAGAAAATATGAAGTGCGACAATCGCAAAGTGATGATCAAAGTGACTAATGTCGACAATAAAATACAGACTGAAAAAGAAATACGCAAGCATGGAAATATGCTGTCGATTTCTATGTGCGAAATCATCTGTGGTCCATCGACTGTGGCAAAACAAACATGTTGCTAAGTTTGCTGGAAAGTCCACATGATATACGTTTCGAGAACATATACTCGAAGTCGTGAAACAGCCAAAATACCGATATTTGGAGAATTTATTAGCATCGATTGAAGAAATTGATTATATTACATTCTTCAATAATAATGTATTATCATCGAACGAGGCGCTTCCAAATTCCATTTTTGTCTTCGATGATGTGGCATGCGATAAGCAAGATCAGAGAGTACTTTACGATGAGTCGATACGCGAACGTCGACTGCTTTTATCTGTGTCAGACATATGCAAAGATATCGAAGCATCTTATACACGATAATGCTGTGTCGTTGCTGTTGACAACAAAAGTATGGATTCGTAGTCATACGAATAACATAAAGACAGTGCACTTACGAATGAAAGATATAAAAAAATAAAGAGTTACGAAAATTTGAATTATAATTCTTCTAAAATATTTATTTAATAAATTCTTATCTAGAGAAAATAATTCAAATGATGATACGAATATTGAATGTGTTTCATGGTTTCTTTTACCGTATGGCAGCTACTACAGAAAAATTTTCAACCATTAGTAAAAACACGAACATGAAATTAGCATTTTTGAACTGAATTTTTTAACAATTAAACAGTTTTATTGAAGAACAGTAGGATGTTCCAAAATAAAAATGTTGCCAATAAAAATGTTGTCTACAAAATTTGTTACAAGGATTGCGATGCTTCCTATGTTGAACAAATAACCAGGAAACTGTTCAGCAGAATATCAGAATATCGTAATCACATCAATTGGAATGCTAACAACCATTTCATAATTACAGAACATCGTATCAATTTTACACATGACTTTGACTGGGAGAATGTCCAAATTTTAGACAAAGAAAAATTTTGGAATAAAAGATTGATTTCTGAAATTACATTTATACATATGTAAAAGAATGACCTTAACTTGCGCTCGGATACTGAAGAACTGCAACATGTCTATGCAGCGATGCTAAAAGATTTCTCTTGATTCATTTAATATTTTTCGCAATAAGAATTAATTATTTTAATATATTGTTCAACATTATTAAGATCATTTCGAAGATACGAATTGCATTAAATATTTGTTAAATTGCTAGTCAATTTAACTCGTGATATTACTGCGGTAGTTTAATGGAATTAGCGTTTTTAAAGAAAAAATCATTTCGGAAAATCATTTCGGCGCACGTTTCTGGGGACTATATACGTAACATATAAATTCACGCAAGAATCATACAAGCATTTAAAGCTGGTTCTACATTAATTGTAAGCCGATCACAAGTTTGTTGCGACAACCAATCTGAAGTTTGTATTTCGAAATCAACGCTTCATATTGGCTGTCGCAACAAACTTGCGATCGGCTTGCAATTAAAAAGTAGAACTTAAGATCTAGTTAAACCGTTTAAGGCTTTGATTTGTATAGTTTATGTTATCACATATACTATAATATGTTATATTGCATTTAGCAGTCATATTTATTTATTTCTAATTTATAATTTTTGTTTTTAATTTTTGTTTCATACCCTTATTTATTATAATTTTTTTAATTTTAACTTGCTAAGGTTTTTATTCTTGGGTTGACGATGTAACAAATTTAGAAATATATAACATATAAAACAGGCGATAAGAATGTTGGTTATCAATTAGCAATTCTTAATATTAAATATATAAACCTTGACTTTAGATGTTTCTACTCATGATTTGAATCTTCATCAATCTTTTGCCCTAACGGTTGGATTATTGCATTACAAATTAAATCTCCAACGTTTTTCCTCTCAAAAAATTGAACAGCTAACTGTTACGAGATAAGTCACATACTCACAAAGTTTAAAAGCTGAGTGGCAATGGGAATTCAAGCTGAAATTATATAAATGATTAAAATATTATATGTATAAGATTAGAAGATTAATAATCACCTTATCTCACACAGTTGACTCAACACTAAACAATAAATATGTTGTATGCAACATTTTGTACATTATTAATAAATTAAAAATTATCATCAAAATTTTATTTTATCAAAACATTAACTGAGAGAACTATTTATGTCATTTCGACCGTCGGTTGAAGAATGATTGCTATATAAATAACATAGCGGTCAATTTAAAAATAAGATAAACTTAAAACTAAAAACTAACTAAAAACAAAATAATTATGATATGTATATTATGAACAACCTATAGTTTATTAAAAATTTCAAGCATGATTTAAAGCAACGGTATCATGTTGTAAATTTGCCCATTAGTCTGTTGATTAATGTGCATCATCTCTGATATCGTTTGTTATAATAATTCTCTTCATCCAGAATCTCCACATTTTATTAATCAAATCGTTTTGCAACATATGGTCTGTAATCACCGAATGAGTGGATGTTTGACTATGGATATACTTTCGGTGTTCAGAAAGTGGTTCTGGTTTTTAATTTCCTCCCCATTTGTCCTACATAGAAAGCATCGCAATCACAACAATTGATCTTGTAGACTACATTCCTTTTTAAACCTTTTTAAACTTTTTAAAAAGTCTTTATGAACCTTAATAAATTGATTCAACTTGTTCCAACTGAAAAAAAAATCCTATGGCAAAACTCCATTAATTATATTCTTGAATTTATTCGATATCTCTTCTACATACGGTATGGAAAACTATTTCACCCGTTCTTTCGAAGTTATTATTTGATCTTTTAGTTAAACAAGAATTCAATTTACTTCTTAGTATTTTAATTTTTGCATTAATTGATTTAGTATCGAAAAATTCAATGAATAATCGTTTCCAAAAGTATTCTTACAACAAATTCAAGATTTTTTTTGTGAAATTGTGGATGCGAGATATAAAAAACTTTATCTACCAAATTGAAGATTATACCCTTCTTTTGCAAGATTGAATGCTAAGACAAAAATTTTAAAATCTATCCGAAAACGTTGGTTTTTGATACCAATCAAATATCAAAGAGTTATTTTTTAACATTATGGTTATGTCCAAAAAATTGGTAAAATTACCACTCAATTCTAAAATAAATTGTCTTGAATGGAATGAATTGAATTTTTCAAGAATAGAATCGATTTTAATAAAATTCGTTAAACAAAGAATGAGATCATCCACATATCTGTAATAAAATGGAATATGACATTGAATATCGCTCAACACTCAATTTTCCAAATCCATAATTAAAAATCCACAATCGGAGAAAGCCGTGAACCCATAGGTATTCCAAATGTTTGTTTATAAAATTGATTGTCAAAAACAAAATAAATCCAACACTAATCGCATTGCTTTAAGAAATTCATCTTTCGATAAATTGCAATTTTTGCAAACATAGACCCAACTATTTGAAAGAGCGTCTAATGCTAGATCCGTTGGAATGTTAGTAAAAAGCGATATTACAAAACTAAATCCAAAACTAAAATCATGATCAATTTTAATATTCTTTAATTTTTGGACTAATTCAAAACTATTCTCAATGTTACTAGCAGCCTTAGGTATGCTTTTGACAATCAATCCATGTAAGAACGTTCCCAAATTGTATAATGTACTATCCAAAAAAAATATGATGATTCTAAATGGGCAATTTACTTTATGCACTTTTAGCAGCGCGTAAACCTTTGGAATGTTACCACTACAGTAAAGTTGTCTATTCGTTGATTCAGAAATGTAATTTTGTTTTTTCCATTCTGTCAACAATTGTCTTAAGTTATTGTTAATTTTATTTGTATCCTTAAAAATTTTCTTATATATGTCTTCATCTTCAAACATTGTTTCAACTCTTTCAATGTACATATTTTTGTCTAGTGCGATAGTTAAGTTGCCTTTGTCCGCTTTAGTAAAAATAATGTTACTATTATTCTTTAAAAATTGCTTGGTTAATCATGTTGTTTTTTCTAATTTTTTGACTACAAAATTCTTTTTTTGTTTAAGAAAAAAAAGCTATTAATTATTACAATAGAATTATTTCTAACTGAGTGTAATGATGTCTGTAATTTTTTGATATTAGATTCAACGTTTTTTATTAATTTAAAAATTAATTTTCTATTGTAACTACTAGGAAAAGAAAAGTTTTCCCCTCATAATATAACAATTTTAACAAAATTTTTGCTGACTCTTTTTATTATTATATATTTTTATTTTTTATAATTTTAATGCCTTTACAATGTTTTATTGCACAACTGACTAAAGTTTTATTATGTTAATGATAAGTTCAGAATTATTTTAGATTATTTCTGTGTGAAACTCTGGATCGTGCAACACATTGTATATTGATTCAACTTTCGAGCGATTTTGATATCGGAATCTGTATTTGTGTATTTCCGCGTATGAATGTTTGAAAAATAAATATGAAAAACTGTAACAAATTATTGTTGCCTTGCACCGCTTGTTTCTATGCTGATCGCAGCGACCAATAGCGTTAGCGGAAATCGATGTGGATCCGCCAATTTGCGTGCGTGATCACGCAGTTAATTTGAATGCGGAGAGCAACGAGCGAGAACACGAGGCAATCCCACCGTCAAGAACCGGATAATAAATATCTTTGTCACTGTGTTGGGAGATCGAAGGCTCTTGAGCCAGTAACAATAAGCAACAATTTTAACAAAATTTTACACTGTGACTCTTCTCTTATTTATTACAATTTTAATTATTTATTACAATTATTTATTACAATTTTAATGCACAATTTTAATGTACAATGTCTTTACTGCTCGGTCTTTCATTGTCTTAAGAATTGTTCATATCCGAGCGTCACATCGTCATGCACGGACGTGATTAACATTATATCAACACATCTATATTTAATTTGAAATAAAACTTCATAACATGCTTCTTATTCCTTAATGATGAGTCACTTAATTTTCAGTATTCATTTTCCTTTCTAATAATATTTTTTTTAATTTGTTAGATCAGTAACGCTTCATCTTTATCAATTTGTGATTTAATAATTTATGGACATGTGAGTTAATTGTATCTACATTGCTGAGGAGGACTCCAAAGAGAGTTCAAACGTTCAAAATACAAAAGTAAAAACATTCAAATAAAGAAGATATTATTCTAACTACTGCGAGTATTAAATTATTTCACAAAGAATTTGTGCCGTTTATCTATGCTGACTCTCATTAGCCTACTTTTATTTATTTGTATATTGATTAAAATTCGAGAGTCCGTTTTGTAATTATTATTGTGTGATGATATGTCCCTTCTCATCATTAACTTTGAGCCGCCTATCTACCGGCACACTCGGCTTTGTGCCATATTCCTACTTGTGTGTGCATACGCACAATCACGCGTGCGACGCGTGAGAAGTAGAGATAATCTCATACGATCTGGATGTGTATCGATATTTTAAATCGATCTTGGCTTGGCCGATTAGAAAAATCGATCTTTTAAGCATAAATCCTAGCTCGATCCGCATTTAAATTTCTACTATCGACTGTCGAGCCTAACCAAGCCACGCATGCGCGTTGAAGAAATTAGGACGTCAGTCTAAATAGACACTCTGATTGGCAATTGGCAGTATTCTGCTGTATACCTTAAATCGAAAAGGGAAGTTCGAATTTCGCTACGCAAATATTTTTTATATATGTTAGTTAGCAAGTAAATTTATATATCCACGGCGGTACCTCCAAGCAAAATTTGGAAATAGTATATGAAACCAGACAAGACGATAGCTGTAAAACTTATGATATAATAATAAAGAATTCTGGAAACACAGTGAACTTGTGAAATCATCAAGAAAGGAAACATAATCTCCAGCAAGAAAATCAAAAACATAAATGCTTTACTACCATCAATTTCCAGCGCGGAGCAAACGTTGCCGCGTCCTATGTACGGGAGCCATTAAGCTTTCTCAAAAATTCTCCTTGAAAAGAGATTGATCTGAACGAATCTTTTTCATTCAATTTATCGATCTTTGAACTCGAATGCTTGCAATTAATCAATTTACTGAAATAGATTCTTTCATATTATAATTTTTTCCCATCTCTAGTGAGAAGGAGAAGTATCCTCCCCCCCCTCTATCACATATCCTATCAAGCATCCACTGGGCTATAAATGCTGAATTGAGCAAAACTCGAGAGGCAGTTCTACCTATAATAAGAGTACGGCCAATAAGATAACGATCGGTGATTGGTCTGCCAAATAGAAGCAAAAGCGTACTCGTGTGTACTATCAGTGCACATACAATGTACACTATTTACACACTCATTTACATTTGTTTCGAGCGAGTTTTTTGTCAGAGATGTGAGTTGTTCGTTTGCTGTTTATTTTATTCGGCGAGTCATTCAAATTGAGAAGAAGAAGTGAGCGAACGGATTGCAGTGGAATTATATACTTTTTTAGTGAAATAAAAATGTGAATACAAATTTCTTGTGTCATTATAACGTAACTTATTTGTTTGTTGACACATTAGAATTATAAATATAAGCCACAGAAACGTAACTCCTGATTTTATATTGGCCAAAATGGAGTGCGCATGTGTGAAAAAATAAATTGCTCAATAACGCCAATTAAACTTCTATCTAATTTCTTTATTTTTCCGTTCTCTCTTTCAGGGCTAATTAAATGTTCGAGCTGAAATATAAATCAGAGAAAGAGATAGAAGAAAATCATGATTAATTTAGTTTAATTTAGTTTATTGCGAAGCTCTATGAGAAAGACATGTTAACAGAGATTAATAGAAGATGATACAAAGATACTATAGTAGACATATTAGGTGTACAACTTTGCTTCCGCCGTTTTCTTATAAATGGCTTTAGCGGTAAGTGGTGATCGAAATAAATAGATCATAGACGTCATACAATAAACTTGGGCATCTGTCAACATAACCCTATAGAAACATTAGCCGATTTGTGTCTGCATCATAAAGTTATTCTCGATTGAAAATTTACGAGCCAAATTCTCGTCATTTGCGGGAGGTTTTAATTTTTTGCTTCAATATGAAGAAATCTGCGGCTGAGGCTCATCGAATGCTCTCAAATACTTATGGTGAGGCCGCTATTAGTGA
>Ga0157363_1003216_pt1 | contig 14688 bp, 12 predicted proteins | sample AttsexASBM1_FD_111477 | JGI IMG/M metagenome (GOLD analysis project Ga0157363, IMG submission 111477) | Fungus gardens microbial communities from leaf cutter ant in Ribeirão Preto, State of São Paulo, Brazil - Atta sexdens ASBM1 | ecosystem: Host-associated > Fungi > Mycelium > Unclassified ...
GATGCAGACACAAATCGACTAATGTTTCTATGGGGTTATGTTGACAGATGCCCAAGTTTATTGTATGACGTCTATGATCTATTTATTTCGATCACCACTTACCGCTAAAGCCATCTATAGGAAGCGGCGGAAGCAAAGTTGTACACCTAATAGAAGACACAGAAAGAAGAAGTACAACGGGTTATGTAATATACTTTGCAAGAGGACTGATGGAGTCAAGAAAACAACCGATTATTACACAATCGATCACTGAAGCAAATATATAGCTACTGCTGAGCGCTGTAAAGAATTAATATATCTAAAATCATTAATTGAAGAAATGATAGAGTTGATATTGAATTGAATATAGGATAGTCAGAGTGCAATAGCTTTGATAAAGAATGGCATCATACATAGAAGGAGTAAGCATATTGACGTGAAATTTAGATTTATCTATGAATTGATAAAAGATAAAATTATTATGCTCAAATATTGTCCTATTACAGAACAAGTTGTTGACATGCTAACAAAATCGTTAGAAATGAATAAGTTTGAGATGATTGATTTAAGAAAATTTCAAGAAAGGATAGTAATTTAACACCATAATTAATTTAATCTCTTGGTAACTTAGTTATTAAGTTTGTAAATATCTATTTTAAGATTTTACTAATATGAAATTTGAAACTCGATTCGAATTAAGGAAGAGTGTAGAACAATAATTGCGATTGAATTAATCTCGATATATGCGTGCGCGAATAAATGAAAGAAGTGAAATCGGAATTCATTTTTCAGTGATCTTCTCTTTTTTCCATTGGACTTTAGTGAACTCACCACGTGTGTAAAGATAGGAAATATAATTAGAATTATATATATTAGAATAATATATATAATTAGAATAATTACTAATATGATATTGGTAAGACCTTTCTATTGTATTATTGTTTAAGTTTATTACAAAACTTGATATCAGATCTAAAAACAATTGTTCCTTGTTGTATCTCGGAGTTTGTTATGTCTATTATTCATTCTAGAATTCATTGATTGTTCAATTAAACAATGTATCTTATCACACTAATAAAACTTACATTATATAATATCATCATACACAATAAAATCATTTTTTATTTTCAATATAAAACTCCGATGTTAATTTAGAACATAGATTAGATTGATGCAAATATTTAACAGAAAATGGTTCTATTTACAGACATTACTTTGTAACCCTTAATAAACCCTTTAGGTACAACTATATAGATAGTGATGGATAATTTCCTATAAATTTATAATACATATTGTGTATATGTGTAGGTTGCATGCGATGCAGATTTGCGCTTCATTCACTATTACGCAAGGCAACTAAAATCAGTTCATGATATGCAGGATTGTGCGCATTACCTCAAAAAAATAATCGTTACGTTATAGATACCGTTACTTTTTGAAAAAAGTAACTCATTACCGTCACTCATTACCAATTTTAAAAAGTAACGCGTTACCGTTACTTGGGACTATACGTTCCGTTTTTCCAATACACTCCATACGGTTTTAGTAGCGGATTCGAACGGAATAAGTGAATTCATGCAATGGACGACAATTTAAAATTGACTGAATTACAAATGCATTCAATAATTACTGTTATATCTTTTTTTGACAAAAGAAGAAGATTTATATTTTTCGAGCAGTACTTACAATCTTATCCTGCAGAAAAAGAAAAATAAAACGTATTATCAAAATGTCTAAAAAGGATGTTTAATACTTATTTCTAAAATATTAGAAATTTAATAAAAATTTTATAGATTATTTTTATGTTCTTATAATAAAATCCGAAATCGATTCACTGTGAAGCAATTTGAAGTTATAAGAGTTTAAAATATAAAGATTTTAAGGTTAGATTTGAGATATTGTCACTATCAAAAATTTTTTATTTTTTTCAGAAATAATTAACAACAGAAATTCAAAAGTATATTTCTGCATTTTAATTATATTAGAGTAAATGATAAAATTCTGTATACAATCTTTATTATTCAAACCATATGAAAACAGCATATTCGTCAAAATCAAATTTCAGGAACTACAATTATACATACAAAACATCTTTAAAGTCCATTATTTTTACTTGCTTCTATCTATTTTGTAAGGATAATGTAAACTTAACTCTATCATAATTTACTATTTTATATTCAGGAATTTAAAACTGTGTATGATATGAAAAATAGCGATAATATATCAATATATTAATTTTTCATTATTATATAAATCAGAGATTAAAAACCGTTATTCTATAGCGATATACGCAAAACCGAGATCCAAATATCAGTATTGGACATTATCAGCACTCAACCGAAATTTTTATAATATTAATATACGCATAATTTTTCGCTAATACCAGAGTATTATACCGTATATATATATATTATATATGTATATATGAAATGTTAAATTAAAAAAATTTTTGAGTATTCTGAGCACCCTTACTTATCTTTTACTTACGTATCTTTAACCTTTACGATTTTGAGTACACTCGCCCCGAATCATCCATGATTTCAGTTTCGCGCTAAAATATGTTGAAGCTGTATGAACTGCCTTAGCTCGAAAGATGAGACACTGTATGCTCTTATATTAGATTATCTAGTTTAGGATCGTAAAATAAAATTTTTCATTTCATCGAATCGCAATAACGTATAAGTATCTCGCAAAAACATATAAGTAAGCTAGATTGACAATTACTAGAGCAGATCCATCAGAGTTAACTTAAAAGTGGACAGTTATGAGAAATACCTTTTCTTAATAACTAAATATATAATAGCATAAACTATAATAATCTAAATTAAGATAACATAAAATAAAATAACAAATGTTATATGTGTCGCATTAACTTAGACTGAATCAAATTAACATAAAAAAACAAAAAAAACGAAACTTAGATAGAAATAAACATGTTTAAGATATAGATTGTATCTTCATCAATTGTAGCCATATTCGACAGGGAGGAGGCCTCTCACCTTAACTAGGGCATTTTGCAATACCCGTCTCTGTTCAATAAAAGCATTCTCAAAAGACATGATTTGGAGTTTCGCATCTAACACACAGTGAGAATCCACCGATGCCGAAGCAGAAAAGACTTTCCCTCAGGGATGTGTGGCCTGACCTAATTCTATTAATAGTTGCAACTGTTCTTCTCTTTATTTTAAATTTCCTGAACCAAACATGTTTGAACTCCACTAAATAATTATTACAGTACTGTCCTGCGAGTAAGCGACTCATCGCTCACCCACCCAAACAATTCATTGTACATCTGTCAGTTCCATAGATTTGAGAATTCAGATACTGAGATTCCCAATTGTATATCTCTCCCAGAAGCAATAGCTTCCCGCTAGCTAGCTTATCCGCTTGTTCATTGCCCGAAATTCCTATATGGCTAGGAATCCATATAAGCTTGAACTCCTCTGTCTCTAGTCAAACTTATTAAGGATGCTATCCTTAATAAAGAGAATGAAATGCAATTTACCCCGGTGAAACTGTGCACTCATTGCACTAAGGATTGATTTAGAGTCCCAGAAAAGTTAGCTTGGGCCACCCATAATTACATTATTCTAATCCAGAGCCATAAGAATTGCTTCGACACAATATGAAGAGACAAAATCCGCACATCTACATCCTTTGGAGATAGATCTATCATAAGACATCACTGCAAAACCAGCATATTGCGAATCTTCTACACATGATCCATCAGTGAAAAGATACATGGACGAACTAATCTCCTTGTTGAATAATCCTAAAAAAGTGACATCAGCATTATATTTACGCCTGTCAAAGAATTTTTCATCTTCAAGGTTCACCTCTAGATGAAAAAGCAAAGCATCGAATAATTTTGACAAGCACAACGGACCATCAAGGTTGAAAAAGTAGTGCTTTTTAATGTCTATGTCTTCCTGAGCTAACATAATCAGAGCTCGACTAACGCGATCACATTGAAAATTTCCGCCAATTCGCTAAGTTTTTCAAGGAGATGACATCTAGAGTTTGTTGCTAGACAGGAAATTTCTCCCTAAGTCAGAATTTAACAAGCAGGGAAGGGCTCCTTCGCCTCGCACAGAATAACATTAATCGGAGTACTTTGTCTATACCCCATTACCAATCTAAGAGCTCGGTACTGAATTCTGTTAAGTTCAAGTAAAAGCTTATTCGAAAGATCCTGAAGCATGAAACTCCATATTCTAGTCTAGATCTAATAAAAAAGCGTGATAAATTAATCTAAATAACCTGGGACGCCCCATCAAAGATGCCCAACGCACTTTATAATTCGTAATGGACAAATACAACGACTTTTGATATAATTAACGTGAGTAGACCATTCCAAATTAGATTGCAAATTCATCCCTAAGAATTTTATCTTATCTTATCAGACTTTGCTTTATCTTATCTATGCTTTATCTTATCTAGAATTTGCGATAATTTCTTCCTGAATCCGAATCGACAAAGATCTTTTATTATATTTAATTATACTATTTACATTATCTCGTCTAACTTGAGTTTTAAGAACTTTATTATTCTTGCTAAATACACATGGCTTAGTTTTCTCTGACAAGGTAAGACCAAAGTTTAATGAGGCAGAAATCTTGTCAGCTGCACTTTCGATTCTATTCAAAAATCCTCGACCGAGTTCATAGCAGAAAAAATGTACACATCGTCTGCATATTGAATTATCTTGCACTCTTGGGAGTTGATTTTCTTCAATATGGCGACGTAGATGGCATATAATATAAGGCTCAGTACGCTGCCCTGTGGCAGCCTTTGGCTTTGAAAAGCCAAAAACTTCTTCTATTTTCTCGCATCTATACCACACTTGACGCAGATACCAAATTGTAAATAAAGCGACAGAACGGGGAGGGGAAGATATCCAGATTCATTAATCTGTTAATTAATATATCAATTACAACGTTATCATATGCTGCTTTGATATCAAGGAAAGCAACTGCCACCGGAATATCTGTTTGAAAGTCTTTGAGAATTTCCATATAGAGAATTTCCATATAGAGAATTATTCATGAAAGCCCTCTACGAAAACTAAACTGCGATACAGATAACTTATTCTCACTTTCCAGCCACCAATTTAATCTACTACTTAGAATTCTTTCCATGACCTTGCATAGACAGGGTGCGAGAGATATCGGCCGAAACTTCTGGCCATCTGCTTTAAGTATAAATGTTAGGTACTTCCTCCAATCTGATGGGAAAGATCCACTAGCAAAAATGGAGTTGCAGATGCGGAGAAATATGTATTTACCTATAACTTGATAATGACATAATCGATACCATCTAATCCCTGGCTAGATTTGATCTTGAGATTTCTAATTACGAATAATAATTCTTCTTCCGTCTAGAAATTCATTGTAGTTCTCTCTTTCAAACAAAGGCGTCTTATTACATACCTATCCTACTCTAAGTTCAACAATCTGTCCAAGAATCTTCGCCATTTTGTCCGAAGAATATTCGTTAGCTGTTTCCGATCGATTGTATCTGGATTGAAATTTTTTGACTGTTTTCCAAACAAAGAATGAATCTGTCTTTCCTCAGGTCTTCACAGAAGTCTCTAAATTTATCTTGTTTAATTCTACGAAGTTCTCGTTTCATAATCACCACACTTTTTTTGTAGTTTATAAAGTCTTCTCTCAAACCTGTCTGTTTAAACTTCTCCAAAGCTTCCTTACGAAAATGGAGAAATTTGTCACATTCATCTGTCCATGGACATGAGGGAAATACTTGATTCTGTTTCTCTTTACGTCTCTCAGTATGTTTGAACGGAATAGCTGATGAAATCACCTCGATTATGGCAATGAATATCGAATTCACAATTTCCATTTCCATAGATTCCAGATCCGTAATAAGTTTTACTTTCTCACGTCACGAAAAAGTTCCCAGTCTGTGTCCTTAGCATGTAGACGCAAAACTCTCCCATTCCCAATTCTGCAATCCGGCTTGGGCCTCAATGATAATAGGCAGATGATCACTGCCCTATAGATCAGGACCAACATACTATTAGTTCAACACTAACGCAAGCGAAGCATTGGTCACAGTCAAATCAATTACGGAATTAGTGTGATAAGATGAACAGTGAAAAGTGGGGGAGTCATTGTTCAGCAATGATAGATCGCTACTATCTATTATTTCCCACAGGCTATCACCAGTATGGCAAATATTGGTAGAGCCCTAAATGATGTTGTGGGAGTTAAAATCTCCACCAAAAAGAATTTTATCTTGAAATTGTGAGAAGAATCTTTCCCATTCACAAGTCCTAATAAAACCGATGTTTGATGGATGTAACACGAGACCAAAATGAGGGGTTCGCCCTCTCACAAGGATCTCGACTGCGCAAACTTCTACTTTATCTTCACATGTCTCGGAAATTTGTGCTCTTCTATATCTAATGTTATTCCTAATTTCAATCATTACACCTCCACGGTCAAGTCTTCTCCTTCACCCTCCTTCTTAAACCTTTTATCAGGAGAGAGCCGTGTTTCTGAAATTAAAATTAAATTAAAATCTTCGCAGTATTTAGATAGTTCAGTATATTTAGACATGATGGATTTAGCATTCCACTGTAGAATCCACAAATTACTAAGATTGAATTTGCGATTATTTACTTACGCCATTATCTTCTTTAACCAAACGTATCGCATTATGTAAATCTATAGTTTTCTTAATTCTTCGCTCGTATAGTATTTCCGCATCCTTGTCCGTTAAGATCTGATCTATAATACTCGACAGGACCTTCTTGATGCCTTCCGTTGTTACTTGAGCTCAGCATCGATTTGTATGACGGAAAATTATCTGCCAGCTCTAGATAGCTCCTCTGAGTTTCGTGGGCGGTAAAATCCATATCCGGAAGGCATAGAAAGTTTCGTAGTGATTTAACTAGAGTCACTCTCAATGAATTAATGTTCTTCTCCACGAGTAATCTCGTCTCAAAGAAAGGAAGATTATCAAAAGCCACAACCCTTGCAATCTCCATATGCTTTTTAAGAACTGGGCAATTACGGTCCATAGTATTGTGAGGGCCACTACAGTTAATACTTCTTTAAACCAAGACGCATCTCGAGATGAGCGATGATCACTATGCTTAGTTTAAGCAAGTCTCAGATTTTTCACAATATTTACTTATGTTAAATGTGACCAATACGGTCACATTTAAAGCATATCCTAATTGATTGCACATATGGAGAAACAGATAACACCACCTTCCAAATGATAATCTTGTCTGGTAAACTCTCGCCTCTGATTTCCAAGCACATTGCTTCTTAGTTCTCAAATTCTCTAGTAGATTTATTGCACCTTCTTCTAAAGAGATTAGAGATCATTATGTTAGAATTCTCTTCTTCGATGATTTTCTTTATTTCGTCCATATTTATATCTTCTGGAATCTCCTTAATGTTGCATTTATTTAATATTCCGGAGATTTTGACCAGCGACATTTTCTTCTTGCTAGATGCAGCAATCAGATCTGGAATGCAACATGACAACATAAAGTGCTCTGCTAAAAGCATCATACTTGAGTTTTCACTGTACTTGCGTTGCCAGAATTATTTTTATCTCCCTTAGATACATCCTTATTCGCGCATTGCAGTAGGGTGATGATCTTCGGATTCACAGCAACCCTAGATACCCTCTCAACAGAAGTACCTGAGTCACTCAGCTTTGATCTAACTTTCTTTGAGTCTTGAAGCAACCTGGTCGAGTGACTGTTGGTGGTAGAACTCTCGTCCATCGTCGGATGACCGCGTTTCAAGGCGCCGACCATATCCACGTTTGCAATTTCACCATCAGATAACTCCATTTTTGTACCTCGAGAAGTCTTTTGCAGCAGGAATCTCATCAGATCCTCTCTGATTTCTTCGAATCCTGGGGAATCCACGTGCCCGTCAACCGATGGACACATGTCTTGAAGGTTAAGTTTCGACACTTTGCTTGTCCCACACGCCAAACAGTAGGAGAATGATAAAAAGGCCCTTCCGAAGAGGTAAAAGTATAAAGCAGTATAAAGGGAAGAGAGAGATGGAGTAAAAGTTTCTCAGTGAAATATTCCTCTAATTACTACCAAGTCGCAAAAAAATAACGCGCCAGAAAAAGGCGCCTTGTCGCTAATCTCGCCCAATCGAAAGTCCTGATTTTATTTTCTTTCCCCGATTATGGTCCGCGCCATCTAATGCACTTAACTATCATGATGTTGACCGTATTGTCTCCGCTCATTAATTATTAGATTCCATTCCTCACTATTCTTTCTGTCCGCGATTTATACAATAGGTATCCTTATTTATCTAACCTCCGTATAGGTCGCGGACTAAGTGCACAGTATAAACTTAGACATTGAATAGGCATAAAAATAATAGGGAACTAAAGTAACGACTAAATTCATTACCGTTACTTTAAAAATGTAACCGTTACCATTACAGACAGAAAAAAGTAATGATCGTTACTGAAAAAAATAATGAAAACAGTTACAAGTAATGCGTTAGTTCCCAACCTTGATGATATGTGAACTTTTACTCTGGAATATAGCAAAAATGTAATGAACATTTCTTTCTGGAAGACAGCCTTATTCGGAGATGCAGTATATACGATACAGCGACATGTGATAGTGCCATATAAGGATAATGGTTATTTGACAGCGAGCAAAATTCATTTCAACAAGAAATTGTCATCTGTGCGAATGTATATAGAACGTTGTTGAAAGAATAATGGCATTGTTTACTGGACATACTTCCAATGTAACGGATCTAATTCCGCGCTACATTATCGCATATTGCATTTTACTTAATATTTATTTATTAAAACGCGATGAAATCGAAATATCAATACCACGAGATCCTCGAATATGCTCGAAGAATTATGATATAAACCACTTGATATAAACAGTGAAGATCGCAATGAAGGATTCTTAAAAGAAAATTTAACTCGTAGATTCAGGAAGTAATAATAAATAATTATTTTATATATATATATATATATATATATATATATATGTCAATTATATATATATATATATATATATATATATGTCTAAAAATTGAGTTGTTCACATTTTTTCATTAGGTTTTTTCCTTACTGTTATTTATAACATGCTAATGAATGAATATTGGTACCAGTTGTTGCCTTCTGCCTTCAATTATGAAATCTGTAATGATAATAATAATAAGTATGTTTCTATGGTTTACACCAAATTTACACCAAAATTATAACATCGTTGTTATGAAAATAGTCATTCCAATCATTTCATTCTACAGAATAATAGCTATGATTGACCAGTTTCATAACATCGATGTTATAACTCGACGACTGAAGAACGAATGAAGAATTACCATATCGAAAAAATAAACATGCCACCAATGGCGGTTAACAATGAATCCAATTGCTGTTGCATCTAGCATCACTCCAAATGTCATGTCGATCAAGCAAAGTTGACTTATGCTTGCAATTGCAACTGTTTAATGAATCGATCTCATGTAAAATATAAGCTTTATACATTACTGTATAAAAAAAAATTATCGAATAAGTACATAATAAGTACATATCATGCAAGATGTCATTCTTACCTTCATTATTTTTTAACGATTTTTTTCGATCAGTTCCTTCATAAATTTTTGATTTCTATACTCTTTCGTTTTTGCCACTTTGTTTTTTCTTTCTTCTAACATCTCTTTTAGAATTTCATCTTTGTTACATTTTGATCCTGCATCTGTAAATTCAGAGTGTATAGTATACACTAACATTATACTGCACTGTATATATTTATTGCAAATAATATACATATACGTATTTCATCCCTGAACATTTACTTGGAGATAAATTACGCTCATTTATATTTTCAAACATTGAATCTTGTAATTCAGAACTTGCAACCGCAACTAGTTTCACCCAATTGCTTTCTAAAAATCTCATCAAATTCCTAAAAACAATAAAATGTATGATTACAACACAAGAAATAAGTAAGATTTTTCAAAAAAATAAAATATAAACAATTAATACACTACATCAAAATATTTATAAGTCATTAAATCATTGTCTGATTGATCATTGTGATCAATAATCTTTTTATATTAATGTTTTAAGGCATTTTAATAGTTTACATTTGCACATGGGAATGTTATAATCTTTTTTTTTTTCATTCCTTCAGCAATCAATTGCCACGTTTTCCGTAGGACCATTTTGCTACTATTCATGTTTGCATATTCTTGACAATATAAATTTATTAAAAGCAATGTTTGCTTATGTGTCCTCTATCACTAATAGAGATCTGTGACGATTCTGTAAAAACACATGAACTTCATTAATACAAAATGAATTCTTAATTAAATTGTTCATTAAATAACCATTAATATTTACTTTAATATTAATCGATATATCATATTTTAATTTTTTCATATATTCATCATGAATGAATATAATTATTGAATATGATTAATACTGATGAAAAATTAATTAAATTTATATCTGTATTATCAACATCAACAGCCTCGTGTGCTGATGAAATTTCTAGATGAGAATTGTCTTTATTGCTGTTTTCTATATGTGCATTACGAATCAATCTATTAAAAATACATTGAAAATACCATATCTACAAAATTATATAATTTTTCAGTATGAACATTTTTGGACTACATTTCAATATTTGAGACACGCAGACAAAAATTAAAAATTAATTTTCGTTGTATGCTATCTCTGTATATATACCTGAATGCAAAGATAAAATAATTACAAAACAAAATTAATTGCTGATACCCATTCAGCACTCTCCGGGGACAAGTAACATTCATATGATTTATTCGTCTCTGCATCAAGAAACTTAATGCATATTTGTTTCTTAGATTCGGTTCGTCATTTATCTGAGATCTCGTTACATTTTCTTCTTGTTCGAAATCCTAAATATATATATATATATACATATATAATAATATATAATAGTATATAATATATAATAGTATATAATATATAATATATAATAATATATAATACATATATTAAACAACTTACACGGATATTTAATGCCCTTTATACAATATTTGAAGAAAGAAGAGAAAAAGAAATATATAAAAAAATAAAACATGTCATTAGAAAACACAAAATTATGGACATTAAATATTAAAGAAATAATAAATTATACTAATAATTATAATAAAGAATAAGAATAGATAAAAATGACTGACAAAAAATTTTTCATGATTTACAAGAAATCAGCCACTAACAATGGAAACGATTAATAACAGCATCATCTAATTAAAATATATAACAAAATGAAAACAAATATAAAAACACAATATCTCTCAGCTCAATTGTAACATTCATAAATAAATAAACATCTCTAAGAAAACGCTTCTCCGAAGCGCGAATTTAGGTTATATTTTTATTGCAACTTTTTATTAGAGAAAAGGAACGCTTCTCCCAATAACATAACATGACGGTTACTCAATACTGTATTGAGAATCAGCAAATAGGAATACAATCACAATCGATATTGTGTCGTTGCGCAGTTTTTTTACTATATAAAATATCTGCGCAACAACACTGTCGTTAAATAAGGCATTACAAGGTTGCGTTCCAAAATTCAACTTTATCAATTCGAGTATTATTTTATTCTTGTCGGTCACCGAATGTTGAATAAAGATACAAGACTCGAAGTTGACAGAGTCAAGTTTTGGAACGCACTCCCCAAAGAATTGATCCAGGTTTGTTCGTGTCGCATGCTTCAAATTAACCCGGAGAATACACCGTCGTATATTTAGCAGACAAATTTAAGATTTCTCATTTTTTTTAATTGGAATAATTTGGAAAAATTTAGGAAAACATTCTCATAATTTAGGAAATAATAATTTATTTATAATCAATGAAAATTAATCATGCGTATAGTTAGCAGAAATATATAACATTTTTTATTTTTTTTTTTTATATATTTAATTTATATTTAAAAGTTTGAGTACAATTGGGAAAGTTTAGGAAAACATAATTTGAGAAATAGATATAGATATATAGATATTGTTTATTATATTGTTTTATTTGCTTATTTGAAACATATATAAAAAGTTTCTATTATTTTCAGAAAATTTGTTTTGTGTCGCTATTATTTATACATTCACCTTAAGAATAAATGCACATTTTAATGAAAAATTCTCAATTATATCAGACAATATTTATATATATAATATACTTACTGAGCAATATGTATTTCTATATATTTCTGATATAGATATCTAGAATAATCTCGAATATCAAGAAAGTTTTCTAATGTGAATTCAATCATTCGTACTACATTGGTGCATATTAAAAGGCTGCTTTATATAAATATTTATAAATGCAGTGCAAGCTAATGTTTTAAGTTATAGTTGAATTATAGCTCTGTGTGTGTGTGTGTATGTGTGTGTGTGTGTGTGTGTGTGTGTGGTGTGTGTGTTTATGCACTATATTTTTCTAAAAGAGCTTTCCAAACTTGTATGGATCACTTTTTGAAATGGCAAGCATCATGTATTATTTATTTATATCTTAATTAGTTATAGTTATATTTCTAGTTTGACTAAACATATTTAATGTAAAATTATAATCGAATCTTGTTCACCTAAAATATTGTAAAAAATTTCCATAGAAAGATTATTTCTGTAGAAAACAGCTTTTTTATATTAATGTATAATTTTATATTAATGTATAATTTATTTATATAATCTGTAATACTATAACACATATTATGTATTTAAAAAAAAATAAAAACTACTACATTAAAAATTCTAGTACTACTTTTATATTGATTAAAATTATTGATCCAAGAATTATAGAATGAATAATTTTAGCTCCAGATTTCTGTTGAAGTTCTTATGGGATTTCTTCTTTTACTATTATGGGTCAGGTCAATCTCAAGAATCTCCTTTATCTAATAAAACCTGGATGTCCCATTCTATCACCACCATCACTCATATTTATATCATCAATTCTCTCACATTTTCTTCTCTAATTTACTATTGATAAATATTATTCTCTCTCTCTCTCTCTCTCTTTCTCTCTCTCTCTCTCTCTCTAAGTTTAAATCTCTAAATCTCTCTCTTTAAGTCTAAATTTCTATAAAATATAATGTCTAATTTTTAGTTTCTAGATTTTCTAATTATTGTCATTGTAAATGGATTTAATAGACTGTTCTTAACAGATACATGGATAGAGATAATGATTCTTCAGGAAGACTTTTGAATTGTTATTTACAACGTTATTTACAATTACATAAAATGAAAAATAAAGTCAGTAAAAATAATTATTTTAGTTAAATATTGTTATTTTTATGACAATGTTAGATTAATAAGTTTATTTGTCATTTTTTCAAAGTATAACCTTAAATTTCGAAATAGATTAATTTTATGAAAAATAAGTCGTCAATATGAACAAAAGTATTAATTTTTGTTTATATTGATTAACTATTTTTGATTTATTATAATTGGAAATAACAAAATTATTTGGATTTTTGTGTAAATTATAATCCGCGCGTCAAAATAAAGTGCAAATATACAATTGATAATATAGAAAATGATACCGTACAATAGTGACTAATTTTTATTTTTATTAAATTTATGTAATAATTATTATGTCCAAAATTATGAGACTGTTTTCCTAAACTTTCCCAAATTATTCCCAAGATTTTGCAATAAAAAAAAATGAAAAATGTTACATATTTCTGCTAACTATACGCACGATTCATTTTCATTGATTATAAATAAATTATTATTTTCTAAATTATGAGAATGTTTTCCTAAATTTTCTTAAACTATTCCCAAATTATTCCAATTTAAAAAAATGAGAAATCTTAAATTTGTCTGCTAAATATGTGATGGTGGAGAGCACGTGAATGATAGGTAAGATAGCGATTGGAGTAGTTGGATTCTAGAGTCACTATAATGAGAGTCAAATCAAAACCGATTCGCCTCGGGATTGGTCCTAGGTCCGTACGATGTTTAGTGAAAACGTGTGTTTGTATGCACATACCGTGTACATGTTAGTGAAAATATGAATTTGTGTACTCTGAACGTGTGAGTCTATAAACGAGGTTCTAGCAATGGCGTTCTTCCGGTTTGTTGTCTCAACTCTCATTAAGCCGGTTCTATATTATTGCAAGCCGATCGCAAGTTTGTTGCGATAGCCAATCTGAAGCTTGTATTTTGAAATCAACGCTTCATATTGGCTGTCGCAACAAACTTGCAATCAGCTTGCAACTAATGTAGAACTAATATAGTTTTACTGAACTTGGGACATATAAATCCAATAAAGTCATTGTAAAGTCGGTTTTACATTAGTTGCAAGCCGATGACGCAAGTCGACACAAGTACTGTTTTATCTTTGTCACGCTCTGAATGTCAAGAAGGATAGAACAATGCTTATGTTGACTTGTGTCATCAAATGGAAAGCACTCAATAATGGCTCTTGCACACAAAATGCAGCAACGGTTGCCGTACGGCGGAAGTTGGCACGATAGTCAATATCTCACTTGCTCGGAAGTAATAGATCTATAATTTTCACCGCGCGACAAAAGTTGAACTCAATTCAATTTTTGCCGTGCGGCGGAAGTATTAGGTGTACAAAAAAGTTCTGAGCTTTAGATTTGATACAACCGAAATAACAATTTAAATTTTATATATTTTCCCGCCTTTTTGTGGTTTTAAAGCGTTAACATTTGGCCTTCTAAAATGC
>Ga0157363_1003217_pt1 | contig 14686 bp, 6 predicted proteins | sample AttsexASBM1_FD_111477 | JGI IMG/M metagenome (GOLD analysis project Ga0157363, IMG submission 111477) | Fungus gardens microbial communities from leaf cutter ant in Ribeirão Preto, State of São Paulo, Brazil - Atta sexdens ASBM1 | ecosystem: Host-associated > Fungi > Mycelium > Unclassified ...
AAAAAAAAAAAAAATAATATATATATATATATATATATATATATATATATATATATATATATATATATATATATATAGGTTAACACAAATTTTCAAATTGAGATCATATATAGTGTATTCAATTAAAACATATACAAAATATACGTTATTGGTGCAATAGTATATTTTGCAATTGTATATTTTGTACGTTTGATTGAATACACTACGCGATCTCAATCTTTTAAATAATCTATTCAAGTTTTATCCTGATTTATTCTAGTTGAAAATTAAGTAATCTAATTTAAAAACATTGTAACTTTCTGTAAATACTTAATTTTACTGTCTCTATATTGTGATAACAACAAGAAAGGACAATTTTACTTAAGCTAGTTGCAAGCTTTTTATTCTTGTCGAGAAACATCTTAGCAGGTCCACTTTTCATTAGAAAGAAGCTACCCTTTCGTCCTATCTACTCTCAATATTCTCGCATCCCCTTTCGCTTCTAATTCCTGAGCCCGGAACAACTTGACATTTTTCTCACCCTTTGCTCGTCCCTCGACCGGCGATGTACCCTCGCGCAGCGCGTGAAAAATATTGGATAATTTTCCGAGTCAGAAAATCCGCTGTTGCCCGACTTAATTGTATCATCAAGAACTCCTCGAGTTCGGCGAGACGAGACTTAAGTAATACTGTACAATTTTTAACCACAATCTCATCAGATATTCCAACCGCGTCGAGCTTGAAATTCAAAACGGTTTGATGCCACTCGAATGCCACAACTCTTTTTTACTATGTTCTTCTTAATCGTGCTTCCTTTTTGCGTCACTATCGTTTATCATTGTTTCTTCCAGGAGCTGAAGATGTATTTATTTTACAAGTGTAAGAAGAATTTTATTAATTGAATTTCGCTAATATGATTACACTTACTGAATTTTTTTCACAATCTAACTTAAATTATAAATTTTTGGTTTTATAAAATAATAACTTGAGTCAGTTCTTAAATTGACGTCTGCCTGGTCTCTCCCCTCCCCCCCTCCCTCTCCACTTAACCAAATCTTAATGAATAAATTATATAATAATGCGCTATTTATGCGCTCTCAAAATCCGCAAAAAAAATTTTTGCGCTCATTTCATTTAGTTAAAAAAAAATTTTTTTATGGGGGTGTAGACTATCAGTCAGTTCCCTTTCACCACATATTAATAATAATCGATTTCGAAAATCAAATACACAGGACTTTATGAATTATTTATGCGCTTTCATATTCACATAGTTTCAATTTTTACGCTGCATTCTTTAAGTGACTTCCCTTTTTTTGAACAAAGAGTCATATTCATCCCTAAGTCGTTTAAAATTGCAAATTGCAAAAAATTACGCTATTTAATTATGCAAAATCTATCTTCTATTTATGCACTAGCATTTAAAAGCAATTTCGATTTTTGCGCAAGGATGTAAGTGACTTCCCTCTTAGAACCAACAAACATATTCATCCTTGAGTCCAACGACTTAAGAATTTCGTTTCTATTAAAAAATCAGAGATGATAATATAAAAGAGTTTTGAAGATATTCTATGCCACGGCACATTAAAATTATTGAACATGTTTTTAAAAAATGAAAAAGTAAAAAATAAAATGAAGATCCTATAATTGTTAGATGCAGCCATCTCAAACACTGTTATAAAAGTGAACCCGGAAAGCTCGCGATGCGATTTTACAATAAAGCAATCGTGAAAAAGTACGTCAAGAACATCGGCGGCCGGTTTCCCTTGTGTTTTTTATCCCCGGAATCGAGTGGGCGTAGGAATGCAAAAGCGAAGTGCCCGGAAAAGTGGGGCGACCAGGCGACGGCGGTCGGAGGTCCGTCGTCGGCCTGACGGACTCTCTCGTTTGTGCAAACAAACCAAAATGGACTGCGAATAAATATGCGTCTACGAGCAAAAGCGAACGCCCGTATGCTGGGTCATGATCCATCCATGTACGCGGCGAGGTTACGAGAGGGATCGGGGGGGTTGCAGGGATGAGTGAATCGCGTAGCGCAAGGGGGCGGGATACGTCGGGGATTTAGAGACCTTTAATGGAGCTCGTCTGCCCCGCGACTACCAGAAAAGGAATTCGCCACTTTCCATTATTCACTCCGCGCCTTTTTTTTTTTATCGCGTCCACACTGCCTTTTTGGAAAAATCGCATTGGGGCCGCTCTTTCTCGAGAGAGAGAAATTCGCCTGCCTCCTGTAACCATATGTCCTTACATCGGAGGTTTTTTGCTTCTCTGACACAGGAATACGTATTCTGTGTTAAATTGTAAATAAAATTTTATTTTTTTACTGAGTTGCAGACGGATATAACTAATTCTTGATTCAGACGTAACATTCTTTTAATATTTTTATACGTATATATATTTTTTTATTATATTTTCTTAATAAAAATATAATAAGGTATAAAATAATAAGGTATAAAAAATATAGTATAATATTAGTTTTATCAACATTTAATTAATTAATATATAATCTAAAATTTTATGAAATTTGTATTAAGTCTTTTATACTTCTGAATTAACGTTACTTATATATGTTACATAAATTCGATGTCACTTTTTTTGTGATACATGTAAAAAAATATCTTAATTAATATTTTTGTAATAAAATTGTATTTATTTTTCTTTCTGTCTATCTGTCTATACGTATAATACCTAAAGCTTTTCGTGATTGGATTACGTTTGAAGGAACTGTCCGAATTAAAAGTTGTCAAATTGATTTTCTCGTTTTATTATGCCATTCTGTTTCCGATACTGAATATAACTCGTTCCGTAGTTTCCTCATTGACCTTATTTCAGGATATTTTGCAGCTGGACGATAATGCCGAGCGATAAAACATGAGATATTCTGTTTCCTGCTGACTTTTGCCATTAGCGCGTAACCGCCTCTAGCGGCTGGAATAAACTTCTGACTACATTCACCGAAGAAAATGAAATAAAGGATATATCTGTTTGGTGGAGCATAATTTCCCGTTTCTTGGACTTCCCCTGCCTTCAAGCCACGTTGTTGCCAGTCCGCGTTGGCCACAAGTCGTTAATGAAAATCAAACAACGGAAAAATTACATCCACTTGGCGGTAACCATCGTCCCAGTCTTTTCCACCCCTGAGACTTTTCAGGGGCGGTTTTGCCTTCGTCAGCCTTTCCTTTTCTCCATTGCATCAGCGAGGGCTTCCAGCGGCCTCTCTGGTCCACCATATTCTTTCAGCAGCCTCTTCACTCTCTCTTTCTCTCTCTATGTACCTCTTCCTTCCTCCTTTATTCGTTCTCCACCCTTCGTCCATCCTTCGTTAATCTACTGTATCTTTGCGAAAATGGAATTAATAGAAGTCGTGTTTGCTGCTGCTCGATATTACAATATCGCGTTCGATGTAACGGAGAAGTCTAACGGTGTTTGTACAACTACAACGGGAGTCTGAAAATTGTTGTTCCTTCATGGCAGTGTTTGAGCTATCTTTTTCAGAAAATAGACATGAAGAGTATTTAAAACATGAAGCGCGTTTTATCGCAAGTTTTATGAATTTTTCTCGACACGCAGTTCAATTTTACTATCGCGTTTATTGTGATAAAATTTACATAAACTTATTAGACTCGATTTTATGTCCAAATTGGAAAATCTCCAAGAAAAATAACTGGAAGAGTACCGAAAGTTTGACACTTAAACATTTCGAATAATTACCTCTTAATCAAGTAAAAGCATACGCTTTAGATATGCTGGCGTACTTATTACAGCAATTGACTTAATTTAATCAAAAACGGAGCGGGTGTAATATACCATACGAGATCTGAGCACAGGTATCCCGTCGACCCCATATTTTTTGCTTCGTTCCTTTGGCAAGGAAGCCACGAGATCCGCCAGCCGGAAAGTCAGGAGCGAAGAAAGGTCTCTTCATAATTCAAACGACCACTAATTGATACTGAATTATTAATCGGAATGAAAGTAAAACACAACCTTCTCCTGCGCGAAGAGATTACCTGGCCATTGCCTAAGGATCCATCTAGTTCCTTGTTTCTTCGAAGAGAAACTTTAAACATTGTTTCAACAACAGATTGTTTCATGTATATATAAACATTTGATTTTACTAATAGAGGGAAAATTTTCTCTCATTTTTTTATTTTTATCTTCGTGGATTATATACTTCCCATTTTCTGATTATTATTTGATGGTATATTCTCTGTTAAATTTATTTATTTCACATTTATGATTATGTAATTATCCATTGTTTCATGAAATATTTTTTAAATTGTAATCAATAGTTATATTAAAGTTATGAACAATTGAAAAGGAATACTTTTTTAAAAGTAAGCAATTGAAAAAGTAATTATAGAAATATTTAACATAGTAAATTATCGATAAATACTCTCTTTACAATATTTTGCTAAAAAAAAAATCGATAAATTAATCAAGGAAGCAAATAAAATATGTGGCGTGAAATATGAATGATTTTATATACATATATATATATATATATATATATTTTTTTTTTATTCAACTTTTTCTTTATCATTTATACTGGTGTATCTAGACAGAAGCACGTATTCTGTCGAAACGAGAGAAGAAATTGGAGATTGTCTCTGCAGCGACATGTACGACGTTGCACATTTCGCAATGCGTACGCAGAAATCGCTGAACCGATGGATGTAAGCAAACCCGCAGAATGTTGAAATTACTCTCTCCGATGCACCCTCTGTTCCGGTTTCTCTGTTCATCCGTTCTCGTTTCTCACCCTCTGCCGATGTCGGCCCTATGCTCTCGCGGATGGGTTCGCACGCACACTTTCTCGCTCCCTTCGTCTCTTCAGTTCCATCTCTCTGGACAGCCTCAATCTCCTGTATCTCGCCTATCCAGCTGCGACAGTCCCACACCTCTATGCGTTAATTCCTGTACACACAGACAGCGGATACCTACGGGAGAGCATACCACGGGCAACGTTTACCTTGCATAATGCCAGCGATCTTTGTTTCTTCCTTTGCGCCGCGTCCGTCACGTTATTCCGTGAGCGCCGAAAGGCCACTCTTTTTCACACAAGACCTTCCTCATTTATAAAATATGTCAAGAGCAACGTAAACATATTTAATACTCACGTAAATATTTTTCTGCAGATAGCCGACGAGATGATTATTTGCACCATTAATTGTCCAGAAATATAATATGTTGAGGTAGACAAAGAAATGACTATAAACTGTTTCTATTTAAACAGAGTCTTTAAATAGAGTATTTTTTAAATAGGATTGTAAATATTACATAAGAAGCAATTAACATTATTAAAATATCATTATCATTAATTATTGTAAGCCGTCTTTGAAGATTCCATATATCATTAATTATTGTAAGCCATCTTTGAAGATTCTATATAGGACGAGAAAACTATAAGTGATACTGAAATTATATCATATTTTGAGGAATAAAATGAAACAATGAATTATAAATAAATCTTAATTGCTCAAGAAAAGATTAAGATTTGAAAAATAGATCCCCAATCTCTAAAGATTAAGAAATCATTTTTTCCATTGTGATAATATCCATGAGATCAGGGCTGAATAATTGATAACATTTATCGTAATACTACCCAAAATTTGGACGCATGCAATCTGGCAATTGCAAACGATGACGATAATTTAATCAAGAATTTTTGTAACGATCGAGACATCGTCAGACGATGAACAAACTCAACAAGAGAACGGAATCCTAGCGAACGAAGGTTAGCGAATCGTACTAATTGATATCAATGGAAGGGCGCTTCTACATTGTCAATCGGGAGAATCAGCTCCGATAGAAGTCCAGGATCGTCATCGTGATCCGTTCGGTCGCGTCGCTGCACTAAAATAAACCTTCGAAACGAGCGGCGACGACCAGGTAACTCCGGAACTCCAGCATTGAGGGCTCGGTGGAGGAGTGAGAGAGAAAGGGCGAGCGAGGAGAGAAGGCGGAGGAGGTCGACGGCGATGAGTTCGAGTTTTTGAGAGGCTGACGAACCAATCACGGGGCCATCTATAATGTACACAGCCCGTTAACGATTGAGACCAGAGACATTCCGTCCGCTTGGTCCTAGCCATTCTCCAAATATCCGCCATGGCTAGTCAATCGTCCCAGGAAACCTGCCCGTACCACCGCCCAGGCAATTCCGCCCCTTTTCTCTTTTCCATAGCACGTGAAACGTTCGTCGGACCGTCGGACCAAAACGGACGCTCGCGGAATCGTTAATTCCTTTCAATATTGCACGTCCTTTCAGAAGTCACGTCAAGTCACCAGCGGATATCCCTTCGCTCGCCGAAAGAGCATAAGTGACGTTTCTAGCTGAACACGACTCACCTCTCGCGATTATTTTCTCCGAGATGGATATATTTGCAGCCTGAACGAAAGGTGCGAAGTTATGGACGTTTTACTGGGGCTGAAGGGTCTCTTTTGTTACGAAAGCGTTTCCAATTACATAAATCGAATTCATTCAATCAACGGTACTATCTCTGTGTACTTCATATTTAAAAAGATAATTAATTATTTATAATATATAATTCTTGAAGATAAGAAATAGAATAAATAGGTACACGTTACGTTAAATATCTTTTCAATTCTGCATCTCTTACGCGTAAGCTAGACATTTCTAGCAAACGTTTTCTGTGGTGCTCAGATATTTATTATTCCCAAATTCTCATTCTCTTCGAACTTGGCAATGATAGCGACAGGGGGTTGGAATCTGTAGGGTAATTTGTATTCCACATTTCTCACGAAACGATGGGGATGTCGAATACTCGTGTCGCGTCTGCTCATCCTCCCTTCTTCCACTCTCCCTCTCGCGCACATTCGTAAGACTCTTACACACACTCGGGCCAGTGAGTAACGTCTGATTATGCGAGCGCATGACTGCCCGTAACGCGATTTAATATTAAAATATTATGACAAACGTCAACAGGAGGCGGGTGTAAAGAGACGCGCCTCTGATTGGCCCGCGACCGCGTGAATACGAAACGAGAGATAGGGACATCTCACCAACCCTTGTTTTGCCCTTCGCTACTCTTCCCTTTTTACTCTTGCGACTGAAACCCAAAAGAGAATTTCGACAGATAAAGCGAATAAGGGGACCAGGTGTTAACTCAGTTGAGAATGCGGTCTTCCGGTTTTTAATTCCATTATTCTTTTGTATCTTGAGAGAACCTACTATCGCGTACTGTAATATCAAGTAAACCTTTTTAAACCATCTCATACATAATGTATGATAATTTTGATTGTTTCTGTCTTACTTTGTTTGTATCACACGATCTAGAAATATTGTCAATTCATATAATTGTTATACACGCGTCTATAAATTAATTTAATTTATAAAGAATAGAAAAATCTGCGTTTTATATTTCTTATCTGCTATAACAGTATATTACATAAAAAAATAATTATTTTTTTTTTAATTAAATTTATTTTGTCATCCTTCTAATCAATATCTTTATGGAAAGAACGATTTTGTTGGAATATTTAAAAATTTAGTTAGATACAAATCTGAAAATATATATAATTTTATTAGTCCAAAATAATTATGAAGGAAACTCAAATATGATGAGTAATGCTGCAAAATATTTTAATATTCTAGCAACCAGCTTAAGTGTCTTGTATAATTATTTTGATAATTAAACAACTTATTTTTAGACTTATATCTAACTAAATTTTTAGATACTTCAGTAGAACTATCTTTTCATGTTTGTGTAAAAAAAAAAAAATAATCTACTTTTATGTTTAAAACATCGACCTTCAGATTAAATTAAATTTGAAAAATTTACATGTAACCAATTGGATGGCTGATAAAGCAGCTACGTACATCAAAACTGTGAAGTAAAATAGGCAGGTGAATGCAAAATACAAATAAAGAATCGACATGGAATGTGATTTGAATTCATCGTGCAAGTAGATCGTCGATGCGGTATCAATTTAAACGTCCAACTCTTTTCGTTGGCTTTTTTCCCATGTAAAAGTATCTGTAACGCGAGCGAGTCTGCACACACGAAGCTCGAACGAGACTCGACGCACGTAGCTTAGTCCGCGCATCGTCGACATGCAGAAAAGCGCGCTGAATAAACACTCCTGACAGCGTGCCTGTAACGAGTTTAAAATCTAACGATATCCCACCGGTTTAAAACACGGCCGATGTTCGCCGGCTATCGAACAATCGCCTACACAACAGAAATTTCGATACCCGTTTTGTATTCATTTCCGCCTATCGGCTGATATCGATATTCTTCTTTTTTCCACCTAGTGAGCAATTACAAAACGATTGGCGTTGATCGTTCGTTATTAAATCATTACAATTGCATCATTAGATAATTGTATTCAATTTTTGTTTCATATAAAATGCGCGATTTTTTTCGAGAGATTCTCGTTAGATCTCAAAACTTCTTTTTGGATACAAATTATTGAATCGATTACTTCGATTCGATACTTCAATTAGATGATAAATAATTCTAAATTAGACATAGACGTACCTTATTATTATTCAAAGAATATATAGTACTTGATTTAAATCTTATTATTATGTTTTCAAAGAAAATTTTATTTAATTACATATAGCATTCGTGAAATGTTCTTTTAATTTTACATTTCTCATTTTGATATATTTGCATGTTGAAAACAAAATGAAATTATATTTTATGAGTTTATACATACAAGTTTACATATAGAGTCGTTTTCAGTATATTTACGAAAATTGAGTTGTTAAATATTTAGCCAAAAATAATGATGAGTCAGAGATTTGTCTAAACTCCTGAACATTGGCAGATTTTTGCGAGGGCACCCTTATACCAGCAGATGAAGCGTAGTAGAAAGTTCGGCAACGTGGAGAACCGAAAGTATCACGGCGAGGATGTACATAAGGAACTCATATACAGCCACGGGAGTTTCAGTAAGAGAGGTTGCTGCAGCGGGGGAATAAATCCAAACAGTAAACAGAGTGGAGCTTTTGCGAGGAAACGTTGGTGAAAATTCTAATATATAAAAGATATGAGAGCCCGCGCGAGGGGGTTGAACTCAAAGAAGCCTCCGGGATTCAAATAAGTGGGGTTACGCGTGGTACCCGTAAGGGAATGAGGGACGCAAAAGGAGTGGGCGGGGGTTGAAGGAATCTGAACAGCCAACAACAAGCATACAGCCTCCGACCTTTATTTAACCTTTTCTTAAAAGAGTCTTAGGAGTCCCTCTTATCTGTAGTCGATGGCCCTTCAGCGTCGGCCCTTATACTTTCATTCTTTCGTACTCTTATATCTTTTTCCTTTGCCCCTCTCCCCTACCCCTCGTGTACATACGTCGAACTTCATCGTTTTTTTCCTTTGCTTTCCGCTCGCTTCCCCCTGGAAACTCTTACGTTTTCGCGACGAGAATCATTATCCCTTCCGCGTTGTCGCGGTTTTCGGTTTAAGATTCTTCATTAAGAAAGAAGCGGGAATGGAATTAATTAAGGAATTAAAGGTCGACCTCTGCGAAGAATCGCTATGAGCCGAAGTGGATTAAACCAGTTCTGCTGATCGTCACATTTTATTAATTCTGTAGGCAAACGATGTTGAACCTCACAATCTGAAGGTGCACGTGGTCTTCTCACTCTTTATAATAAGAGTTGCAGGCAATTTGTAATAGTTGTATATTTCAATAGTTGTATGCTAATCTTCAAAAGTATTTAAATACATGCAAAGAGACTAAAATATTTATTTGCTTGATACATAATATTATTACTTTTATAATTAGGAAAAATAACATTGTTATTTTTACAAGTAGCATAACGATGGCATACATATTTATTAATGTAGTTCACAATATCAGATAATTTAAATTCTAAGTATTGCCATATGCTAACCGTCACGTTTAGTAATGATAATCAGACGAATAAGCGAGTAACTATTGTATGAATAACATACAGAGCTGTTTGATTGCGTAAAATGGAAATGTTAACTGTAGGGGTTCGTAGCTGTGGTAATAGAAAGAACAAAATTCGGAAATGCTGCAGTTCCAAATGCATACGCGCCAAATTCTGTGAGTGCCTTTACGTCTGTTTTCCTTCGCTGCCTCCGACTCTGTCGTTTTCTATTCCCTTTCCTTTCTTTCCTCTATCTCACAGACTTTGGCCTGAAATGCCACGCGCTGGCGCTCCTGACTAAACACTGATAACGCGCGCCGCGGAATTTCTTTGCATGTTATAAACATACGTAATCGTACACAAATAAGATTAGCATAGGACTCGGCATGCTGGATTTGCAAGAGACACACGGCCTTCCGCCCGAGAGAGACAATCGTTTCGTAGCTCCGTGTGTAAAGGCAAACGTATTTTAAATTTATCTTTCAACGTCTTCGGTGTCCGATAGGATTTGATTCGAGAAGACCAAGCTTTGGTCGGCTGTGGATTGCATAAACCCTGCCAATCATTAGTAATATTGTAGAATAACGCAAATTGATCTCACATGAGAATGATTTTATGTTGTGCTTAGTATATAGTAGCCCGCTAGAAAAGCAGCAGTAAATTACGTAAATTATTTTTTGTGAATTAACTAGTTTTTACGTCGTTTTTTTACACTCATCATTTATGCAACTGCATTTTAACATGGAATTTTATTGCTCTTTAACACGGATTTTTTATGACAATACAGTTATAAACAACATTGCATTATAAACACATTTATGCCACGCATGTTGTGATTGTACAATTATTTTTGTTGACTAGAACACAATTGACGAAGAGTCAGCAATTTTGCATCATTTGATATTTCAATGATAATAGCTCGACAAAAGTTTTGTCATGTAAAGATGCAAAAAACGAAGAAAGAATATATTCGCGGAATAAACACATCGCGGAAAACTCATACGAACGTCTTCGACAAGCTGTTTTGCTGTCCAATGGATCCTTGTGATGATAAATATTTGCACAAACGATGCGTCTCCGAGACACGTGTGTTTGTAGTAATTACTTTGTTGCGTGATGATTGTTTGTTATGCAATTCGGTCCCGACGAAGGCACGAAGTGCAAGGCCATCGAACACTCGAATTGGAAATATTTTCAACTGAACGTGTCTTGTATATCATTTCATATCATGCTTGTTGTACGTGATAATATAATATATATATATATATATATATATATATATTTAAGATAGTTGTTTACAAGAATAAATAGAGCGATATATAGGATGTTATTCTATAAAGATCGTAACAATGTTTAAAAGTAGATTCCTAGTAGAAGTCATTTAAGATAAAAATTCTAATACTAAAATGTCGGGCATGGAAAAAAAATTTGCCCTGCCATAGCTAATTTTAGTTTGTTAAAATAGATTTACTGCCGTACTATTTTATAAACTACGGAAATGGTTTGCTGTTTCTGCTATAATATAAGTATCATAGTTAAGACTAACTACGATTTTGTATATCTTAACTGTCCATATTTGACCTACCATTTAGTTACCACACACAGTTTTTAGTTATGACAGTTATATACTTGCTTTTTTCCGTGAGACTATAATAATTTTTAAATTATAAGCAATTAAAAGTTAGTGAATTAGTCGTACCGCTTTGTTCAGGTGTGATACAACATAAAGCGCTAAACGCGGAAGCTAATTATGTCACCTCTTGTTAATAACAATATAACGATTTGCATGCGAAGATTATTATTTTTATATAATTATTAATATATATTGAAAAATTATAATTACCTCAATATTTCAATATTAGGATTTTTTTTCTCAAAATGCTATTAAGTATCTCTTCTTCAGCAGTTACAGTTTTTACGAAATATCCTATATAAGACAAGTAGCTTACTCATTCGTTTCATTCACGATTGCTGATACTATTATACATTTCACATATACTGCAGTAAAATATTTGTATTAATTAACGTTATTGATACATAGCATCTTATTTAACATACCATCAAAATGACATAATATAACGTGAAAAATAATTTAAATTACGCAATAATACAAATTACGTGCATATGTATAACAGCAAATGAAATCTAATCTTGGAAATTTACTTTGTGATATATATTTTTTTATAATAATATTTTACAACAAATATTTTTATTGTGCAATAAAATTTAAATTATTTAAAGTTTCATTAGAAAATAATACAATTCGCCGCCAAAGTATATTAAATTCTTATATTATTTTGATGATATTTTGTGTCTGGTGTATGTTTAAATTATTTAATAATTTAAAAATACATCAAATTATTTAAAAATTATTGTAAGTTTAAATTATATTATGTTTTATATGTTTATGAAAAATATTAAATTAAAAAAACGACGTTTTTTAAAAACTGTTATCTTTATATTAGAAAATTTATTGATTATTATCGCTAAACTTCTAGAAGCGCAAAAGCTAGTTATTATTTCTACGACGAAATACATCTTAAGGTAATAAAGGGTAATAAATTTCTCAGATAACATTGTCTAAAAGTGCCCCATTATATTATACAATAACACAATAATAATAATGAACTTATCGAGACATCTGGAACGCGCTCGAAAGTTTCGACCCTCGCGAGAAGCGAGCAGAAGAGAAGCTCGATTCCGCCTTTACACTCGACAATCTGCTTGATGATGGAACTTAATAAAACAAATCCCGCTGTGTAAACAGTCGAGGAGACTCTAACTGACGTCATTCAGACAACAGCGAGTTTTCCTTCGAGCCAGCCAATGATGACGGAGCAGTCGAGGCTGGTCCGCGCGCTCGAATACTATTAGATAAGATCAATATTGTTCAAAATACGGTAGAAGTTTAACGCATGTACATTACGTGGCATTTATATCATGAATATTCCGCTCGGAGCTGTTCTTTTGCTCCCTCATGTCCCGCGTCTCTCGCGCTTCTCTTTCTCATTTAACTCTCGTCTCTTATCTCGAAATTTGCATGAATACCAGCCGATTTTGATTAAAATATTTATAATATATAGTATATAGTTAAGATTTTTGGTTTTTCACGACACGGAGTTATTATGATTTCTCTACAAGGCAGCTCGCAACAGCCTTTGATCGAGCTCTCGATCTCCATTTTCATATTGCAGGCTACTTCGCTGTTTGCAGCCCTGAAGCAGCAGCAACAGCAATCGCGCGACAGCGTCTTCTCGTCGCGGGACCGTGAGTGCCGCGACAGGGATCGCCTGTCTACGGTCCGCAATCGCGACTCCGGCAGAAGTAATATAGCGGAGACCGGCGGCGGCAGCGGTGTTGCTGATCAACAGCAGCAACAGCAGCAGCAAGATCTCACTATCGAGTACCAAAGCAATGGGAAGCTCAGTCCCGCCGGACACGTAGTGACACCAGCACCCATGACCCAGCAAAAGCAGCCAATCATCACGCAGCAGTCGCAACAGCCCAGCTCAGGGGCACCAGGGCCCCAACCTAGCCCGCATCAAAGCCCACAAGCCCCACAGAGGGGTTCACCACCGAATCCTTCCCAGGGTCCGCCCGGTGGCCCGCCAGGGGCTCCGCCGTCGCAGACCCCCTCGCAGATGATGCTCAGCTCGGCGAGCGGCCTTCATCAGATGCAACAACTGCTGCAGCAACACATACTCAGCCCCACGCAACTGCAATCCTTTATGCAGCAGCACACGTTGTACATGCAGCAACAGCAACAGCAACATCATCAGGTAAATTCCATTCTTCAATGTAGATATTTAATCAATGTACTTCAAATTTTAAGACATGATTAATCAATCGATGATTAATTAATTTTGAATCAAATTTTAATATTATATCCATTTTTGTTTTTATGTATATTATTTTGCAATATAAAATTTTTACCTTGATTTTCATCTTTTGCATTTTTTATTTTTTTAATTGCTTTAGCTCACAACATCGTATTATTAAATTGCAGGATTCATCTTCCGATCATACATCTAATCAAGAGCGGTTTGGTTATTTCTCTTCTTTAAAGAACGTAAGTGAAATATTCCTTAATAATAATAAGTTTATCTAGATTATTATACGAATAATTTAAATAATTAAGGAAGAAGTCCACAAACGATCGCGATCTTAGATTTTAGTCTCTTTAATAACATTTCTATGCATTTTATGTACATTCTTTTAGTTCTTTAAATTGCGTGCCCAACTGTCTGTTGAATTTACATCGCAATCACATTGAAATAATAATTAAATTAATTTCAAATTAAATTAATCATCAGTTTTTATCATAACTTTAATAGCAACTTAATACCTTAACTTATTGCGACAAATATTCCTGAGATATTCCTAATTGTTTTATTTTACATTATATAAAAATATTGAATAAAAAGGAAAAAGGCATTCATATTACATTAAGAGAAACAATTTAATAGTAAAAGCAATCAGTAATGCGATATAAATTAGATATAGCTAAAACGTTTTTCCAATTTTACCCCTTCCATTTTCCTTCGATTTATTCATTATGTATGGTGTCACTAATGTACAATTTCGCTAATAACGTCTAATAACAACGTTAATCAATTAAGAAAATTGGCTAAGATAGTAGTCACGAATTAAAGATTCTTGTGCAAAAAAATGATTCTATTTTCAACGAAAATAACTATTTCACAGTTATTTACTTGATGGATAAATTTATCGGCTGAAATCTTTCATAACTTTTATACGAATAGTATATTTTCATTTTGTGTAAAACTCGATCAAAATACGCTCTGTGATGCAAATATAACATTGTAATTTAATGACATAGTATCTTAAATT
>Ga0157363_1003218_pt1 | contig 14680 bp, 9 predicted proteins | sample AttsexASBM1_FD_111477 | JGI IMG/M metagenome (GOLD analysis project Ga0157363, IMG submission 111477) | Fungus gardens microbial communities from leaf cutter ant in Ribeirão Preto, State of São Paulo, Brazil - Atta sexdens ASBM1 | ecosystem: Host-associated > Fungi > Mycelium > Unclassified ...
AGAGAGAGAGAGAGAGAGAGAGAGAGAGAGAGAGAATGTGTGTTTGTATGCGCGCGCGCGCGCGCGCGTGTGTGTGTGTGCGCGCGCGCGTGTATGCGCATGTGGACACGCGTGCGTGTATAGGGAGATCTTTATCTTTACGTATGTGAATGCCAGATGTATTGCTCAGAGATGTTTGGATTAGGCTCATATTTCATTATATACAATAAATCTCGCAGATATGTTGACTATCAGAGTGCGTACGATCACCTATACATTTGTAAAAATGATAGAAGTATTATGAAAGTAAAATGAAAGAAATCCCATTTCATATATTCAGACAGAAGCTGTCCAGTATATTATTTCCTTTGTTTAAAATCTCATGGAAACCCTTTTTTGTTTAATGAACAACTAAATTCGACAAATCCATATGATCCAATCATATGTAAATAAGTGAAGTGTATGAAATTGTGTAGTGCATTTTAAAAAAGAGCATGAGAAACAGTTAATTGGATAGAACAAAAACTGGTGCCTTACATAATATAATTAAGAAAAAATTATAATTTTTTTTTTCTACTATTTAAAATAATTCAATAATATTATATAAAAATAATTTACATACAATGATTTTTTATTTTTTTCTAGTCTTTAATTCTCTAATCCTGGTAAACGTTTTTTTCTTGGGCTATTCTTGCATTATGTTTTGTATTATGTTTTGCTATTTGATCATGCACTTCTATTTTCTGCTTCTTCTATTTTCCGTTCGCTTTCTTATCCTTGATTGCGAGCACATTCCCATTTTTTATGTAGAAAAAAACCCGAATATGTAGGTGGAATATGTAGGTGAAAGAGGAATGAAGAAGAAAGAATACAGAATTTGTATAATATATTCTTGGAAAAAAATATATTGATATATATTGATGAAGAACGAAAATACTTTCTTGGGTAGAATGATTTGTATATTTTTGACATAAATATTTATTGCTACATATGCATAACAATAAATGATTATCGTTCTCTCTAAGAGCTCTATTACATTTTGCACATGTACTTATGTAGCAACTTGTTTTTTGCACCATAGCAATTAATACCAAAATTATATATTATAGCTGAAGCATTTTATATATGTTCCGATGCACATAAAATTCCGAATTAATTTTCAAATGTGGAATTTTTTCCATCGTGTAATGTGATAAAAGTTCAGTGAATTTCTAGTTTTAATGTATAAAACGAGAATTACATGGTGTGATGAAAAACATTTTGTTATATTTAACAGAAATAAATAATTTTAATATTTTTAATAACTTTAAAATAATATTCAAAATATATACTTGAAGATAGTATTTTATAATGCTATATATGCGACACGTTTATTATTAATTGCATATATTTATACCAAATATATTTTTATTTTATTTTAGAATTTTCAGATTATTTGCTAACAATACATTTGGTATTGTCTGATTACAAAAAACTTTAGCAATATTTTTTTACTCAGAATTTTATGCATTATTGGAAAATAGGTGAATTTGCATAGAAAATTCGTCTTGGCATTATCATTTGCGTATACATGTGTACATTTATAATGTTATTCTCTAGAAAATATTTATTTAAAAATTATCTGCAATATTTTAAGCAATATACTCATAGGACGATATTCATAGTCGACTCTTATTTTAAGACCGTCTTAAGACGCTAATGCAGCCTTCTGATTGGTGACTTTTTAAGACTTGAGACAATCTTGAATATAAGATCTGACTATGAATACCGGCCAGAGATACATTAACAAAAGAAGTCAATAGGAAAAAATTGTAACTATGGCTTGTTATCAAGTCTTTATTTCCTTCAAAGTACTACTCTGATAAATTTTGAGTAACAATTATGTGTTATCTCTCTCGTTATCATTTCTTCCAATATTTCCAATCCTTCTATAATTATTTGTTTTCTATTAAAGATATGATATATCGTGTTATCTGTCAGCTTCACCAATGTTTCATTCGATCGGAATGTGTTATTTATCGTGAAAGTGGCTTTATGAATCACATTTTAATATCTTCTTAGGACAGATATTTTGTTTCTACAAGACAATTGTGCTGTTAAAATTGTGTTCTTTCAAGAATTGTAAGATATCAGAAAAGCAATTTGGAACTTTTTTATTAGCTAGGAAATACTTTAAATTTTTTACCTATAATGAACTTCATTTATTTCTTTATTGATGAAAATTAATTCTGAAACTGTGTATATACTTATTTTTGAAGTAACTTGAAAACCAATCGCATTTTTATATCAACTTTAACAAGAATTCAGAGAAAAGCTTTCGTTATTCTTGTTGATTATTACCGTAACTATTCGAAGGAAGAAAATATCACAGAAGTTTTAATAAAAGTACCTCGCAGATGTTTTCTGAATTTTCTATTAAATATTGGATAAAGAAACTCGAAGGAGTGATTCTTGCATCACTTTCGAGATAAACGGTTCCGATCATCACTCACGTGCGTCACGTTTGCTTTTCTTCTAGAAGTAAAGCACAACGAGGTATAACGATACTTTTAGCGCGACAATGGCAACAACAACCAATTCCAAAAAGCAAGACACCACCGCCGTCGACGAGGACGACGACATTTTCTATTACGTCGGTGTAAAAGCGTCACCGTTCGCGGCCGATAGCGCGGTTTTCGGTTTGCCACCGAAGGAGGTATCGGCCTTACGCTGTCGCTTCCCGCTGTCCTCCTGTAGCACGAATGTTGTGAATGGAATTATGCTTAAAGGTTAATAACTCAGAATTTCGACGAGATTAAGAATTGCACGAACCATTTTCTAAGGTCCCGAAAAGATTTAAGATTTCTCGATTACGATGCAATTTTTATTTGCGCGCAAACGTTAACTCTGCAAATACGTGCAATACGTGCATGTCAGAGATAGCAGTACTCAATATGAAATCTTTATTAATTATATAGTATTACTTAGCAAATGCAAGAAATTTAAATGATTTGTACAATTATCCGAGATTTTTTAAAATTATAATCTTCTAAGAATACATGAAGCAAACGCATCATATAATTGCATGAAATTGTTAAAGAATGTCCTTAATTTCATATTTTTATTATATTGATCGATACAATCAGTAAAAATAATTTATAAAAAAAGAAATGTCAATTCAATTATGAAAAATTGTCTAACAAAAAATTAAAGTAAAACTGAAATTGCAAATGATTTAAGATTAGTTGGCTATTAGATTACAGTTAGTATAACTAACAGTGTCAGCAGAAAAAGCAGCTTTGCTAGTATTTTAAGATTTTTTACAATACGATTGGTTCTTATCTTTAGTTTCTCATTGAGTATAAATATATAAACCAATCAGATTAAAGAATCTTATAACAATTGCAAAGCTTTTTCTGCTGATCGCAGCCATTATTTTGTGTTAGTTAATTAAAAATAATAAATCAAAACAAATTATGTCGTGATTTTTTTATACGTTTCATTTTATTGTCATTTTCTTATTCAAGAAAGCATGCAGTTGAAGAATTAATGTTTTCATGTAAATTAACAGTATTAACAATAATGCAATGTAACTTGTTAATAAAAGATGTACTTGTAATTGAAATATACATTTAATAAACATTACATTCAATTTATATTTAATAAATATTATATTCGATTTGACGATATTTGTAGGAAAAATTCTTTTAAACACATTTAAATAGGTTTGTGATATTTGTATTAATGAGATTCTTGGATCTTTTGTGGGGCTGATCCTTTGTCATAGTCACACGTATTAATATTATCATTTTGTTGATTGTGACAAAATGATTTAATAGTTTTTAAAAGTTTAATTAATTTAATAGACATATATGAAATTTTATTAAGATAAATATTACAACAATTTATAAAAGTTTTGAATAAAACCAGTCGTGATCTTATAGTAATAATATTAGCTTCTTCATAGGATATCCTTTAGGAACTTACGTTGCAAAATTGATTTCAGGCACACCATTCTCCGTCATAAATGCTCTAGCTGAACTCGGCTATCGAGTTATTTGTAGTACCGGAGAAGCCGAGGTACTTTGGACTCTACAGCGGGATTGTTAACACTTTAAAAATGGGCCTTACTGCGAGCGCATTATATGTCTAAACATATATTCTCTTGTGACTTCTATATATATAATATGTATGTGTCTTTATGAATCAAACTGTAGACATTAGTATTAATGAATCGATGAGATTTGTGATTTCACTTTATTCTTTTTTTTGCATCTACTTTTATATCTTGAAATGATGAATGTTTGCGGAAATTACATTTGTAACTGCGCCTCGGGGGAAGTTGAGTTAGATATATATATATATGTGCGGACCAATTAAAAAGGCTTTGTTTTAAAGATGATCAATTGTACCTTGCAAAATTGGATATTGGTATGTATCGGAAGTACTGAAAAAATGCAGCTTTCCGTTAGAATAATAAAAAAATAAATACGTTCCATCTTTCCTTTAGGAAACTTACACTTTAATTCTTGTGCGAAATCACAAATGAATTTTCACGTTATCGGACGTGATATATTGTGTACCGTGGCAGTGATGAATTCCTTTTTTTACAACTTCGAAAATGACGCGGTAAAATTGTATAATCACGATATAAGACTGTGTTTAGAGGGGAAGGAAACATGATCCCGGAGATTGTGAACCACGTAAACACTTCTGCAATGTGCAAAATAATCACGTTGCGGATAATAATAACTTACAAGCAGTTGCGAAAATTTCGTCAGACCAAAGGAGCATGTGCTAATTGCGTCATATCCACTATATGTAATACTGAAGTATTAATTATACATTGATTTGTGATATCTTTACCTCGTTGCGTGGAAAATGGGTTTTTTAATGCTTTATCGAGGATTTATGACGTGAGTCTCGTAGGATCCAGATTGGGCCAAATTGACGCAACATTTAGATTGCACCAAATTGGCCCATATTGGCTTTAAACTGTTTTAGTGTTTATAATTGTGAAGAATGAAATTTTATTATAGTGCAAATATCATTTACATATATTATATCTTTATATAGCATACTATTACCTAATACCATCTGTAATGTCTTTTCTCACTATTTGCTTTATTATATGATTTGTCGTATAATTATTGTTATACGCGAGATATTATTCCTCCGGATCGATTGTGGTCCAAAGAGTTTAAGAGTATAAAACTATTTATAGAAAAAAAGTTGATGACATTTTGTTACTCTTATTGCAAATATAAATGTCGATCTAAAGATTTTATTACAGATTATAAATGTCAATCTAAGGGATTATTGCAATCGATGTTTCCTGTTTTCATTAAGAATGAAAATCTATCGAATGAAATTATTAAAAGCAATCGTTAACTCGTAGTGTGACAATTATATGTATATTAGTTTATTCATAAGTAAGAAAATCAAAAGTTATCAAAGGTGAAGGGAACGAGAGTATATTTATAGTTTAACAGTCTGAATAGTTAGTACAAGCAGCGTTTGCGCTAATTCGATGTGAATTTTATATTTATGTAATAAGCTAATAATTTCTTTCATACCTGAAGCTGTATTTTATATGTACGGCAATTATACATAGGTTTATACTCAACGTATAATTGAACGTTGCTTTGTGTTGCAAACTATGAGAAATAAATAAACATAGAAGTCATATATCGTACAATTTATATACTTCGAAAAATCTTTACCTCTGAACTTGAAGCGATCTTTTCTTCAGATGTATATATTTATATCAGTTAATCAAACTTAATATAGGATTTTTTAACAGTCATTTGCAGATACAAACAAACAATGGAACATTCTTATGATCACAAAATGTGTTGCGAAGGGGCTGCGCGGTATAATGTCTGTCAGAATATAGATGAACTTTATTTCGAACGTGGGCTTTGGACGGCAGGTAAATAAAAGTGATACAAATATTTAATTGGAATAAAGTAAACTGTAAACAATAAAGCATTTCAGAACATATTATAAATGAATAAGATCGCAAATGAATTGGATGATCATACATTCAGATTTGATTGTGCGTTTCAATCTTATAATGAATTCAGAATTCAATTGACTTTATTCTCATTATTTTATGTTTAAAAAATGATTGCATAATATGCAAAACAGAAACCTATAATACAAAATAAAGATTGATTTCTGAATTATAAATAAAAAGTTATTAAAAACATGTATAATTCTAAACTAATATAAGTTAGGATTTATACTCAGTATCTATAGATTTTTTAAATGTGTTACTGAAAAAAAAATTATTATTTATTACAGTAATACAAAATTTATATAAAACGAATATTAGAATTTTATTATTGCTTTTAAAATGTAAAAGTAATTATTTTATATTGCAATAAATATTAAAATTTTATTATAATTTATTATTATAATGATTATATTATTGTATTATTATATATAGTACTTTTTTGTATTGCTTGTAATAATCTTTTTTTTTACGATTTTTGATTCTGTGAATATAATTCATCAGGAATGTTGCAGTCTGACAATGAGAGAATCAATTCTATATGAGTTTAGATTTAATAACACATTTTTAGGAGTTTGGCTTCTTTTTTTGTGTTTTTGCACTGGTTTTTCGTGCGTTTTTTTCAGCGCTGGATGGTGACGAGGATCGTGTCCTTACGTTACTGCAGAAGGGCGTCTTCGTCGATACGCCGGACACGACTGCCGGCTACACAGCGTTGCATTACGCAACGCGGAGTGGGCATTACCACGTGTGCAAGATTTTGCTGCAGCACGGTGCGAATGTGAACGCGTGCACCCGCAGCCTGAGAGCGACGCCTTTGCATCGCGCGGCCAGCATGGGCCATGTTAAAATCCTCAAACTGTTGCTTACCTACAAAGCAGATCCCAATCTGACAGATGTAGACGGCAGGACAGCTCTGCATCGAGCTATTCCAACGATAGCCGGTTCCGTTGAGGGCGTCGAGATCCTTCAGTCATTGTTGCGGATCACTGATCGCACCATCAAAGACAAAACCGGACAAACTATCGATGACGTGTTTGAAAGTTGGAAAATGACGCAGAGTGAAGACGAAAAAATAAAAATAATGGAGAAATTGTTTTATCATAATCAGGAATAATAAGGTGAGAAATTTGGTGAAAAATATGTGAAAGTGCAAGTATGCATTTCCTTTTTACAAAGAAATCTCGTAAAGCGTCAAAGTCTGATTTTTTAGATTTTTTTAGAAAATATTAATTAAGGCGGAAAACGATTTAACAGAGAAGTGCATCACTTCTTTATAATTATAATGATTTTTAATTAACTTTTTTTCGTTGTATCAAAAAGATAATATTTAAGATAAAAAATTTTATACAAAAGTTTTATAATAGAGTCATCTTTATTTATCCATATCAGTTTTTTAAATATTGAAAATATTTACATTAAAATTTTTGAAAAAAATTTTTTTTTTAATATTGACGTGGATAAATAAAAATATTTTTATTGTAAAAATTTTATACACAATATTTTTTAATATCTTGAATAGTTATTGAGATATAATGAAAAAAAGTTATAAATCTATTTCACCTCTTAACCATTTGTTCAAACTGATATTTTCTAAATTCATTTATATTTATGAAACTTATATATGTACTAGATTTCATTAAAATTAGAATTTAGTATTTTGCATCCTTTGTGAGGTTAAATAAAAGCTTGTTAAATAAAAGCTATCTCTCATCTAAAAGTAACATCAATCATATTACATTCAACAATAATTATTATGTAACAGCATGTATTAAATTACATTAATATTATTGAGTGCGAAATTATAATATTATATATATGTTACTTTTAGTTGGTGTATCGAACTGGAGAGAGAAAAAATATTATATATATAAAATATTATATAATATATATATATATAAATATTATAAAAGTATGCACTTGTTCATCAAGACTTGTTTTCATACGCTTATAAATAAATAAAAATAAATCTCTATAATATATGTCGGATAGATAATAGTGTCTTCTGTGAAAAGACTTCTCGATGTTCAAGAAGTAGGATGAAAACTGTATAACTATTTGAAGAAACTTCCGAATTCTAATGTAAGAATATTAATAGCGTAATACAAATATAATATTAATAAAATTTTTTTCAAAAAGAAAAAATGTTATTTTTCTTGTAATAATGTAACAATTACTTTAAAGATCATTAGCTTCTCATTAGTTATCTTCTTCTGACATTTCAACAAACCTGATAATTTACTGAATTACAGATAACAAAATTAGAATATAAGAGACTTCTTGCGCGATTCATCTTTTTTCTTTTTTCCTTTAATATGGAGACAAAAAGAACAAAAATGAATCATACACAGTTGAGTCAAAAAGGATTTACGAGACATTTTTCTTTGGTTGAAATCTATGAGATGGCCCATGAAGAGGGAGGGACTAATCAGTTGTCATTTTAAATAGAGAATAAAAAAAATAAAATGATAATCAGAAAATATTTGTATCATTTAATTAAATGTTTACAAAAATACCAAATATCGTCAAATATTGAGCTTTATTTAAAGAATTACATTTTTTTAAACAAAAAATTAAGGTTTTTAAAATTTTTAAAATATATGTCGTTTAAGAATGCATTTCGAAAATTTTTATAAACATTTAATTAAATACAAATATTTTCAATCATTTTTACTTTATTTTATACATAAATATTTTATACATAAAAACTGTCAAATGTTTTTTCTTTTTTAAAAATTACTTTGTTTTGTTTATTCCTTATGTTTAAAAATGACAGCTGATCAGTTTCAATTTTCCAGAGGACATTCTGTTATAATACTAGCCAATTTATTATTGAAAGGCAGTAATTACTTATTTGGAGTAAAAATGCTATATATTTTAACTTTTAATATAAATTTAATTTTTAATTAAATTTAAGCTAACTAATTAATTACTGTCTTTCAAGTATTAAATTGATCAGATCAGTATCAGATTTCTACAAGAGTTTCAGACGATTCCTGCAAAAATATCTAAAACATTTTAAGTTTTGTATTTCGATTTTAGACTTTTGTTGCCCAAAGAAAAATTCACGGACGACAACGCGAAGCGATGCGATGCGATGTTCTCGTGAAAGAGTGCGATATATACACGAGTCTGTCCGTCCGTCTGCGCGCGCGACGGAGAGACGGAGTCGGACGGACATGCGGCATGCGGCCGCATAGGGTCGTGCACTTGATATTGAAGCGGCTTCGTGACGCTTCGGCGACGTTCGGTCGTCTCCGAGTGTTCTCGATGCACGTTACGCGGTGCGGCGGTGGGCCGGTGGGCCGCCGGAGCCCCCGGAGGAGCGGACGGCGGTGGATGGCGATGGAGACGGTGGAGTTTCGCGATAAAACAGCGGTGCCACCTATCGGCGCTGCCACCCTCTCCCCTCTCCCATTCGGAATCATCGTTCGTGGCGCGGCCGCGCTAGTCGTTGCACGACGGGGAGTCGTCAGTCGTTTCACGAGTGGTACCAACCGCGGGTTCGTTCGCGCGTGCCGTCAAAGCAAAAGCGTGGCGTCGCTCGCGCCCGTTTTTCGTCATCGTTTTCAACCATCAACGTTTACGCGTGAAACCCGTGGGGAAAATAAGTGCAGCGTACTCACGGCACGGTACTCATGACACGGGACAGTCGTTGTGTCAGTGACAAAACATCAGGCCGCTCCACCTTCTCTTTCTTTCTTTCTTTCTTTCTTTCTCTCTCTTCTGCTCTCGCTCTCGCGCGCGGCGCCGCTCTCATCGTCGTTGCCGTCGCTCAGTCGCTGGATCGCTGGATCGTCTCCTCCGCGGCTTTTACGTCCACGCCCGTTTCGCTCCGCTCCGTTTCGTTTTGAGCGAGAGCTCCGCTTTTTCCCTGTCGTCGCGATCTCGCGGCGCGAGTGACAATCGGCCGGAGACCGTGTGGCGATGTAACGTCGTCGCGCTGCTCTGTGACGTCACGCACGTCGGGTCGCGCTAATCGAGAAGTATACACAGAGAGAGAGAGAGAGAGAGAGAGAGAGACACACACACACACACACACACACACACAAACACACATCACGCGCGCACCCAACTCATACAAACGCGCATCCTGAGCGGACAGTGCGCGCGCGCTCTCCATCCGTCGTCATCATCGTCATCGTCGTCACCGTTGCACGCTACGTCTCCATCTCCTGCGTCTCTGTCCACATACATACATACACACAAACACACACACACACACCACACACACGTACGCGCGCTTCGTTATACGCAATATGCGGAGAGACGAGGAAGAGAGAACGCGCGGTGTGTGTCTGTTGCGTGCAAACGGTGAGAGATAGAGCGAGACGGAGGAAGGACAGAGAGAGCGTGCCTGGTAAGATCGCGAGAAACGGTCGCGGGAAAAAGTGTGAGCGAGAGCGCGATAGATAATAAATAAGGACGGAACAGTGAGAAAGACAGAGAAAGAGAGAGAGAGAGAGAGAGAGAGGAGAGAAAGAACACACACGCATACATATATGCGCTCTCGCCGTGAGCGCGGAGTCGACGGGGCCGGAGGAAAGGGTGAGGAGGAGGAGGGCGGGGCGGGGGACGAGAGCGGGGAGCGGGACGTTCTGCCGCTGCCGCCGCCGCCGCGACGTACTTGCGTGTACTGTCCAGTAACAGCAACAGCAACAGCGGGCGCGAGAAGGAGATATACGCCGCTGCGGAGGATGAGAAGAGCGGCGAGGCCGCCGGCCGCGAGACACAGCTACACCGCGAGCAGATAGACCCTTCTGGAAGGCTCGAAGCGCGACGCGGCGCCCCGTACGACGTTTCCGTATTCGCGTCGCGTCGCGTCCTATTATTATTATCATCATCGTCGCCGTCGTTGCAACGCGCAACAACGTCGCGCTGTTGGCACGCGCGCGTTTCCGACACACGTGCGAAGCGGAATATAAAGGAGATAAGGCGGACGCGTATCAACCGCATCCCGTGGCGCCCCACTGTGTTTTTCTGCGGAAAGAACGACGATAGAAGAGGAGAAAGAGGAGAAGAAGAGAGAGAAAGAAAAGTAGACACGTCGCTCTGTATTTCTCAGATATTTCTCTCGCAGCTGGTTCTCGCGACTGTTGTGCGCGCGTCGTTTCCGCTGTCCGTCCCCCCGTGCTACGTTTTTTTGGACCGGCGCTCCAGACTTCGGGGCCTTTCCTGCGAAAGAAAGGAAGAGGAAACGGGTGAGAGAGAGAGAGAGAGAGAGAGAGAGAGAGAGAAATAGAGCGAGAAGATATACAGCCTCGACCTCAAACTCGCCGACGGCAGCGCGAAGCGAGAATGGAATCGTCGTTGTTCCGCGGATAAGTCGGTCGTCGGTCAGTCAGTCAGTCAGTCGAGTCTCTCCGCGTGTTGTGTTGCCGTTTTGCGAAAAACGTTTCTCTGTCGCTGCCGCCACGCGGTTTTACTCCGCAGTTGTGTGTTGCTGCGCGCGAGATTCGACGAGTAATACGAGCGAAATACGAGTCCGCTTTATAATGCACGGCGGCGCGCCGGATCGCGCGCGACGTCGCAAGAAAGCAGCGGCCGGGTTTCTACGTTCCGTTTTTATTCGCTCGTCGGACGGTCCGCTGCTCCGCTGAGAGTCAAGTTCGTCGCGCTCCGCTGTGCGCGCCGCCGCGTTCGTGGCGCGCTCTCGCGCGGCGTTCACCATCGCGCTTTCGATTGTGCGTCGTCGCGACGCACCGCGCCGCACCGCATCGCATCGCATCGCATCGCATCGCATCGCATCGCATCGCATCTCGCCACACAACCGTCTACCTGCGACGAAGAGAGAAAGAGTGAGACCGTCCGCGGGGACGAGGTAAGATGCGTGTTTTGTATCCTTTTTTTTTTCTTTTGCCATTTTTCTTCTCTCTTTCTCGATTTGAGTCTCGTGGCTCTTCAATGGCTCTGTTTTTCTTTCGGTGACAGTTTCCACAATGCTTTCCCAATGTTTATATGTGTCCTCTTTTCTTTTTTCGAGGTGTCAATGGATAAACGACGTGTAAACGCCCGTGTTTTGTCACGGCTCCGGCCGCAGAATGGTGTTGCTGAAAGGGACAGACCCTCATATTTCTTTCTTAATTTGAAAAGGACAATACTGCGTGACGTTTGGGGTGAAACGATCTTTTTTAACCAGAATTTAGGAAAGGTTTTTTCGAGATTATTAGGAACTCTGATTTATACTTGAAACAACAGATTTCAATGCTGGATACTTTATCTCTGTTCCTAAAGTTCTTTGCAAACTTGACTCCGATATTTGTGTCTCTGGAATTTCTGTAATATTCTTAGAAATTATACTATTATTGATAATCAGATTATATCAGATTATCGAATTATAATTGTAATGTCTATTTCTTTTCGACATAAACTCCAAGAGAAAACATTTAATATCTTTTCAATTCCTTATATCTTTCTAGTTGCTACTAGCATTGTCCATGAATTGATTTTAATTTTTAGTTTAATACATTGATTATGATCTTCAAAATTCTTTTTTATTTATCACTAAATAAACAGATTGTTTGCAAACTTGACTCTGATATTCTCTTTAAAATTTCTATAGTATTTTTAGTTTTACTATTATTGACAGATTATTCAATTATAGTATCTCTCTTCCCAAAGAAGACATTTTACATCTCTTGGCATTACATCTTTCTAGTCGTTAAACATGCATTGTACAGGAATCGCATCTAACACACTGAACATAAACTTTAGTGTTAAATAACTCTTATCCTTCTTAAAACATGCTTTCGCGTTTTTCTTCTGGCTAAACATGCCATTAATAACCCGACTTCTTTTAGAGTAAATTCTACAATTTTGTTTCGCAACGATGAGCTATTCGGATTAATTTACACGGATACATCCATCTTGAAGAAAGAGGAGGGGGAAACTCAACCGCGATAGATAGTGAACGATTGATTACTTCATAGCGCGGCGAATATATTTTTGAAAGGAACATCTTTCTCTCTCTCTCTCTCTCCTTCCATTCCTCTCACACGCTCGCCCCCGAGGGTCGAATCACAATAATGGCAGGATAAAAATTGCACAATGGCAGTGGCACATTTTCTACGAACGAACGCGGGGTCCGTCTAATTTTCGATCCCGTGGATTCTCTCATTTCTGCGTTAAATTTTTTCTCGGTCTAATGAGCTTGAGAAAGCCCACGGTCGCCCTAAGGGCATGTCACGCGATCGCATCGCCTAAGCCACTATTCGAAGAAGGAGTTACAATGTACTCGCATTGTATATATTAAATTGTATAGGCCTACCTCTACAATAACGATGTTTTGATGTGTGTTTCGAGGACTGTGTGCTCCACAGAATCGTCGTGGTTACGCAAAACCTTTCATTTTTAAAAAGAAGACTACGAAACATCGGCCTTGTTTTTTATGGAACTACTAGTGAAATTGACCGTTTTGGCTAAATCCAGAAGGAAAGCCAATCTTTGCCTTAATATGTTACTGATGTTTTCATCTTTAGCAACGTATGATATTACATCATGTTAATAATACAAAAAATTCGGTTTTGAATCATATTAGTTTTTAGTTTCTATAGAAAGGTTCTTTATTATTAAAATTTGTTCCAAAATTACGAATTAGAATTTTCTTTTCAAAATTGAAAACAATATTTTATAAATAATAATGATATTATAAATAATAATACAGTTACATAATTTAAAATATATAATTTTTGGAAGGCAAATTACGATTATTAAACTAAAAATTGAAATTGTAAACAATATATTTAACATGTTTAATGTCATTCTAAGGAGATAGAGAGAGATAATTAAGGAAAGTAGCAGTGTAATAGTAATAATACAAGGAAAAGGAACATGGTTTTATTCACAACTTTCTAATCTCTGTTTAGTCTTTACTTAACAAGCCGACAGAGTTACGAGTTTTTCCTTCGAGGCCCTTTAAATTGCGTAATACAGGAGGAGCGGGGTTATTTAAATAGTACCACTTGAAGTGCTAACCTCATAATGCTGACGTGTCGTAAACGTTACGACCTAAGTAGACAGGGCCGTATGCCTCTTTTTCTTTCTTTCAAACTCATATTTCTTATCGGCATTTTCTACTAATTGAAACCGATTTCAGAAGATCTTATCTCAATTCTTCTTGCTATTGTAAATTGTATTCGCTTGCCATGAAATAATAATTGCAGGCGTTGCAAAATAGTCTGTTGTCTATATAGAAATCTTTGACGGTTTTTATGGAAGAAGATATTGTGTGCCAGATACATTCTTAAAATTCAATTTATCTGCGTTTACATATTTATACTACGAAATATTTCGGTCAGGTATGATTTTTAATAATTTAATGAGAAAAGAATGAGACTTTGAAATGGATATATTTTAACATTTCCATGTAATACATTGTACAATGTAGTCACATTATTTTCGTGGAAACCATCTTCTGCGGATAACGCGATGCGGTTTTCGGGTAAAAAAAAAGGCGGTTGCACTTTGCAGCTTGGCCATGTTTTTCGCGTGACGTAAGCACCTTAAAGCGAGCGTTACGTTTGTTTGAAGAACATGAAAATGATGAGCGATGACGCTCTCTTCAATTCGTGTAATTTCGGAATTAATTATTTATATATATATATATATATATATATATATATATATATATATATATATTTTTTCGAAATATATATATATATATATATATATATTATATATTTTTTTTTTTCTCTCTTGTATGTGTAG
>Ga0157363_1003219_pt1 | contig 14679 bp, 2 predicted proteins | sample AttsexASBM1_FD_111477 | JGI IMG/M metagenome (GOLD analysis project Ga0157363, IMG submission 111477) | Fungus gardens microbial communities from leaf cutter ant in Ribeirão Preto, State of São Paulo, Brazil - Atta sexdens ASBM1 | ecosystem: Host-associated > Fungi > Mycelium > Unclassified ...
GGAAATGTCGAATACGTGTCTAATTACTTGAATACAATTATAAATATTACTACTATTTCAAAGAACATCTAGAAGGTGCTATAACTGCTATTTAATCATTACCAACTATAATTATCTAAATTTTTAAAAATAAAACCGGATGGCCAGATTGTTTTCTGCAAATTAGATTTGTTGAAACACTGTGGCAATATTTTTGATAGTTTTCGGAATGTCGGAACAGAGAAAGAAAAAATAGGAAGAGTCGCAACGTTATCGCAAGCTTAAACGAAGCTGCGGAATGAAAATAATTTCAACAACCAGAATAGGTTTACTAGTCCAAATTGCTTCCACTACGCGTGGTCACGTAATTTGGATATATATTCGAGGGTAAATTGATTTCCCTCGAAGGCGATATGCTGTGCGTTGTTACCAAAACATAGCTCTGGAGTTTGGACATACTCGGCGGAATTGCATTCTATTCGTGTATTCTAATATTCCGTTGTTGTCGCAAGCAAGTTGCTCACCTCATTATTCAGCCATGTTGCATCGCAATGTATTTGTATGTACGAGAAACGCTATTCCGCTTTTACGCCATTTGCAACAAATTACGGTATAATACTCGAGAAAAGACTTGCATCGCTCAGACTCTCTTGCGTGCGACCATGCCATTTCTCGCGGTCGCGTCTTCGTAATGTACTTTTCCCCGCAACTCTTTACAACGACCGAAGTTTAATCGCTGCTCTACCGACACAATCATTTGTTGGTAATTTCTATTTCACATACGTATACGTAGTATTTCCAAAGTAACTCATTGATAAGCATCATTTCCTTGAAATATATTATTCCTCCTAATCTAAAATGTATTACAATATTCACAAAGATAAATTAGAAAGATAGGGTATAGTGTTTTAATTTAATTAAATATTTAAATAGAGTTTGCGTAAAAGTATGAATGATAAGATCATATTATAGAAACTAGTAATGCTTTCCAGCAAGAAATACACCATGTGACACAGTTATCATTTTATCTTTGTATTCATAGTATTATTGTTTTATCTTTGTTTGACGGACAAACAACACTAAGGATGTAATGATTTACTGTTACATTGTTATCTGCGTCTCTTCTTGGAAAGTCCTCTTATTTACTTTTATAAATATATATATATATATATATGCTGAAGAGAATATATTTTTAATTCTAATATTTATTACAATTAAATACACAAAAAGTATGTATGAATACATAAATTTAAAATAACGTTCGTTAAATTGCAACAATAATAACAATAAAAATTAGAACAACCAAATAATTGATCAAATAAAATGTTAGAAAATGTAATAATTTTAGTTTAAATATTCAAAAAAATATGTATGACTTCGATATTTCTGCTATCTATTTTTTTCTATCTACTTTTACAAATTGTATTACATATGCCCATATGAGAATCGAGTACTGCGTCATTCTATTTGTGGAAACTAAAGATCAGAGATCGCGTGCTTCGGGCAAGCAGAAATGTAATTACACAGATTAGCTCATTTCTTGCATACACTCCGGATATTTACTAGTACCTTATTAGCTAATTAAGTCCGGAAAAGAGCGCGAAGAGAGCATTAAAATGCCAGAAGGCGGCTTTACGCGAATTAAAGTACATTTTTCCCAAAGATAAGTTTAACTAGGCGGCGTTTCGTAGAAGTGAACTGAAGTTCAATTTGCATTTTGTTTTATTTGCGAACTATTAAACCGCGGATTCGCAGAGAGGAATAATCCCCTCTCTCAATCCACTTAATGGATGGACTGTCGACTCTTGATTCTTGATGCGACGCCGTTGGCGCAATTTTTACAAACTACTCTGCATCGAGAAATTTTAAATTAGCTTGTTGTTTCGCTGGAAAGTTTGCACGAGCTTTGGCAAGAAGCGGACGTAACTTCGTGGATGATTACGCAGTTAGCGTCAGAAGATATATATAGATATATAATATTTCTTCTTTCGTCTCTCTTCATCTTTCTTTTAAACAACAATGCGCTATGTCAATTATATAACCATATATGAATTCTCTTTTTATTAAGGCATTAATAAAAAAGTGTTTTGTTTTTATGCACTATAATTGTACGATAAAATAATTGTGGTTAGGAGCTCTATTTTTATTATTATTATTGCTAAAATGTTAATAATAATAATCTTATATGTATAATCCTTTTAGATATGAAAAATTTAACATAAATTATACATTTTAGCATAAATTATAATAATTTCAAATACTAATAGTAAAATACCAAAAATGATGAATAAAATAAACATTTTTATTCATCAATAAATAAAATTGCAATTATAGAGAATATATCTATTTTCAGTTGTATTATTTATGTAATAATAACAACTAAAACATATGTTAAGGAAAACCTAAAGATTTTCAAGTGTGTAATTATTATTAATAGCACAATTAACTATATTTGCATTGTTAAAAAACTGTAAATATATAATTATATTGTCTTAAAAAATGATTATAAATTACCATAATTAAATTATGTAATTTTAATCATTTTTTTCTCAGTGCGTGTTTTGAATTATCTTTTTACTTGTCTGTATATATATATGGGACAATAAAATCGCAACATATACTTCATTATAATACATCATACTGTTAATTATAATATTCTTTGTTTAAAAAGAAATTTATGGAATTTTAATTAATCTTAATGAAAAATGACATAGTAAAATAACTAACCGTGCAATAAAATTCCATTAATCTTATTAGCCGACGCCAACGTGCCATTAAAGTTCGGCATTAATTAAAAATCGATAAATTCCGATGTTCATTTCTCAATATCGCAACATTATACATCTTATTTAATATTTCAACAATTTCTGTTGCAGTGATGGCGCATAAATACTGCGAGCTGAATGGCACGTGGTTCCGTCATCCCGAATCAAATCAAATATGGAGCAACTATACAACTTGTGTGAATCTACAGGATCTGAGCGTAAGCTATTTCTTAATGTATTTACCTCCGTTCGTATATAAATTAAACTGGTTATTAAAGTTCTCTCTTATCTCAAAAAGATGCAACATTTGAGAACATTACAACAATCGCGTAAAAGAAATCGCAAACTGCGATCTTTGAAGATATTTGATGGTTAAAACCATTTGACGGGAAAAGGAGGGGGGCTTTATCCCTTTGGGAAATAACATACAAGTTCTCACACGCGAGTCCCAGTTACATTCTCTCAGTCTCGTTGCGAGATATCGCCGTTCTGACACGGATTTGATTTCGCGTTATTTTGTCTGAAGGTTCACGATCAGCCAGTATATTCTCCAAGAGCTAATATCGTTTGAACGAACAGGACGCGTTTGTTGAAATATTTGAAAGACACGCACGTTGCATCCGACAGAGAGGGTATTACTTATTTTGCATCGCAACGTTATACAGAGGAACAATTTCAGCGATCACGCGACCTCGCAATCTACCTTGCAACGAACGATATGGCGCCTGTTACATTATTCGTTTGAGTATCAACCAATATTTTGGTCATTTCGAATAATGACATTACGGTGAGAGCAAGAGAGAGAGAGAGAGAGAGAGAGAGAGAGAGATAAAAAAAAAGTTTCTCGCGATTTATTTTTGAAGAATTGATTTCTCGTCTCTGCAACTGTCATGACTCGGTGAAACGAGATTTATGATGCGCGCACCGGAAATTTCAGTAAAAAGAGAACGCGAAGCATAGAAATGAAACAAGCAATGAAATTGTTCTGAATTTTCCAACTTCTATCAATACATAAATCCTTTTAAACGTTATCCTTTTAATGTCCATTATCTGCTGAAGTATTTCCGATGTACCAAAACTCTTTAAATGGCAAAGCGATTTTTCCGTCGAGATAGATAAATTTTATAATCGCAACCTGCGTGTCACTGGTTACGCTCTTTAGAGAGATTTTTTTGACACCGCTTTTTTATTAGATTAATGTTGGAAGGTAACATGCCTTTGACGCATACGAGACAGTACGATAATATGAAGCCGTTTCCCGTTTCGCGCTTGCGAGAAATCGCTTTTACGTAACACCATCTGTGTCAACCCTTCTCATGTACTTGATGAGCCGCGCTCTATTCATTAGGACCAGCTTCATTTTGGTATCAATACACGTAACGTAATCATCCTTTAGAATGTGGCCCGTCATAATCGCGCTCGAAGCGTCGAAGCCGCTTTCTCTCTCGTATCCATCACGAATATCCATCGTGAAGGTATTTCACACTTCTAACATTGCATGCATTGACATGTCAATGTCGATACCTGCTCTTTTTTGCCGCGACGCTACTAAAATTGCGAACATAATGCGACGAAATTCGTTTTTAAATCGAGTTCTTACAGCAATCCTTTTGCTATCGTAAGATAAAACGAAAACAAATTCGAGAATATCGAGTAATAATTTTTATGGAACGATAGCTGTGGAAAGCTTGAAAAAAGTGAAAAACGATTTAATGATTTTTATTTTCCAATTTTCTATTCTAGTATGTAGTCAAATGAAAATTAATTTAACACTTATATCTCCGAGTGCTCCTTTGTATAAATATAATTTAGAGGCGATTATTCATTACATCAATTATGGTTATACTCATTCGTACAATATAAAAGACGCGCATTTATTGTAGGAAACACGATAGTGGAAGATACCCTGCAGTATTTTATAAACAATGATAAGACGCGCATTTATCTTTCGGGTTCAGAGAACGAGGCCAGATGGTTTAGCGGAAAGCTCAGGAGAATATATTTTTGCATGTACCACAGCTACCTCATTCTTGTCCAGCTATGTAATCTGCCTGAATAATTTCTATTTGAGTAATCTTCTTGTTTACTTAATCCTTCTAGTCTCGACAGCTATTCTGTGAAACACGAAATTGCAAACGGATTCATTAGACTCTGCTAATGATACACCGTTGTAACCGAGTTACTCTTTATGCGCACCCTTTCTCTCTCTTTTCTCTCCCTTTTTCCCTTTTTTTTATGTTTTGCAAATTACATAGTGATATATTTGCCTCTCACAGAAATGGCGGTCTATTTCAGAGTTTTTAATTCACACGTGTCTGACGTGAACTGGATTCTCCTCGCGTATGTGGCGTTGCATGTTTAAATGAAACCGATTCTTTGCGCTCGTAGTGCTGCGACGGTGCGACAAAAGCTTTTGTATTCATTTCTATATACGATGAACGTTTACGCATCATCATTGATTCGCGTTTCTAACATCTGCAACATCTGGACTCTAAGACAAATATTATCGTAAAATTAGAAAACGGCTTATGCAAATAAATACACTTAAAATACATTGAACGTAATTGTATACTCGTAATCTCGTTCTTCGAAAGCATGTAAATTGATTGAAATTCTCATCGTTAGTATCAATCTGTTCGCTTTTGTTTGTTAATTATTTTAAAAGGAAATTATTTGCAGCGCATTTATATTAAAAGCATTGTTTATGAAATTGCATAGAATATACCGTAATTGAAAATACAGTGTAACAAAGAATGTGCATGTATTACATACCTTATACCGTTTAGCAATATGCGACTTTTATGTTCCAAAAGAAAAAATAAGTTCTGCGAAAGAATTCACATAAAGTTTCAGAATAATTTATGTGACAGATGTTCATTACACTTTTATCAAAAAGAAACTGAAAATGAATAGTAGTTACAACTTAGTTATATACAGTTTGCTATAAAATGTCACGTGATATTTGCATGACATTGATTATTTCTCAGATATACGTAGAGATTACATTTTTATTATAGTTTGCAATTTACATAGCAGTTAATATCTATGTAATAGATATCGCACTTCTAGTAAAGACAAGAGAGAACTAAGAACAAAATAACTGTACAATTTGATTATATAAAATTTGCAACAAACTATTACGTATTGTATGACATTGCACTATCGTAGAATCTGTTGTCTTGTTAAATAAACGCCGTTTGCAATAACTTGTGTTTAAATGATAAACAAGATTTCGCTATCTATTCGCAGAAATTTAATTCTTGAAAATTCTGAACTTCCTTTTATATTCTGCGCATGGAAAACAAGTAGTCCGAAACTTTCTCTTAAACTTCCAGTTCTTCTAAATTATTACAGAGATAATTACAGGAATTAACTAATGACAGGCAAAGAGAAGCATAGAGAAAATTAAAAGTATTTTCATTACATTTAGTTCAGAAAACTCCTTTGACTCTTCGTATAGAAGAGTCGCATTATAGAACCGTTATTATATTTTGTTCGGAGAACTTGAAATAAATATATAATAATAATTAAAGTCTTTCTATATTTTAGAAGATATCGATTTTCTTTTTTTTTTTTATATTTTTAGAAAATATATTTGGAAAATATTTTAAATTTCATTGAAAAATTGATGAAGTTTTAAGTTATTGAATAGTAACGTATGACCTTAAAAATAGTCAGTTTCTGATAACATACAGTTAAAACATGAAACATAGATCTCTGCAAGGATTATTATTTATTATTTCTTAAAAAAAAATTCCTGTAAATCATCAATCATTTGGGCTAAAGTAGAAAAATCTTTTAATGGACGAACAACGATCAATGCATTATTATTCGTGTTGTATAGACATCATTCACGCAACTGATTGCGTCTAGAGAAAATATATCAAATATGTTCCATTTTGCATACATGAAATTGATATAATTAATAAAAATTGATAAAAACCTATAATTTATAGTTGAATTTTAGAATTTTTTTTGAAAGGATCATTATCAGTTTTGTTATTACATAAATAGCGCGTTAATAAATTAATTTAACTTTTTTTAATATTTCAGAGCTTGGAATGTCTCCTTCTCATTCCTGATTTTAAATAAGAAGAATATTAGATTTTTAAATCACGATATTTTACCTGAAGAAAGTATAGGCGAAATATGAAATTCTCTCATTAATATCTTAGCGCATATATATCAGTTTTTTAGCTCAAAAACTGCACAAAAATGTTCTTTATACACTCTGTCTAAACTAATTAACGGAAGTTCCAGAAATTACTTACACAGTAATAGGCAGAAAGAAATATTTTATGTGACAACAAAAAATTTATTCAGAGTCAGAAATAAAGTTGCGTTTTTTATAATTGAATATGAAAAAATTTCGGAGAGTTTTGTTTGAAATCTCCCGTCTATATTGGCATATGCCAATAATATAACTAGTTTTATTGTTCTACTTTATTAAAAATACAAATTTATCATGCTCGCAACAATAAAATATAAACTTGCAATTTAGTAGATTTCAATTATAGTTAAGTATAAAATTTTAGTGTCATTTATACATGAACAAGAAATATATGTATATACAATATCAGAAATATTTTATATTAGGTGTAGTAAAAAGAAATCCATTATTTTTCCATTCAATTTCATGCAAAAATAATGGATTCTTTTTATTACACCTAATAATATCAAAACATAGGTAAAAAACAACTGTAATTATAATACATTATAATAATTGACAATACGCAATATGAAATGTAAATACATTTATATAATTTCGATTTATTATTTTATAGATTTGCAACTTTCGTTGTCAAATTGATGATATTATATAATATTGTTACATTTTGAGAGAATTCATTGCGTTTGCATCGCGAACTTCGAACCAAATCCAATACGATCGGTAAACAGGGTTAGCTCCATTTCAATTCGACAATGCGACACGTACGAAATCGAGGATTCATCTGTCTCTTAATATTAACGGGATCGCGAATGCAAATGACAATAAGCTGCAATGTAGTGTGGGAGATAGTGTAATCCCTGTTATCGATACATAATAAACTAAGCGAAGCGGCGGGATACAATTATCGTTTTGTTCGCGTTGATAAAATTTATCGTGTCTCCGCATGCAACAGTATAATTTCCGGAACCCGTGTTAATCCGATTGGACCGGCTCGAAGAAGAGAGACCCAGGCTCGTATCCATCTACTATTATCGTATCAAGTGCCGCGTAATCTCAAGATAGAACCTAGAGAATCCAGACTGCGTACTCTAACTTCATGAATTATTTAGCGGCGACTACTGTGGCACAGCGTGAAAATCGTTTAAAGGTTTGGACTAATTTTCATAATTATATTCATCTGTTCGATTAAAGGTATGGATTAATTAAAGATGCGAACTCGCTGTATTTTCAATTCCTTTTGATTGCATTGCAATTCCTTTTGATATACTTTAGCTCTCTTTGTGGATTACTTGACTTCTCAAATAAGAAATTTAAAATTAAAATGTTATTTTCATCTCATCTAAAGTAAAATTATTCTCGCTGTTTTATATGTAATTATTATTATTTTGATAATATATAGTAATAAACTGTACTTACGAAAAATTAGATTACTTTCTCGAACAATTTTGCCGAAACAAATTAATATTTCATAAAATTTATATATGTAATTTGTTAAAACAAATTATTACAGTTTTATAAAGTATTTATTTGTTACATGCATCTATGTGTAATTTTTATTATTTTGTTAATTTCTTTTTAATAATTTTGAGAGCGTTCGCTTATAATTAATCGCCGGTGCAAAGAGATTTATACACTCAGAGTTAAATATTAATTTACATTTGCATGCAATTTAAGTTGCACTACCTTATCCATGAGTAGCGCTGGCTGTGAACTCGCAGACTTGTAGGCTTTCGTGCAATCATTAATATGTAATATAACGTTCGTACGGTGGCGGTTAAGAATAACGTTGCTCTTCCAAGCCCATTGGGAACAACGGGTTAATGTCTTCCTTCTCTATCATCATTTATTTCTAACAGATACAAGAATAAATCCTTTTGGTCGCAAACCAGAGGTTTTCTAGTTTATATATTTAACAAGGTGGATTACACATTCAGGTGCTCGGTCAAAGTCTAAATTTTCCTTCCGTAGACAAGACAAGCTCGATTAATTTTCCAAGCCTTCATCGTCCTTGATGCAGGTCATGAGGCAGATTTTCGGACAGCGAGCCTCATAAACACTTCGTGCTAGGCAGACATTTGTCATACATAGGACAACGTTACGAAGCCCTATTACTAGCGGATTTTGCTTTGCAGATGTGGCAAGATTTGCATGCGACGGTGTAAAGGAAGTATGTTGGTTGCGAGAGGGCTCGAGGGACACGGAGGATCTCGTAAGCGGATGAATTTTAAAACGACTATGCTAGGCGAAACGACTGCGCTGCTCGTCGCATATTTTGAACGAAAAAATGGGCAAACGGATTTGCGTGAGAGACTTGTATAGGTTTTTTATAATTTTAGTCTAAGCTCCGAGGCTTCTCGACTTTCTGGCATACACGAAATCCATAGGATTCTAGAAGCTAGTTTCAAGTATAAATATTGTTACGAGAATGCATTTACAGTGAAAAGTTGTTATAACAGGCCTGGATAACAAATGTAGATTTTTGTGCCCGTAGAATCCAAAAATTTTTGCTCTGAAATATGTTAAAAAGAAAGAAAGAATACAAAAAATGAATTAATTTTTTAAATATTTTTCTCACGTCAAGTTTTATGTAGTTGCACTATCTCTTTATTCTGCAATCATTACTTAAAAAAAGAACTTATTTATTTAATCTTTTTTTGTTTGATACGCGCTGAAAGTAATTGAACTTACATAGTACTTAGTAAAAAACTTAGATACACTGAAAAAAATTTATTAAATTTTCATAAATATTTGAATAGTACTGACTAAACGTTTACTTGTAGTAAATGTAAATACTTACTAAAGAAATGATATTAAAATAAAATTAATATATATACTTGTACCAAATATAAATATACATTTACATTTGATAAATATTTAATTAGTATTAATTAAATAAAACTATTTAAGTAAAAATATTTAAAAACTTTATAACTTTTTTCAATGTATTAATCTAAAAATATACATTTTTACGGTTTTTAAATTTTTATAAGCATTTTGTATTTATATATGAATTGTAAGATATATTATCTATCAAACTTATAATATATTATAACATATTAACTTAAAACATAACTTATAACATTTTAGAAAGAATGCTTTCTAAAAAAGAATTAATGTTATATAACAAATCTAGGTGATAGTTAGTCTCTTCTATAGTACACGAGCAACGGAGATTGCAACGACATGATAATTAATCAAAGAAACGATTGGGGTCAGATTCGCATTACTCGTTCTCGACTACACCGTAGTCGACCCTTAATCTAAAATTGCGAAATTTTCTACGATATATTAGGATTATAACTTGTGTCGTCCGCTAATACGAATTAATAAAAATTAAGGCATCACTTTAAAAATGATCAGGAACAGTCTAGAAATGCAAGAAGTTTAAATTTTTGATAATTTGCTTATAGTGGCAGCAAAGTATAAATGGAATCTACGAGGTGGGATACGCAATATCCTTGGTAGCTCTCTTGCTTTCCTTAGGAATTCTCACGTATTTTCGGTAAGTTATAAATTTATTGATGTTGTTATTATCTGTGTTACTTCAACAGGATATTAAAATTTGTATCCGAAGTATACAAGTACGTTAATTCAAAAACTTTGAGAATTACTTTTGCAGGTATCTCGCGTTTGAAAAACATCTAAATTAGATCGCTTGTGAAAAAAGGTATAACTTTTTAATTTAATAATATAAAAGTCGCAGATTTTTCCCTGGAAAAAGACTTTTTAAGAATCTTAAAAGATGAAAGTCAAAAAGAAGTACGTATTATTTGACAATATTAAAAGCTTTAATTTAGATTTTTTTTATAGAGATATTAAAATGTTATTTCATAGATTTATTATATATATTATAGAATTATTGAATTTGAATAAAAGACGTTTTATATCTTATATATAAATCTTATTATTGAGAGTAGACTATTCACTCTATTTCAAATATCAAATTAGTTTAAATAACTCCAATCTAGACAAATGTCATTCACGTACAATTGTTCGATGAACTTCTAGATCTTCCTTTGTTGTCTTTTAACATAAAATTAGGATTTATTGGAAAGACTTTAAAGAAATGCAATTGAGAAGAGAACTTTCTTTATAGATCTCTCAGATGCGCACGGATTACACTGCATATGAATCTATTCACGTCGTTCGCATTCAACAATGCTTTGTGGCTGATCTGGTACAGGTTCATAGTAGCGAATGCGGATCTACTACTTAATAATGGCGTATGTATTTTAAGAATAAAAATTTAATAAAAGTCCATGAAAAAAAAGATATTTAAAGATACATGAAAGGAGATAAGGATGTTTCATTTGTAATTCAAGATGCTTATTAAAACAGTGGAAATGGTATTTGTGCCATCATTAAAACTTAAAACTTTAAAACTTAATATAATATTTTTCTTTTTCAAGGGGATTAGCTTCTTATCAAAAAGAAAAAGAAATAAATAAGTTGGACAAATGAAACCGTCATAATTCATAAAAATTTTTAAAATTGTTTACGTTAGTGAAAAATAAATATTAAAAAAAATAAATATTTAAAAAAAATTTTTTTTTTAATTAATTGAACATATAGAATAAAATTTATTAAGCCAAATACAAAATTAAATGTGGAAAATATTTTTTGATGGTAAATATGTTGGTGTGATTAAAAAATGATTAAAAATGATAACAATTTATTTAATATAGATTTATTAAAAAATAAGAATTATTAGCATCAGAAAATATTGTCGGATTACATTTTAACTTTAAATTTTAATTTACAATTACTCTGACTGTTATTAAGCGAATACGACTTGACTGACTTTGAAGAGGCGTTCACGAACTATCGTGTGCTTTACAGATACCTTGTCGCGTTCTGCACGTAGTCCTTCATTACTTTCTATTAACAAACTACGCTTGGATGCTCTGCGAAGGCTTCTATTTGCATACGTTGCTAGTGAGTGCATTCACTAGCGAGCACAAATTAGTGAATTGGCTGATGGGACTCGGATGGCCAGTACCAGCTGTAATCGTCACCTTATATACAGCTTTACGTGCATCCAGTGACGATCCTACAGACACTGAGCAGTAAGTAACAATTTGTCAATGATCAAATACACTAAAACAAATTACTTTGCTAGTAGCATTAAAAGGAGTTTTTGCTCACAAAATGGAGAAAGAAAAATAAAAATCGAATAAAAGATTCGATCTCAAAGTAGATTAAAAAGACTTTTATCGTATATCATAGTCAGAAGAAATAAAATACTATTGCATTTACTTTTTTCTATTTTTTACGACATTAAAAATGGAAATGATTAATGCAATATATCATTTTATTTATTAATTCATAAAATTGAAATTAAAAGATTTTTTTATTTGTAGTGTATCTTTTGAGATTTAATCAAACATTGTGTATCGAAAAAAAAATGAATAACACATGTGGTCTGACAATTGATTAACATATTTTCTTGATTTAATCTGAGTTCCACGTTTTATGGACAGTAAAAAAAGACTGCAAATATCCTGAAGAAATGCTAAAACAAACATAAGCATTGCATACTGATTCCAATAATCAAATCTTAACGTATATGAGATATTCTTTTACAAATCAAATGGATTTTGTAAAAAATATGGGATCACATTTTTTTATTTTGAACTATTTTTAATATTCCTATATTATAAAATAAGCCGACACATATTTTGGCAATATTTTTTTGGTCAATATTTTCGAAAATACGGAAGGTTAAAATTTTAAAAACTTGCCGATTATGCGCAATTTTTAAAATCGATAACTACTTCTATTTATCTTACGGAGTGTCCAAATTGGGTTCATTTTAAAGATAAAAGAATTCTATATTTCATTATTACTTGTTAATTGTTGTTAAATTATGATTATTATAAACAATTAAATTCATTTTATTGCTCAAGGCCACCATAAATAAAATTTTTTTTAAATATCATCATATTCCTCATTAAATTTTCTATAAAAGTCATATTTTTTTAGAATGGTCATTTGATATTATCTGCGTGGAAGAAAATTTCCAGGCGCTGGCTGCTGAGTCAGCTGTCATACTGCACCCATCAGTAAGTGTGCAAGAAACTAAAAGAAATTTAAAAAGATAATATATATAATCAACTTTTATTTATTATAGTTCGGTAAAATAATGATTATAATAAAATTGTTATTAATATAATTGATGATATTTCGATGATAATAATATATAATAATAATTTTAATAACAATGATAACAATGTTAGTAATTTAAAATAAAGAAAACAAATGATTGCAGTCATGATACGACCACGACACAGGTTAATGAATCGAAAATAAGGAAAGAAAGAAGTGTGGTAATGTGTTATTTTAAAGAAGTGAATAACTAAATTGAAAATCAGCGAATAATGTAAATTATTTATTAACCATGTTATTATTTTAAATATTATGTATTACATTTTATATTTATTGTTTCATAATATTTGCATTTGTATTAATTTCGTGCAATGAAAAATATTTTACTTTTGCTTACTGGTATTAGGGTACAATGAAAAGCCGCTCATCGCAGCAGAAATTTTTTTCCACGAAGATAATATCAAATGATCATTTTAAAAAATATGATTTCTATAGAAAATTTAACGAGAAATATGATGTATTTTTTTTTAATTTTTATTTTGGTGACCTTAAACAGGAAAATTCTAAGTATTTTAATTGTTTATAATAATCATAATTTAACAATAATTATAGTAATGAATACGTAAATATAGATAATTCTTTTATCTTTAAAATGAACCCAATTTACTCCGTAAGATGAATAGAAATGAAATTATCGCGATTTTAAAAGTGCATATAATAGACGAGTTTTTAAAATTTTAACCTTCAGTATTTTCAAAAATATTGACAAAAATATTGACAAAAAAAATTACCAAAACACGTGTCGACTTATTATATAGAAAATGCGTAAAAAAATTTTGTAGTAAATTAAAAATGTTACCCCATATTAGGTGTTCGATTTGTAAAAGATCTCTCATATGACAAATATTAAATGTATATTAGATATAATACATGAAGAAAAAAATGTTAAACATGTTACGAATTTTATAATTTTCTTTGTTAAACCGTAATTTTATCACAGTTCCATTTTAAATTCCATATTTTATATTCCATATGTTAAACCCACTTTAGACATTTTATAATTCGCGACCAAATTCGAAACAGAATTCTATTCATAATTTTGCGTCGTATAACATAGAAAATATATGTATATTATTTTTGATATATTTGCTTTTGTTCCTATATTCAAAATATGAATATATTCTCTGCTCTCCTAAATTTTGTTTCCCCGCAAGTAAAACATCTGTTTTTTTTTTAGGCCGCGAGTTTTGTTTTGTGTGTTATCCATATTCCGAACGTTTTTTTCAGTTGATAAGCATGTAGCGCGTGTAAAAATACAATTATGTTAACTCGAGAAAATGCTAATTTCCTCAATTTAGCACAATTTCGCTTTCTGTGTTTCCGATAAACTACGGGGAATGAATGTGTCTACTAATTGAAGTGTTTGATATTCGTTGAAGGAGACTATTGACCTGTAGTACTTATCGACCACGGAAAGGGTACTAGGGTCTACACTAATTTCTCAGCAAGAACAGCATGCGGTCAGCTGCGTACGTGATGGTAAAATTAGGTATGTCCATCACCATGAAGCTGCGGTAGCTAAATGTGCCATGGTAGAAGATCGAAACCACGGTGCGACAATCACATTACCGTTCCATTATATACGACAGCTGAACGAAA
>Ga0157363_1003221_pt1 | contig 14678 bp, 8 predicted proteins | sample AttsexASBM1_FD_111477 | JGI IMG/M metagenome (GOLD analysis project Ga0157363, IMG submission 111477) | Fungus gardens microbial communities from leaf cutter ant in Ribeirão Preto, State of São Paulo, Brazil - Atta sexdens ASBM1 | ecosystem: Host-associated > Fungi > Mycelium > Unclassified ...
CTACCTACCTACCTACCGCGCTAAAAGATGCTCGGAACGGATGCACATAGTCGTTGTCGCCGTCGACGAAGTCGACTTTGTCGCTGCTCGACCGCATTGTAAAAGCCCGTCGTTCATTGTTGGTCATCAAAGGACCGCGTTCCGCGTCGAAAATCGCCCGGAACGGAAAAGAGAAGCCGACAAATTGGAGGTTGGACTAACGATGTGCTGCTGTTGGCCTTCTGTGCGAGAGCTATGTGGCATTTTTTCGATATTCCTAGTTGAGGAACCAATAGCGTGTAATGAAGTGATGTCCGTGTACAAAGGATTTAAGGATTTGGAGCGGTACATTATGAAGCTTATTTCACGATCATAAATAAGATGATAGCTATAAAAAAGGGATCAATGATCCCAATTAGTATAGGATTTATGTCTTTATATAGATTTACTTTATAGATATTTTTTTATTATTGAGTTTCTAGGATTATTCATTAATATTATTGAGTTGTTAAATATTATTTATATCCTAAAAGTTTTAGTTTTCTAGACTGTTCTTGTAAAATAATTGCAGAGTAAAAGCATTTCTTAATTCGCCGCTCAAAATGATATTAAAATTATATTATAAAATTAACACATTAAAATATAAAATTAACATATTTGAATTTCGTGATGCAGTTTCCTCATTAATCGTGTGAAAAATTGCTGTTTAAATTCATGATCGGCGATTCCGGGGCTCTGCCTGTGTCGCTTCTTAATCCCCCGTTTAATCACCGTGTAGCTTTTACACGTGATCACTCGTCCATCGAACAATCCCGTCAAATCCAATTTCGCCGCCGGCGATAGGCCTATACGATAAGATCTGACGAGACGCGGGGCAGACACACATTGTGAAGCGCTGAAGTTAATAGGCGATATAAAGAGGGGTCGTGTGCGGTAAAGGACGATCTACTGGGTCGTGAAAGACGCATTTAAGGAGGGGAACAGCGGAGGTCGCGAGGCATCCGGAGGTCTAGAAATCTGCACCTGGTCAGCTCCGGCGTGCGTGCGCGTTCCTGGAAAAAAAAATGGGGCGTGCAAGAGAAAAAGAGAAGAAGGAAAAGAGAGGCCATGTTCCTGGCAGGTACATAGATCCAGCGATGCGATGTCGCCGTCCAGATGCGTCGTTGAATCCTGACGAAACCTGTAAGAACTTGCATTTGACATTTCACAAGCATTGATCACGAACGCTGGACTTGTCCTGTAATTTATTTCGTTTCGTGCCGCTGTTGAGTACCTACGACGGATCCCGAATTATTCTTTCAGATGCTTGTACCCGGCTCGGATGAGCGATCGCGAAGTGGTTCTGTAGGATAGGATGGACACCGGCATTCTGAGTTAAGCAGAGATCTTTATTGTACTCGAGTTCCGGAAAATTGCGGGCAGTCGCGTAATTCGTTCGTTTGTTGTATTCATATAATTCTTTGATGTCGGTACCATTTACGTAATTCTTTTGGAACTTTGATGAAATCTGTTCTTCTATTTTTATATTTCCACGTCTTATTATAGTACTTGGAACAGAATTATGTAAAAAATAGATTTTATTTATTATTATTAAGAGGATCAAAAAATTTGAAAGAAACATTTTTTTGTAGGAAAATACTGGATTAAAAAGAAATTATAAGAATATACGAAATTCTCTTATAATGATATGATATAAAATAATTTTATATCATACAATTAATATGTAAAAATGAAATATATTAATTTGCAAAAAGCCAATTCACTTTTAAATAAAAAATTATTTTTATGTTTTTTAAAGTTTTCATGTAAACCTTCATTACGTTGCTATTATTTCTCAATAAAGATACGCACGAATAATCGCAGGGAAAAACTCTCACATGGTATGCGAACATGGCTCTGTTATCGATATCCTTTTCCCATTTACATTTCAATCGGCGTTCACAAAGCGACGCGGCCGATCATGCGTCGCAGAGGCGCATAGAAATCGCGGAATTAATATCTCCGGAGATATTTTCGCATATGGGAATCGCGAATATAAATTGCATGCATGAAAATGCACCTCAAGCTATAAATCAAAACGACCATGAGGCAGTTGGCCTCACGCGAATATTGCTGCCGTCTGCTTTTTTTTTTATATCGCGAAAATCTGGAGAAACGGAACGTCGAAAATTTATCGGAAAATCTAAATTGCTATGCCAAATGCGAATCGTTCACAACTACAATGTAATCGTCGCGTTCTGTAAAATGCGGTATTTATAACGACAAATATTGTTCCAAGAAAAATGAAGATCAAAATATCTTTGCTCGCTCAAAACGAATTTTGTCTCTCCGTTTTGACGATTGAATCGCAATGAATCGTACGTAATAGTTTTTTATATTCGTGTAATTCTCTTCATTTAATAGAATGTTAATTTAAGCATGAAAAATCACATTTACGGATAAAATTCTCTCCATTCCTTCTTTTATTTCTTCGTTAAATCCGTGTCTGGACAATACTAAATTTTTCAACTCAATGAGAAATATCTATCTGCTTTTTAACGATATAGACATTCATTTAAATCATGCGAGAATGTAGTAATGAGTATGTTCTACGATTGATGGAACAATAAAAAGTTTTACGCGACGTGGCTCAAACAGCGATCGTAACGACGACGAAACGTACTGCCGTAGCCGTGCAAGTAACATTTTGAATCAAAAACAGGTAAAATTTCGACGTGAAGAGCATTTTTAACGCGGATGACACGTATATCTATCAATCAGTGTGTTGAGAGAACGATAGAATTTTTGATATCCAATAATAATAAATATCGATAAATATCGATGTGACATTCATAAAAAAAGCATAGAAAATTATATTATATGATTCTACGAATTCCCAAATTTTTTACGAATCACAAGCACTATCAATGACAGTACAAGTATAAGTGAACGAGAATGTATATTTGCAGGAATTAAAATATTCCGATGGAGGAACAATTTTGAATTTACGACGATATCGACGAAAATAAAAGATTCGAGATATAATTTTGGAAAAATTACGAAATTAAAGCACGCGATACGAAGACAATGGATATAATTATCTACCGATTCGTGTGAGTCACTTGCACTAGGCCCAACAGAATCGTAATTGAGTCGATCGATCACATCTACAGAGCGACACTGGCACTATCGACTGTTTCGAGAGCACACGGTGGATTACGTATCGTGATACGAAGTACAACACGGAATCGAAATTACTCGGGCGGCGATATTCCCAGGTCACACTTCGCTCGGCGTGTATAACCCGACTCCTCGCTTCTCGATTATCGATCAGTATCACACGCGCGAATATCAAGGGAGAATCGAGGAATGCGGGGAAGAGATGCTGAGGACACTCTGAATCTCTATCTCGCGTATTCGGTTTTCCGCAGCACTGAAAAATCTCCGCGATATGCTCTGAGATGCGCTCTTCGAGGACTAATGCCATCATTTTCACTAACGAAGGTTTACTTTAATCTCGATTTAACTTTATTCTTCTAGTCCTAGAGATGAGAAAAAGAAGAAATGGGTTGAACCGAAATTAAAGTTAATCTACATTCCAAAACGTTCCCTCCGAGAAAAATTTTCCTCGAAATATGTACACGTAACGTACATAAAAATTTTTCTCAGAGAAGACGTTTTGGAATATAGCCCTACGTCAGTTAGAAATGGACTTAATATACATTTCCATCAATGTAGATAAACTTTAATCTTGGTTCAACTTCCTCGTCAGCTTTGTCTAACTTTTAGAATTGGAAAAAGATGAAGAACACGAATCAAACCGAGATGAAAATGAATCTGTATTAGTGGAAATGGGAGTAAACCTTGGAGAGATGTGAAGAACGTGATGACGTCGAATGGAGCACAGACGACACGAAACGCACGGCGCGACGGCTCGCGACCAAGTGCCGACCGTGACACGCGAAGGGTCGCCCCGGCGGGCGCGGCGCGCTATTGGCTCGCGCAACTCCTACTACTCGGGCTTGCCCCTGGATCGGGCCAATGGACGGGCCGGCAGCCCCGTCGCACGACGGAGACCGCGTGTGCACCCACGCAGGGCGGCTCGTGGCTCGAGGCTCGCGGCAGTCACTCAGTCAATCAGTCACTCAGTAGGCCCGCGGCGCGCCACGAGGTGGGATCTACGAGCGTTGCTCGATGTATACGAGTGACGTATAGACGGTGTGTGTGCGGGAGAGTAATAACGTTATTTACACGAAACGCGCGCGCGGGGGATTATCGTATACGCTATACGGAATACGAGACGAGAGAGAAGACTAGAAGAGGCCTTCACCGTCGCGGCTCGTGCGCACCCACGCTCTCTTCCGTGGCACTTATTCCTGAATCCTGGTTACGAGCGGATCCACGTTTGCGTTGATGCTCGCTATCGGCACGAGCGGATCTGCGAGTCCGAGCGGACGAACAGCGTCTCGCGCACCGTCGCGTCGCGTGGGACGCCGCGTCAAGATCGCGTCGTCTTCACCACCACCACCATCGCCGCCGTCGTCGTCGTCATTATCGTCGTCGTCGTCGGCGCGGTTCGTCCGGATGTCCTGGCCGAGCTGAGAGGACGTGTACTCTCCCTCGCGCGGAGTCAGCGGAGTGCCGAGCCTCCCAGCTCGCGGTGTGCTGTGTGATATCAGCGAGGTGATACCAGGGAACGCGCGGGGAACGATGTGCGTGACAGCCATGCCGTTAAGTGCGACGAAGATACTGAAGGATAGCGCGAGCCGGCAGCCGGCGAGGACTACTATCGCGACTAGTGCACAGGTGCAAGGATTAAGCGGCGGCGGCGGCGGCGGCGGCAACAACCGCAACAGCAACAACCACCATCACCACAATGCCGGCGAACCGACCAGACCGCAACATACGTCGATCATGTAAATATATATCGCTGTTTAATCCTTCTCTTCTTCTCTGTACCGGCGAAGGTCGCCGGTACCGCGTGTCTCTTCACGCTGATCGTTTACCCTCTTCCTCACGAAAGCTGAGACACACGGGCAAGGACGACGAACTCTCGACGCGCGCGAGATCGATCGTCGCGTTCTATAATCCTTTGAGTGTCAAGGCCGCGACGACAGCGAAAAGTGTCGCGAGTGTCATTCTAACCTAGACTCCGCGACCGCGATCGAGCTTCTTGATTTGATGTTACGATGTGTACGATGTATAATTCGAAATCGTGGAACGCGTAACAATACGTGAATATTCTGACGGAAGATAACTTTGGGAACGGAGAGTCGTCCTTGTCAAGATTTCCGTTGAACATAAACTAGCAGTAACGTTACATCAATGTTTATAATTTCTCACTCAACAATGCAATGGAGTGTAATATATGTTGTATATAATAATTACATTGTTGAGTAGGAAACATTATAACATTGATGTGTAATTGCTATTATTTTGTGTTTAGCTAATTATTTACAAATAACGTTACATTTTTTGATATACCATGCAGTTAGGTTAGTCGCCGTGATGCGAATTAAACGAAGTGTTTACGGTATCAATCTCGGGATTCGCATTGAAAAGATTAGTCGAGTGTTTGATGTACAATACATTGCGACCAATAACCAAACAAATATTACTTGAAATGTCAACAAGAATTGTGAACGTTGCTCGACTCGTCTAGACCAAAAGTAGAGAATTATGCATCTATTTTCGACTCGCGTGACGGCAGTTTGCAATTAACAATTTTAGAAATATCGTTGCTCTTTCTCTATACTATCTAAATTTTTTGGATTGGAATCTATTTTCATTCTCTAAAGAGCGAAATAAAGCCAGTCTTGAAACAGCGTGTCTCAATTTTCAATTTAAAAGTGAGTGTTCACTCTTTCGAGTGAGATTTACTCTTAGCTTTCTACAATAAATCATTAGTTACCACTAATACTATATTAGTAGTAAGTCAGAATTATGAATCATAAATCTTAGGAAACTTACATCCATAATAAATCATATTAGATCATTACGTTACAATTTTAACCAATCAGAAAGATAGTAGTTCTCGGGGCAAATAACAATATATTGTATGATTATAGTATCTAACCAAGTCAGTCGAAACATAATTTATCCGTTATATTAAAAAAAGAACATGTAAGAGATTTAATTGTTGTCGTGACGCTGATTGTTCTTTCTCCCTTGGTTCATGGTTTCGTGCTACAAGAGTAATTGTCATAAAATGTTTAGACAGTTAAAGATTAGATTTTCGTGATTGATCTGTATACTCGTATATTTATATAAGTATATAATATAAAAAATTATAAATATCGCCCTGCGTTTAGTATTTTAATTGTGAGAAATGGAATTTAGCTATTTATACGTAGTCACTAATTGCTGACTTATTGTTATCTTAGGACTTATGATGACTCGCTTACAACTCGCTTTTGACATTTAATTTATCTACTCTAAATTTCTTGGAATGAAAAGAGTTAAAATACTACCACTGAAAAAGAATAAAAAATTTGCACTCTTGAATAAGAGTGGCAGATTTTATCTCTTTTGGAGTATGATTTCGGAATGAGATTTCACTCCGAAAAAGGAGTGAGATTTCTTTCCTTTGAAATGAATCTCACTCCAAAAAAAAAAACGAATAAAAATCTGCACTCTTATTCAAAAGTATAAATTTTTCAATTTTCTTCAATAGTGGCAGTATTTTAAGTCTTTTGAAGTGAGATTTCACTCCAAGAAAAAAGAGTAGGTATTATTAATAATTTATTGTAGAAAACTTATTGTAGAGAGCTTATATATAAAAGTTTTAGAGACCAAAAGATCGAAGAAGAATCTGATTGAGAAAAAAAAAATTGTCTCTGCTTCGTATCTTTCAAATGAAATATTCAGATTTTAATTGCCACGTATTAACATTTATATTGTTCTTTGTTCTCTTTCGGGAGTCCGCTGAATTTTCTGCCGCGCGATATCGATTAACGATACATCGAGATACGCGCACATTCGTTGCCTGTACGTCCCCTTCAATAATTCACGTTGCACCTAAGCTTATTACTCGGCCGATTCACTGTGGATTCGTAAATCTCTTCGATATATAGTTGGATCGTTCCAGGCGCGTGCCACTCGGTACTCCGCTGTCCTCCGGCTGCAAATTTGTTCCGCACTTTCCTGCGAATCGCGGGAAATGTCTTTGGGGGAATATTTTCTCTCGACAGCGTGAGAAAGTCGATTCCTTCCCTTGGCGACGGATCTCGGGAATATTATCTGTAGCTGAAACTGGCGAGGAACGTGTTCGCATTTCTAACGAAACGCACAAACAAGTTTTTCCTTTTTTACTCATTACATTTTCATCTACCAAAACGCGAGGAAGAAATTTTGTTTGTGAGTCACGTGTGTCTCATTAAAGAGAATTAACACTAGAATTAACACCGAGACTAACATTAGATGATGTCATTTAGGCTCCGTTAATTATTTTGTCACTTTTCTATTAAATATGCAGTATCTTGGAAATATGTGAATGTAATATAAACAATTCTAATGATATAAATAAAATCCAATTAAATTTTTATTAACCGAAAATAAGGATACAAAATAATTAATTGGCAGCTTCGACAATTCTAGTGGGATACTGTCGAAACTGACGGTGGTCTAATAATAAATCGTGATGAAGAAAGCAAGACGGTGGTCTATTGGATTCTTATTTATAAATCTCTATTAAAAACATTTTATCATCTAATTAAACATTTAATTATTTCACGTTACATTTTCAGAATTATTGATATTTGAATTTATTTTTATTAAAATATATTTAGCATTTATTCTTTTTTATACAAGTTATGTCATGTTGCTTTTTTAAATTAATTAATGTCTTTTAATTAACATAAATTAAATATTACAAACTTAGCATCAATAAATAGTATTACAGATTTTAACGTCAATTTCGGAAGGTTAAAACGCGCGGCGCGTTGATGAGGAAAATTGTGGCAACGATTTTGTGTGTAAAACGTTGAAATTATTTTACCCGCGACAAGAGAATTGTGTACAAGGCGTCGAGTCGGATTTGCGCCTCGAAACTCTGCAACGGAGGTATTAAATCTTTATAATCAGCATTGCGGTGCATTTCGTGATTTAATTTCACGGTAGTAATTGCGCGTAATTCGTTAATCATCAAATATAGTCAATATCCGCCTGTATTGATGTTTATTTCATTTCTATATGAGTAAGACTAATTAACCGCATTTGTTTAATGACATATAAAAGCTTGTCTCTCAATGATAATCTTTAAATAGTCGTATCGTCGCAGATCGCTAAACTGCCTATAATCTCATTCCAAACGTGAAATACGCAATCGAATCGATCCTTTTTTTCTCCATCGTTTTAAATTCGTGGTGATATGAATGTTGATATTATAGAAAATCGAAAAAATTACTTCCAAAATTCGTGTATGTACGTTGTTATTTCGCGTTGTTCAAGCGTTAGCGCGATCGAACGTGTCGCTTTCCTGTATAAATGGAAAATGCAAACACCAGAATCAAATTTCTTGGATCGCCTATCTGTCTCCAATATCGAGTGAAAGATAAACGCGATAAACGAAAAATTCGTCGACGACAATGTTCCACATGTAATATGCGTATGAACATGTGTATGAACAATGATATGTAACGCGCGGATTGAACCTATATATAAATTGATAAAATAAATCCTATAATCCGTCGCAGTTATTATAATCGGCTTGGCGATTGTATCGCCACGAAATTGATCAATATTTTCGTTTACTTATGCGACGGATCCTCGTGTTATTCGAAAAGTACACGACCTCGAAGTCACCGTCGTATGTTCTTTAGTCGTCATGTCTGTCTCGACGAATTCGTGGAAGTCGTGCGAAGAAACGATCGAAATACTCTTTACATATGCGCCGAGCTCATAATTCTTTATTTTGTCGATTTAACACTTTAACTATTATTGAGCTTAATAAATCTATTTATATACTACTTTAGTACTTTATGGTCTTTTTAATGTCTTAATATAATTTATATTAATCAAAAATAGACAAAAGATTCTTCTTATTCGAAAAACTTAATGAAAATTATTAAAGGAGTATTAAAATATCAGCGCCAAACAGATCGCAAAATATATCTATAGTAAAAAATACTTTAATAATAATTAGTCGATATCAATTTAGTTTGTGGTTTTGATAAAGTGATGTCGTTAATTATTAAAGTATTTTTTACTAGATACTTTGCGCATTGTTTTTTGCGCCGTTTTTAAATGTTCTTTTAATCGTCTTTATTACATAAATTATATTATTTTTTAAATATCTTATTTTAGTAAAATTAATCTTATGCCTGTTTCTACCAATGCGGTAGAAACCGCATTTAATTTTAATTCAACGAACTCTTCATCTTTTTCTAGTTTTAAGAATTAGAAAAAGATAAAGAATAATTTGACTCGAAGTTAAAGTTTCTGCATTGATAGAAACGGGTATTAATATCGAATAAATAAAACCATCATTCAAATGAGAGCTTTATGAAAATTTATGCGTCATCTAGATAACATGACAGTTAAAATTAATACAGAAATTTGGTATAACATGGACGAAGTTAATCCTCTGTCTGCAATCTGGACCTTTTTTGTTCGACCCAAGTTTTTTTTACTGTTCTAAACTTTTAAAAAATTCAGAATTACTTTTTAACATCTCTATTACGCAAATATTACAAGATATTTTAAGAGAAGGAATCAGACGCCGTCTTCTTCATTTCAGAAATTTGGAAGTGAAATATCATTTGTGCTAAAAAAAGATCCAAATTGGAGGCGAAGAATTAAATATCGAAATACAAAAATGTACTTTAGTAAATTGTAAAAACTTGTCTTGAATATCATTTGTTTTTATAAATTCTTCGAATCATTTAATTAGATTTACGTTGTTATTTGTAAATGTGGAATGTAAACAAGTCAACAAATGGCGATACTCTAGTCAGCGATAATTTAATCAGCTGGTGATAAAGAGGTGATCGATTATAATAATTGCATCGTCGAGATTAGTTTAAAAAATAAAAGAGAAACACACACGGGACTCGTCGATCACGCAAGGTATATATTACGCGCAACTGCGAAATGAACGGAAAATTGACAAATCGTCGTATTTAACGGCAATGTTTTGTAGCTGGACGACAGCCGACGATCACGATAGAGTCACTGACAGTCATTTGTCACTAATGATCAATTACGTTTACACACCTCGATTTGTCGGTATTACGCCGCGCGAATCCGTTTTATGCCGGGACGATACGTTACTGCTGGGGCGCGAAACACGTCAGAAATTATTGCGGCGACCCACATCCGGTTGACAAACTGTCGATGTTTCGGTCAGTTCGCAATTGAGCGTGTACGTTACAGTTTATCGTCAACAATTAATTATACACCCGTGCCGATAATGTTATGCAGCGGCGTCCGCGCGAACGTGGCACCTTTTTCGCGTTTACATCGACAAATGCGTAGATAGTGCTTTCCGCATTCAAATTTCAGTTAGGAGAATCTAAACTGTGATATAAATTCGCAGAATAGCCTCTTAAATTTCACAGAGTTACAAATTGCAATTTTTAATTATACAAAGTGAAATAATCTGCAACGAGAAAAGAATTATCCTCTAATATATTTTATTTTATTTATTAATATAATTTCGTCATTTATTTTCATAACAACAACAATGATATAATTTTTCTCGTTTTTTTTTCGTAATTTAATTGCATGAAAAAAAAATTTATACGTGTTATCAGTTGAATTTCTCGATCTTTTTGCGAATTTTTTAGCCGATGGTTATTTTCATCCATGTGTGTAAAAATTCCCGTGCTTGCGGATTCACAAATTCAATCTAGCCCATTCGCATGTTTACTTACTGTCTGTCGAGTATTTTACTTGGACGAGACACTGTTATGGGTGGGTTATGTATAAGCATCGTGGAGAGGGCAGGAGACTACACGGAGGAAAATACAGAACTTTTATCCCAAGTTGTTGTGCGCCGGGATTGAGGCTGTTCCTCGAAAACGCATAAAATGCATGTCTACTGTGGTGCAATTGTGTGCTCGTATATACGTATAGTTGAATTTGCATTTATCCAAGGATTTCTTTTCACGATGGACTCCTTCGTCCCTTTATAGAAAATTCACGAATGGCGCATTTATAGTCGCATGAATCCCGACATATTGGAACACATAGAACACAGTGTATAGTGAATAATACGTATATCATGAGGCACAATCCTGGATACATTTAAAGTCTACAATAAAATTTTAAGGCGTAAAATTTAACTTTAAAGTTTTAAGCTATTTAAACTTTTAAACTGTAAATCGTAAGAAATAATCAAAACATAATCGATTGTTCTCCTCACATTCAACTGTGGTTGGTCAATTTCTTACGGCTTAAGAGCTTAAGACGGCTTTAGAGCTTAAATTTTACGCCTTAAAGTCTCTTGTAGATACCGCTTAAGATAAAGAAAGTGTAATCAGGGTTATTACAGACCTGTAAAACCGGGAAAAGAAAGGGGAAAAATGTAAAAAACTGAAAATTCTGGAATTTTAAAATTTGCTCACAATTTTCTTAAACTGCTCCTATTCTAGATAATTGTTATAATTTTTTAATATTGAATCTGATTTATAGTGAAATACGTTCCAAATTCGCACACTTTAAACGATTTTAATAAAATAATTAAAATTTATATTATATTCAGTATTTTTATTTGATCGACTTTTTTCATAACTGCATTCTTTTTTCTAATTTATTTATTTTTTTTTGCTTGAATTTGCATCCAAAATTTTGTGTGCTACTAATCTTTTTTGTGTTGTTTTTAATAATATATGGTAGCTTTCCTATAATTCTTGACTTTAAATATGTTAAAATTTACATATTTTATATTGGAAAATTTTCCACTTTTATCTGGAAAATCTGGAAAAGGGAATTTTAAAATTTATTTTCTGTGGCAACTCTGATAATGTCCTACCAATGTAGATTAACTTTAATCTCGGTTTAACTTATTCTTCTTTATCTTACTCTTTAATTCTTCAGAATTAGAAAAAGATAAAAAGTAAATTAAGTTTTAGTAACTTTTAATCCACATTGATAGAAATAAGGATGATAACAAACGATAAGAAAGATAACAAGTATTTTTTTGAACTTATTATATAGTTTTTTATACTCTTGTAATATTTTTTTTAAACTTATAATTTTTTAATTTGTTCTTTTGAACGTTTAGAAATAACGGTTGACACGTGTTTAGTTTTTTATTGCATGAGCTAATAATATATATCGTGCGATTTTCATATATTTTTTTGCAATCAACTGTTTCCCGGATATTTCTTGTTAGATTTGATGACAGATATTTATGAATAGATTTGGATATATATCCATCAGAAGCAATTTCCTAGCCTGCAAAGAAAATATATAGCTGTACCGAATCGATTTTATATGGCTCCAATACGCGGAAGTTACAAATATTTCTGAAGACATTAAGTACGTCGTATTTCACCGAAGTCCATCGATGATAAATTTAAAGCCCTGTAAATATTTCCGCAGTCGTTTTCGATGACTCTCTTCGAATTTCTTACAGCAATTTTTACGATTTTAGACATCTCGCGGGGTTTATGGGTTACTTATTTCACCGAGGTTTATACTTTTTCCTTCCGCTTTTAATCCAACACGGAAAACTACTCAAGTTTTTTAAGTTAAAGCGTGGTGGTAAATGTCGATTGGAATCCTTTCAAGTCATAGACGCGGAAAACAATCGAAAATAATCTCGTGACTTCATTATTGCGGTTCTAGAGTCGGTTCTCAGCAGCGTATGAATCTATCTAGCGATAATTTATGGTGCCGACGATGGCGAACCATATTGAATACGAAATTACGCCCCGGATATGCCCCGCCCGACGGCGCAGTGCGCGACCCTAAATATCGAATTACAAAAACGTACTCCATCGCGGCATCGCGGTAATTATTATGCGTGCGGTCATTGCGAGCTACGCACGAATAATCCCGAATTACGGGTTGAGAGAGCAGATAGAGAGAGAGAGAGAGAGAGAGAGAGAGAGAGAGAGAGAGAGAGAATTGAAAATATGTGCTTTCCTCGTATCGTCGTTCCTCGTGCGACCATTGCGAAAGTCAGACAAATTTATCCCTGATGGATTTAGCACAATACTAGGGAGGGAATCGTTCAAATCGATATGAAATTTACTTTTTAATGGTAGATTCAGGATTAGATGTGATCCCACGTCGATCAAAACATGTTTGATTTATTACTTTAATTACTTAAAGTTAGTTACTAAATATTATTGTGTTTCTTCATCTATGAAAAAACAGAAAGAATTGTTTCATGTTATTATTTACTTTTCTATCCATTTTGTATATTGATTAAGTGAAAAGTGAATAAAACAGAACATCGTACTGATAGAAAAATTTTTGGTATTTGTGTCCATGATAGAACTGTGTATAATTATTATTTAGTATAACAATAATAATTATAATTATGGTAATATGTAATTAGTTACAAATACTTTTCTTTCAGTCGAATCAAATTTGACCTACTTCCTAGATTTTAGACCTTCTGAAAATTCATCGTATCGTTAGAAGGTTAATCTATTAACGTGAACTATATAACATGACACTTATTAATTTACCACGGGTGAGCTTTTTTCTCGATAAATTTTATGTCATAAAAATTTAGCTAGGAAATTTTCGCAACAGCATAAGCGTAACTATAACGAAGCGACGGGTGTAAGATTGACAAATTTACCAGCATCGACGTACGTAACGTAGCGCTTCTAACTTGGCTATTGTGTAACAACGATGAGATAAATCGCTTGGATATTCGGACACCGTCGCACTTTGTTGACGATCGCGCTTTCGATCATCGCTCATCGTTCGCGCTAATCGCGCCAATAATTCGCCTCGTTACAAGCGGAACGCATCACCCTGAAATGTTCATTTCTGTTAAGCTTCCGGGTATTTAATTATCTATCTCGACACGATGTGTGACGTGTCGATGGTAACAGGTAATACTGTGCCGGAGTGTCCGGTGGGATCACACTTGGAGTATGTTTCGTTAATTTTCATGCTGATTGAGCTTTTACACATGTTACATATGTCACTTGTATGCTGATATACTATACGCAGTGACATATTCTGTTGCCTTCAAAATACAAAATCTTGCTATGATATTTAGTGAACGAATTAAAAATTAAAATATTTTAACTTTTAAATAATAAAATATACGTAATGATAAATAATTTACAAAAAATATTTAACGATGTTGTAATTAATTTTAACGTGTAATTAAAATTTGTTGCTTTTATTTCGTTACGTTACAATTCAAATCCTAATAGGTTTTTAGAATTTATCGCGATTTCATGCGAATTGCTGTAATTTCGAGTAAAGTCATTCGACTACCTGTACGCCATGTCATTCCTGTGCAGTTAATTACCACAATGCCAATACGTACATTAACGTGATTACGATGCGATGTAATGGAATTAGTGAAGTTAACATGTCACTCTGATAAAAAAAAAAATGTAATTATAGTTCCAATATTTTCACATTTTATTGCGAAAAATAATAATATTTAATGTTTTCTTGTATTTTTTAGAGGAGGTTATTTCGTGCTCGATTCGCGAAGTTAACTACTTTTTTATTTTTTGTTTCTTTTGATATAAAAAATGCAGAACTTTTTTTATTTTTATATAAAACTGTAAAAAGTAAAC
>Ga0157363_1003222_pt1 | contig 14676 bp, 6 predicted proteins | sample AttsexASBM1_FD_111477 | JGI IMG/M metagenome (GOLD analysis project Ga0157363, IMG submission 111477) | Fungus gardens microbial communities from leaf cutter ant in Ribeirão Preto, State of São Paulo, Brazil - Atta sexdens ASBM1 | ecosystem: Host-associated > Fungi > Mycelium > Unclassified ...
AATAATAATGGAAAAAAATTAATCTTTCAAGTCACGCGTTTCAAGTCATGCTCGCTTAAGAATCTGTTATAAATCACGGTTCTCGACTCGGTGAAAGCTAATCCCAGACAAAGCTTTAGATATTCTTAACAAATCACAGTCGATTGCACGGTTGCGACCCGGCACTTAACGAACTTATCTCGGCTTGCCCCAAGAGAATTGATCACCGAGATATAAGACTTCCGGCACGAATTTCCGAAGCCACCTCGGTCAGCTCCGGCTACGTGATCTCATAAGTAACTGCACAAAAACACGCCTAATCCATTTTCCGCAGCCATGATGCACCAAGCACGTGATCACTATCATTTTCCTCCATTTTGCAATGTCGTTCAGTGCATTCGCGACTTTATAGATCCTAGCGAGTGGATAGTACGTTTTATTTCTGTTTCCCTTTACTCATACGCTTTGCCGGCAAACGGATTAAATGAAACGTCAAAAAAATCGTCCGATATTCTTATATATAGTAACGCGTGAATTGCTTTCCCGCTTTTCACTTTCATTCCTCGCGTTTTATGTAACAAGTTGCAAATGAAATGAATTATTCATAATTAGAGAGATTGCTTAATTTTTATTGATTTCACAATTTCAATATACACGTCGCTGATGTCTTTTCGTCCAATTTTGCATGTTAATATTCATAAAGTTAAACCCTTAAAAAGTAAATAAAGTATTAAGAATCATGCATGTATTAACTGTATCGTTGTTAAACTTCTAACGTATTTTTGCATAATAGATATGTGAACTGTTATACGCTATAACCAGCTGACGTGCCGAATTTCAAGACATTATTCCGCGTGTAACAGATGTCGCACATTTCTAGAAATTGCTCTCAATTTCTCGATAAATTAATCGCAGGAATGGTGCAATGCCAAACTGGGCCAGCCATTTCCTGCCACTGAGCTATCGTGTAGTTTTAAAGTCGTTCACCAAGAATTAAACGCGACATCCTACTGGTGATTCGAACTATCGGATACCAGGATGTTCTATTTATCTCGAATTTCTCTGAGTAGATATAATATATCTACAACTACGAGTAGATATAATGAAATGGCAATAGATATTAATCGTCGATTTTTTAACAATTAATATGTTCCAATAAAGCAGCTGAACATCTTTCTCTTCAATTGGATAACTCCCATATGTCCTGCACTTTTCTCTAATTACTGTTCTTGACCATTACGCGGATAGATAGATTGTATCTCGTTGCAGCTCTGACTTTGTGTAATCGTATCTCGAAAAATGTAATCAAAAACTACGTTTTCACAAAAGATCTAATACCCAAGTATTGTATATAAGATAGACAAATAATTGTCGTTGTACAGTTAATGCAATAAATCTGATCGCGCGATAGTATTCATTTTTTTCATTTTTTTTTCATTTAATGTTATTTAGAAATTCTCGTTTTCTAATAGCAAAAAAATGAGATAATTAATAATGTAACACAACCAAAAAATCTGTTACGTTTTCCGAGTATAAGCAGGACCATATGTCTTTTAAATCAATATGTTTTAACTTAACGTAGTTAGTAACTGTTCGACATTAGCTCAGTTTTGCACATTAGCTATGTTTTTTGGATCAATCATGTACAACACATTAAAGAACCATACGGAAGACCAAACTGATAACAAAACTTGCGAAACGCGAAGATAACAGTACAAAACAATATTCGAAAATTCGTTACGTTAGATACGTGTCAGAACTGCAAAAAAACAAACAGCGAAAAAAAAACATTTTTTGTTTTTTCAATTTTTTGAACGAAAAAAATTAGAAAATCGAATAATCTATTTGTATGACGCGGCAAAACCAAAAATGAGAGACATGAAAAAGACATCTCTTTGAATACAGATGATGTACATGTTGATAGGTGCGAGGTGGCTTGTTTCAGTAATACCACATGCAGTATACATTGCCATGTAAGCTAATTACCGCAGTATTTTAGCCGCGTGAGACCACTCACCTCACGGACTACGAAATTACGTTGCGAGTTTTGACAAGGAAATATTTTCCAAAACGGATGTGAATTATTATTACCAAACAGTTGCCTTAGTTATTCTCATAAAGATTATTAAAATTTAATTACATTCATTATTACTCATATGCTAGTAATACATTCAAGTAAAAACTAATTAAGATTTAGTTATATCATTATTCCTTCCTAACTGCTGCTAACCAAAGGATGGCACAACGGGAATATGCGATCCTTCATCTTTGCCATTTAATGCCATGGTTGCACAAGAACCAGCTAGCTTAGTTTGGCTTTGTGATTAATTTATCGAGAAATTTACAACAATTCGTGTTTCAAGTAATTAATTAAAATGCATCAAAGAACACCTTTGTAACACATTTTCGCATATGTATTGTTCTAAAAACGCTAATATCATCAAGTAATATTTTTTTAAATTTAATATATAATTAAAATACACTTTTTTCGCAAACACTACGCAAGTGTTATTTTATCGAAAGTATCTCGTTATCTTCAAAAATTTTCTTCAAGCCAAAATAATGTGCTTGTTGACACTAGCTATTATTTAATTGCTTGGTATAAATTAGTATATACAAAGACAATACAGATCGCTACGCGAGACAGAAAAGAGAGGGCGCCAAGATACGGTGAAGAGAGAGGACCTATGAGAAAATGGTCAGACCATTAGGAAGAGAGGGGTCGCAGGGTAGGAGAGAAGATTGGGAGAAGGGAGGAGGGTTGATATGTTCGAGGAGGGTAGCGTTGATGCAGTCGCACCAGCCAGTCAGTGGCTGCTACGGCATAGCAACGCGCGCGCGTGCTCCTTTTCAAATTGTTTTCGGGCCTTACAAATCGAGAATTTTCATCAGAATATGACACAAAATTTATTGCAAATGGATAATCGCGTTAATCAAATAATCGACAATCATACCCGTCGATGCTGTCTCTTGTTTTTCATCGTTCATGATTTAGAAGTTTCCGGTAATCCGCGTGTTATACGAGTGACGGAAAGGATGGCTTTTTACAAAGCTTCTTGCAAGATATCTTTCTAATTTTTTGCACGTGCATTTTGAAATAAAGCTTCGCGGAAAAGTTAGAAAGAGTAATGTGAGCAAAGTGTATTGAATTAATGTTACCGTCTTTGCGCAATTTAAAATAAAACACCAAACGAAGATAATAAGTAATCAAATGCGCGAACTTAACTGACAAAGAGACGCTCTTGAAGTCCTGATGATGAAATATCCTCGAGTTTGCAATTCGATTATACGTTTATCTCACGAGTATGTGACATCGACGATTTATTGCTATGGTATTATATCGTTATCGATTGCCCGTTAAAACATCCCCCTTCAAACAAATATATTTATCTAAATTTATTCGAGAAATTATTTACAAAAAAAATGAAATATTAGTGATTCGCCCTTTTAAACTTGTTTTTGTGCATTATAAATAACAATTATTTGTTATATTTTTGCTGTTGTACACCCGGACTTTTTCTGTCAGCAATTTTTCGAAATATGTAAGATAACGTATTCCTGGTAGAGATGTTGTCATTCAAACAATCGTCGTGAAAGCATTAAACGAGTTATTTATGCTAAGACAAAAAATAATTTTTCTAAAACAGGTGCATAAACAAATCGTTAAAATAATCGTTAAAATAAGCGGATAAATAAATCATTAATAAATTGCGATAAAAACAGAATTGTTCAATTTGACAATCAATTGTCGCGAGCGAAATTTTCAGTTAGCTGACAAATAATTAAATCAAAAGTTTATACGTGGTTTTTTCGATTTGTAGCATAAATTTCATGCGACAAATATGCCGTGCGTGACATTTATCTTCTAGATAAAAATTTAATTAAAAAATGTTATTTAAAAAAGTAATATATCGAGCAACATACAAAACATTTCTTTTCCGTCATCATTATATTATATTTAGTTATTATATAAGTTATTTTATTAAATCCGCTATAAGATTCTCCCCCCCTTGATTTACAATAAAAAAAATTATTTTTAAAAATATACTTTAGCCAACATGTCTTGAATAATTCAAAACAAATTTTTTATATTATAATTATCATTGTCATGTAATCCCTTCTTTAGTAATCTCAAGTAAATTACTTTCCCGAACTTTGAGATCAAGATGTAATCTAACTTTTCTGCAAAAGATATTGTTAAAAATTCCGTCTATATAAAGTAAGTAGTAACCAAAGTTACAATCTAGCTAGGCAACTTTGTCTTCCTCTACAAATAGAAACTTTAGGAAATACGATCCAGAATCCTCAGGTTTGAGAAATTAATAGAAACAGTTTGAGTAAGACGTACATTGTCTATTATATTTCATTTAGTTCTAAGTCGAATTGTTGCGGTTGTTTTGTAAAATATTTGATGCAAATTCGATGAAAATCTCTGCTGCATTTTGGCCTAAATTCGTAAATTATCAATTAATTGGATGGTTTGCAATTACGATTAATTCTGCTGCTTAATTAACTGCGGCATAGCTGATACTTTGAAAATTATCCCGACTTCATGATCTATTTAATTCTTTGTCTATTTAATCCAATAATCAATTGCGCGTAATACAATTTACGGCGATATGCAATAAAATACGACGATATACAATAACGATATGAATAACGATAAATATTTTAAAGAATAAATAGTTTCTAGTGAAATTATTTCAAAACAGTAATGATTAAGTGAAATGTGTTTCATATATCAAGCAAATTTAATTAATATATAACTTGCATGATGAGAAATATGCATATCGTGAACTATTGCATAATATTAATAGTTTATATATTTAATAATTATATATGTACATAAGCAAACATTATGTTAATTACCATAAATGTAGAATAACAGAAGAATTACGATATTAGTATGCATATCAATATTTCCTACTGTATGAAAATATAAATAATTTATCTAAAAACTAAAAGATTTACATATCTGAAGTTAAAAGACTTTGTAAAAATCAAGAGCAAAATTATTCTATTCGATAATTCCGTTTATTTTTTTTTCTTTTGGCTTGTTCATTATTCCTTTAATCTTCGTGCTGTGCATTATTATTTTATAAAACTGCACGCGCGCTAATACTAATAACAATCACCGATCTCACAATCCTGGGGCTCGTGATTGCGTGCTAAACCAATGGTGAAAACCAATTGATTTGACGAGCAGATGTTCGCAATCAGCGTAAATTTAGCATCCGAAAAACAACGCACCGTTAATAAACGAGTTCCTGCTATCACCGTCAACAAAATGGACTTTCCCGTTCGCTTTGATATCACTACCGAACCGCTATTGCTATTTTAGCAATTTATACGATATTCATTACAACATTGTATATTATAGAATTTCGAGTAATAAATAAAATTACTCATGATAAATGTTACTCGAGAGAAATAAATTAGGAATATAGGAAACAAAGGGTGCAGGAAGACCAATGCATTTGTGTGATTTGAGAATTCTCAATCAATAGTCTATTCTTGTTATTTAATAATAACAAGAAATATTAACTTTTCATTGATAACATATAAGTATCATATCAATTTTAACAAAGATAAATTGATACACCATTTGTAAAATTTCTAATCAAAATGTTATAAACAGCTTTTATATCATAAAAGTATTGTTATTTTATGACTGGAATAATTTACTAAAACGATAAGGAGTGCTGAAACAATTAGAAGAAATTATAGAAATTATAGAATGTGTAATGAATTATCGTGCCTTTTCTCTTAACAGATGCTTTAATGGATCCACCTTAACGAATTTTCTCTCTCTAGAAACTAATGTATGAAACTAGTTCAGGAATAAAACTTTTACCATCTATTAGAATATCATGAACTTTAATTAACATCATTATCATGAATATTAAGTAACTGTATAATTCAGCCATAAAATTTTCGTTAAAGAAAAATCAATTCTGAATCAAAAAAAACTATGATAAAAACTCTGCATTTCTAATGTAACTTCTATCTCCTGCTTTGGGATTGCAATCACCTCCTCTCTCTGCTCTTTGCTATATGTACCTATACAAGTACAATACCGACTATGTAGGGACAGTGAGCAACAGGTTCTCAAGGAGTGACACTTGGTCATGCTTCTATTGAACACTCATGCGTCAGATCGTAAAGCCTTTCCTGTAATTCATAATGCATGTTCGCGTACAAAAAGAAATTGCACAAGAGTATTCCAACACGGTACAGCGCAGTCAACTTTTGTCGGAGTTTGAGCAGCGCAACAGGTATACATTCCGCAACAACGAATTACAACCGTCGGTCCGTCGTTCTGATCGTTCGGCAAACCTAGAAGTTTAGGAACAACGCAACTTTCAGCGACGTAGCCACGTCGAAGTTTTTAATTACACAAAATCCGGAGTCGTTATCGACGCGCGACCGCACGCCCGCGCTCGCACATCTGCAATTTCTCGACCATGCAACGCGGCACAGTGCTTCGTGACCGAGCAATTTAAACTTGAGGCTTGCACGATACCACCTGCGGGTTCGAAACTCGGAAGACCTATCAAAATTTCCGATAGCAGAGTCGTCACCGAACTGATAGCGCTGGATAATAATTGTCTTGATAAGGTGTAACATTTTGTTCAAACAACTTAATTTCATTGAATACATGGGGTAACTCCGGTATATACGCCGCATCTATCAAAAACTTAATTTATTAAGTATTATTTATTAAGTATTATTTATTAAGTATTATTTATGTTTAAACGATCTATATCAGTAAACATTTTGTACTATATTAGTAAACACTTTGTACTGTCTATTATGTACTGTCCACTATTATGAAAAAAAATATTAGAAATCCGAAATTTATATTTCATATTAAAAAAGTGAACTCTTTTAAATCCTTACATTTTTGTCATATATCCTGTAGGAGTGGGATATATGGTTACTCATAGAGGAAGGGAGGGGGGTATGTATGGCTCATATAAAATTTACAAATAATGCATATAAATAAAACATAAAATAACACAATAACTTATAAAATGCGTTTATAAAGTTTTATTAAGGAATAAGAATGATAAATATATATATGAAATAATAAATAATAATTACAATCTTCCTAGACGTATTACTAGTGTTATAATATGAGGTACATATTTTATGTTACAACATGTAATGCATTTGTTGTGTATTGTGCACTGAATTCAATCTGCGCACTTTGTATGCTTTGGGCATAAATCCCGCCTGTTAAAAAGGCCGTATATCCCAAACAGGTGGGATATACAAGACAACAAACTAAACAAAGAATACAAGAACAAAATACTTGTATTATACAATATGCTATTCCTCTACACTCGTATATCACGAAATAACTACTAACTTCTGCACGACTTACAGTAATCATTGTAGATTATAATGATTTTAATTTATGATGGCGCTACTTAACACAGTGACAAATCGATTCAATTCACAATAATTTTATTAATTTCATTAACAGTAAGAAACTAAAATCATAACACAATGCTAATATAAAGGCATGTAACAAAGTAGTTGTGGTAGTAGTTGTAAAATTACTCCCCCCATTCCTTCTATTTTTTCTGACTTCTGCGGCGTAAATTCCAGCACGGCATATTTGTCGGAATTACTCTATAAGTTTTTAATTTACATTTCGTTTTTAATTTATATTTCGTTTTCTATAGAAAAGCATAATTAAAAACATTTTCAAAGTTATTTTTGTTTTATTGTTAATATACAATCTAATATCGATTTGAAATCAATATAATAAACATTAATTACAATCAATCGTAAAATATTTTGAAATATCCGAACGTATGTGAATATAATACAATAAAAAAGAAGCGAGAAAATGTTGGACGTAATAGGCGATAAATATTATCTTTTTCAAGAATTAAAGAGGAAGGTGATAAATTATCATGAAAAGAATGGTGAGATCCAGGCAATAAATTTATTCTAATTTTTACGTGTAAATGACACGATTCAAATTGGTAAATGTTCCGACGAACAAACGCGTTAATGCACCACATTTCATCCTTTACGTAAAAATGTTGAAAAATTATGATAGTCTAAAGGTCGCACATAAAATTTGCACAAAGCTTAGAAAGAACGTGTAACTGGGAAAGACAAGTCCTGTATAATAAAAACAAATGGAAAATTACACAGGCATCATGACAACACATGTATGTATGTATGTTGCCTCTGTACCTCCAAGATCTCTTACATTAGCATACTGGTAACATATGTCGCGACATATCATACCTCAGAAAACTACATGCTTTCAGTGTAAATCACAAGGTGCGCCTCAATTATAATTGTAAAGTTTACAAATTTTGTTTTCAGTTAAGTTGGTCACTGATATTTTTTCGTCGCATCCTGCCCAATTAATTAAATATTTTATATACATACAAATTTATATACGTATTCAGTATAAATTTAAATGGTTTGTATTTTTGAAATCTGCAAATATATAATTTTATAAATTATGATTTATTTTTCAATATGACGTTTTTTTACAAATATTTTTAAAATATCATTGAAAATAACATATAGCACATTCAACTTTGAATCAGTTGCTGCTCACTTTTGATATACGTTATACATACGGAATATGAAAAACACGATCAGTCGAATCTCTCCTAGTCCGCACTGGCACGTCCTTTCCGTCGATCGTGCGCAAGACCTCCGATCTTCCTCTCGAAGCTGATATCGCCCTCCCGTTCATATTGCCAAGGAAGAGTAGCGACGTAAATCATCGTGAATTCAAAGCCCGAGGCGGACAAGCGAAAACCACGACAACATCGAAATCGCCAACGTGTCGGAAACCTGAAACTAGTAACAAACAACATAATTTACCGATTATGACGTCATGAAGTTTCTGCTTCTGGCATTATTGAGCTGCATTTGCTCGGCCGATGATCGACGTTTGAGATCTATCAAACAATGGGCCAGGAAGATCGACATCTCGAAGACCGATAGCATCTCACGTATACCGATATTGAATAAATATGTGGACTTGATGACTGATGCCGTGAGACTGCGTCATTATGATAATCGCATGAGTGTACGTTTGAGTTATTTTCACAATGAGTTACCTCATCCGATCAGACATCGACGACATCAATCTCGATCGATGGAACCGAATGGCTTGATCCATCATCTTAGCTGGCCAATAAAAAAGGAAGCGGTAGTCGAAGGTGATCTCGTGCTAGGTGGCCTGATGATGGTTCACGAAAGGGAGGATACCGTCACGTGCGGACCCGTGATGCCTCAAGGAGGTGTTCAAGCGTTAGAGGCAATGCTTTATACTCTGGATATTCTCAATCAACGAGAAATCGTTCCAGGAGTTAAGATCGGAGCTCACATACTCGATGATTGTGACAAGGATACGTATGGTCTTGAAATGGCGGTAGATTTTATTAAAGGTACGTACACGTTGATTTATTGAAATCTGATAGTGAGCTCTTCATTCTAATTCGTAATTAATTCTTCTCGAACTAAAAGAAAACTAAAGAAAACAGCAAGTTAAGAATGATCTAAAAATTGTGTCTGTCTATTTTTACGTTATTTATCTTTCAACTCAATGATCATCATAAAAATCGTCAAATATTAGAACTCACATTCAATATCGAGATGCACAGATACAGTAAATATCATGTGTTTGTCGAATGTTATTTGATACGTGAACTTATTCATCTTCATGCTCGTGGATCACTTTTTAATTAACGCAGTACAAAAGAAAGCCTCTTTGCGCTCTTTATAAAAGATTTATATATGCCAATGTATGATGGAACATAAATTTCTCATTAAATTGATGTTAACGACACATATTGTCAGTACACTATCACCTGAGTAATATTTATGATGAAGTCATTCGCGCACTGTTATTGTCTCGTATAAAATGACATATCATCGATATCAATAATGACATTCAATAGATAGAAGTTATTATAATACTACAATAATCTCTTTTCGTCGGCTATTCATGATGGAGTAAGATTTATAAAGACGCGTTAAAATAATTTAGTACATTAACATTTATTTCACTTACATCACGTAAACTTATAATTTTTTAAATTCATGCAATGAAATGTATATGGATATTCAAGAACTATCAGAAACAGATTTGGTAAATGTATTAAAACAGGAATTATGTATGTTAACTAATAAAGTTTTAATCAGATTAACAAAGTTGAATAAATTGGGTATCGATATTCAAAATGTCACGTATTAATTCCTCGTATACATATATCATGCTTTCGAAGTCTATTAAAAATCAAATGTTCGTTATTACGTACGATAAACGCAAATCAATATATTACACGTATCTATAGAAAAATCAATTACTAAAGATAATATCATTATAGAGATATCGTATCTCAAAATGAAAATCGAATTACACGAGAAGGTATGATGGCAGGCAGTCGCGTTTTGTAATGGTAATTAAATTAGACTGTTAATTCGTCCGATGCTTTATTAGACTAGATTCTCTTGTATTTGAATTGCACATTACTGTGGCAAAACAAGTGTACTTAGTACACTTAGTACGAATGTCAGATGAAATTAACTTAGCACAAGTACTGAATATTTAATCAGCTCCTTTACGCACTCACAGCAAGCGATTTTTTAAAAATTCTCTTTTCATAAAGATGAATTTAAATAAAAAACCCTTGCTCGCGACCTTTTAAAGTAGTCTTTCCTCTTCTCACATGTAGAAAAGAGAAACGTGACTTCCGAGTGATGTAAGGCTGCTAAAAAATCAAGCAGTAAGAAGCAAGTCGCAGCCATCCGTTGATTCTAACCAATAAGGTGGCAAACTCTAGTTCGGTTTATGAATTTCAATGCATTCCGGAAGCTAAAATGTCACCTTTCCCGCATGATATATATGTGGGAAATATGAACGATTTTATTCACAACAAAAAATCGTTTGAAAGCTCGATTGCTCTTAGCATGAAGATGCACGACATATCAAATTGATATCGTATGTAGGAAAATACATAAAACTCGTAATATGTGAAGGCAAATGCGATGCATATTCGATAGTTATAACAAACATGACCGACATGTCATGCGTAAAAGAGTCATGCTAAAAAAGTATACCTTGAAAAACTCACTTAAAAAGTGCACAGGAGACACTATTTCAATCTTAATGGGTGATATATATATATATATATATATATATATATATATATATATATATACTATCCACAGTCAATTCTATTTAATGCCCTGTGTGGCATTTATTTTTCTGTGCTATTCATTAATTATTTTTCTTTGCTGTATTTTCGCTGATGCACATTCTTAATTCCATGCCCCTATCCCTAGCTAGGTGTGATCAAAAACTTAAAATGTTTTTACTATTCACAAAAGGAAAATATAATGATCATACATCTCTGCAAATATTTATCTCCCATTAAAGACAGTAAAAACGACAAAAAAATTACAAACTATCTTTATTAAATTCATTTTAATTGTTATAATTAAAAGTAAACTTGGTTTGTTGATAAGAAATAATTGTTCTAGTAAAAGTTAATTTCTACACTGAAAAAGAAAAGATTGGCTGCAGCAAATTAGATAGTAAAATATGGCATTTTTAATTGGCTGCAGAAGTCAATTTTTGATTGCAGCAGCCAATTTTTGATTGCAGCAGTCAATTTTTGGTTACTTTAACCTATCCGCAATGTCATCAATACAGGATTTCGATGGGCTAATGCAACCAAAAATTGGCTGCTGCAACCAATTAAAAATGCTATGTCATATTTAGTCAATCTTTTCTTTCAGTATATAAGCATTAAATTATTAAATTTCTAATAAGCATATTATATTGATATTGTCTTGTAATTATTACTTTATTTTTATTTTATGATGATTTCTAGATATTTTCTGTGTATCAGCAAAAAATGATTAACAGTTTCCGTTATTTGCTAATAAGTAACTAAATCAACCCATTTAAATGATTTGATCATACGAAAAAGTATAAAAATTATCCACACATATGTGTATTTAAAAATTTTTTTCCAATTATATATGTATAATATTATATTTAGTTTTAAGTATATCTTACACAAGTTTGCGTCATTTCGAAGCTATAACTCTTTTAAAAAGTTGAATATCTTTTTGTTCCCGTTTCATTAAAACACAATGTGCGTGATATTTCAGAGGACATGCATCACAATTTACAGCGTTTATTGCATACGGATAGCTTTCAAAAAAAAAAAAAACAAGAAAATATGATCTATTTGGTGTAAAATAAAAAAACATATGCTACACAGTCACACAAAAATGTTCAATTTAAACGCTAATTTGAAAGAACAAATTAACTTCTAACAACTAACTTATGATTTAAGCAAGTCATAATTGAAGCAGAACGGTTGCGAATATCATGTACGTACATATATATGCATTATTCATATTCAAAAGAGATACCAATACAATATCAAAACAGATTTTTCTTTAAAGTTTCATTTGTTATTATTTCTGTATTTTATACGTTGTAAAATATAAAAAAGTTTCAGATAGAAAAAAATGATATAATCCAATTAAGACGCAAATAATTTTCATTATTTTGACAATCAAAGAAAAATAAATGCAATGATTATAACATGATTATGACATGATTTTGACGTGTAAATTTAAAATTAATAATTATATAATAGTATATTAGTGCATGTTTGTACAACATGAGACACATAAATTTAAATAACCATTAAAATTTAGTGTTCGCTCACTTTCTCTTACAGCTGTAATGAAGAAACATATTTGTCATTAGAATTTACTAGCTGCTCTGTCTTCACGATTCTGGTTAATTAAATTTTGTTATTGAACGACTTGACACGACTCCATTACATGGACGATACAATCTTGATGTTAATAAATATGGAGTGAAAACGAACCCGGGCTGATATTAGCTATATAAATTTGATGCAGATCCAGGATTACATAAGCACGCGTTAGAGTTGCCACAATGGATAGTCTTACCTAGAACACTCTATGTCGTAGAAGAAATCGTCATCCTTAGTAGATCTTATTCTTAATATATTCTAAATCTTATTCTTACAAACGCTGGAAGACCACAAGAATTTTCTCCAATATTTCGTCCGTCTTTGATGCGAATTTAATTTTCGAGTTTCAATGCGTACTTCGTTGTTTTGGAAAACGAATCATTCTCATCAACTACTTATGTCGTAACGACATGAAACTTTTTAGCTAACAATTTTGACAGTCTGTTTGAAATCGCAGCAGAGTAATTTGTCATTACAGTTGAAATTTCTTCAAGAATTTGTTATGCTGTTATATACTTCACGTTTGCTTGCAATAAAATTGCAAAATATATCTGTGAATAAGAATTGTTTAATGATATATTTTTTAAAAATGTTTTTGATTGGAAAAATATTTAATTAAATACAATAAAATTATATAAATTAATTATAAATACTTATGTGACATTCAACATTGTTAACGTCTATTTATAATTTTGTCTTTTACTTCGAAATCTTTCTTGACAATTCCATCGCGCATACAAGATTTAAAATACCAATAAAGATGAATACAGAGCAATGAAATTGAAATAGATAAGGAATAAGATCAAATTTCCAAATCATACAAATAGTCAAAAGTCATTATTTAAAAAATAGAATCTTTCTCCACTAAAATTTGTCATTTTTTATTTTCTTTGAACAATGATCATACATGTTTGATCTCTTTTGACATTCATTCACATTAGATATTTGATCGCATAAATTTCCGCGACCCGCATTATGATTCATAATCACGATAGACGTCGACAAACGAGATGGGGAGAATGTGATAAAAAATGGTTTAATGTTAGTACTTTCTTACGTGACCATTAATATATTTATATATAATATTGTATATATAAATGTAATGTATTGTATATATAAAAATAAAGTCAAGTATAATTTTCTGTTATAATCAAACTTCCTAATATAATGTAATGCATACGTTTTTTGTATAAATACAAAATATATTGTAATAAATTAACAGAACGGATTAAATTGTGTATTTTTTTCCACGCGCATCGTTATTTTTAATTTTAATTTTCTTTCTACACTAATTTGAAAATTTTTATACAATTTTCGTATAAATATATAAATATGCATATCACTAATAAATTTTTTGATCGCTGATTTATTTTATGAACTTATGTTGTTTATTTATAAAATATAGGTTTATTCATTTCTTCATTTATATCGCATTTGCTCGTTGCGATAACTTTCCTGGCCATTTTCACACAGAAATAACCCCTTAATTTAATTAAAATACTCAGACAAAGGAAATTATGAAATCGACTTTAATTTCCGCACGTACGTGAGATGTGATACTAATTAATACAATAGTACTTATAAGATTATCAAAGCATCGCTATCCTTTAAATAACATCCAGCAAAAATGATTTTGGTGTATTTTATGATTTCCATTCGTTATTTTGCAAATGATGCATGCTCACGAAACACGCATCTTTTACTAATCTCATGAAAATTTATCCAATTTTATCTGACTGTATTCAGTGACAGGATAATAAAAGTACTTTTGATTTGAAAGAAAGGAGACAAAAGAGAAAGAAAGACAGACAGACAGACAGACAGACAGAGAGAGAGAGAGAGAGAGAGAGAGAGAGAGAGAGAGAGAGAGAGAGAGAGAGAGAGAGAGAGAGAGAGAGAGAGAGAGAGA
>Ga0157363_1003223_pt1 | contig 14676 bp, 6 predicted proteins | sample AttsexASBM1_FD_111477 | JGI IMG/M metagenome (GOLD analysis project Ga0157363, IMG submission 111477) | Fungus gardens microbial communities from leaf cutter ant in Ribeirão Preto, State of São Paulo, Brazil - Atta sexdens ASBM1 | ecosystem: Host-associated > Fungi > Mycelium > Unclassified ...
AAGACATACTTGGAAACGTTGAAATGGGAAGTCCTACCCCACCCGCCGTATTCTCCAGACGTTGCTCCCTCTGATTATCACTTGTTTCGATCAATGGCACACGGCCTGGCTGACCAGCACTTCCAGTCTTATGAAGAATAAAAAATTGGATCGATTCGTGGATAGCCTCAAAAGATGACCAGTTTTTTCGACGCAGGATTCGTAAGCTACCCGAAAGATGAGAGAAAGTAGTGGCCAACGATGGACAATATTTTGAATCATAAATGTATAACCAGTTTTTTACAATGAAGCCTCGAATTTCGGAAAAAAAACGGCGGAAGCAAAGTTGTACACCTAATATATATATATATATTTATATATACATATATATATATACATATATATGTATAAATATACATACATATTTATACTTGTCACTTTGTAATTATAACATTGAGAATGACCCAATTGGGCTCGAAACACGGTTCATTATTTTTAATTGTCTTAATTCTTTATAATTATTGTATATGCACACATTGGATAGTCATATCACAATATTTCAATAACTTTTACTTAATATTATTATTTTTTTCAATCTGGAATTATTACTTATTAATATAAACCTACGGCATACGATATTTGGTTTCCCATTACGTTTCCTGCAACTTTCGGAAGGTTAAGCAGTCGCCCATCTCACTTTAAGAAGTTATTAAAAATGAAAAAGGGAATTCAACTCCGATGATGCTGACATATGTAGTTAAGGTAATGGATCCTTAGTCTATCGAAAGATAGTTCATCTCCGATTACCTTGATCCGATTATGAAGGTCAGCACATCTTCGGATTGTAGCAGTGGCGTTACGAAGTTAGACCAAAAAATTAATACGACCTTGACTAACATTGTCAAGATTACAATTTTGAGTGATTATCGGACACTTTCAAGAAACGAAGGTGAGAGAGGACGAAAGAGAATGAGATGGGGCGAAAAAGGGAGGAGTGATGAGGGTGAAAGGGGGGTTGAGTTCGAAGTTGGGAGAGTTGTGAGTTGAGAGAAAGATGAGAGAAGAAAGGTACATGTGACTGCAGACAGAGAAGAAGAAGAAGAAGAGGAAGAAAGAAGAGAAAGAAGAAGATGAAGAAGAGGAAGAGGGAAAAGAAGAAGAAGAGAAAGAGGGAAAAGAGGAAGAAGAAGTAGAAGAAAAAAAAGAAGAGAAAGAGAAAGAGAAAAAGGAAAAAGAAGAGAAAGAGGAAGAAGAGGAAGAAGAGGAAGAAGAGGAAGAAGAAGAAGAGGAAGAAGAAGAAAAAGAAGAGGAAGAACGAGAAGAGAAAGAAGAAGAGGAAGAAGAGGAAGAGAAAAAAGAGGAAGAAAAAGAAGAAAAGGAAGAAGAAGAAGAAGAAGAGAAGGAGGAAGAGGAAAAAGAAGAAGAGGAAGAAGAAGAGAGAGAAGAAGAAGAAAAGGAAAAAGGAGAAGAAGAGGAAGAAGAGAAAGAGGAAGAAAAAAAGGAAGAAGTGGAAGAAGAGGAAGAAGAGAAAGAAGAGGAAGAGGAAGAAGAAGAAGAGAAAGAAGAAAAGGAAGAGGAAGAGGAAAAAGAAGAAAAGAAGGAGAAGAAGAAGAAAATGTTACTTCATTTTTTATAAAAATTATTACTTTTCGATCGCTTGTATGTGCAGAACGACTTCAAGTAGAGGTAATCCTTTAAATTAAGAAATACAAAAAGGATAATCCTTATATACATAGTCTCAAAAAATGAAAATTTCACGCTAACAAATGTTACTACCAAATGTACTTTATTTGATGTTTATATTATTAAATAAAGATAATTTTCTACCATAAAATTTTACATAAGAATAAAAGGAACAATAAAAAATAATTTAAAACCGTATTATATTTTCGTATTTCCTATAATTTTATTTAACAATTACTTAAAAATGGCACTTATTTAGAAAAATTTTCAAGTATTTATACCATTTACTGATTTTAATATTGTAATTTTTTTTTAATTATTTTTTAATTATTTTTTTAATTATTTTTTCTTTCATGATCTTTCTATATTAATATTCTATTCATAATTATAGTATATTTATTTATATTTGAAAAGCATTCCTTTATAAAAACAGACTATTCTCCCAGTTTCTCCAATATATACTTGCCCGCAGGAACAAGGTATTTTGAACATTCCTACGGAGCTGAGTGGAGGTCTTTGATCTGGGAGAATAGTCAACTTATGGAGACTAAAAGAACACTAACGTGATGTCAGGTTAAAACACGTCACGCAATCAGCATTATCAGAATATCGAAATAGGACATCAAATACTATTTGATAAAACATCAACATTACATCATATTTTTCAAGAAGTATAGAGAAGTATAGAGATACAAAAACCTCTAACAATCTAAATAGAGATAACGGCTACAACATAAATAAAATATGGAAAACTATTCTCCCGATTATTGAGGATTTCCTCCATTTCTCTTTCCTCTCCCATTCACAATTCTCTTCTTTCCCTCCACCACTCCAATAAATAGCGTAATATGAAAGGAAGGAAGGAGCGTAATAAAAAAGGAACGATCCGGAGGAAAAGCTCAGTATCAGGCTGCTCCTCACCCTGATAAGTGGACTGCAAGGTTCACGAAACGTTGCATGGGAGAGGAAGGAGAAATGGAGGAAATCCTCAATAATCGGGAGAATAGTTTTCCAAGAATGGATCTGGACACGGAAGAAACCCGCGAAACGCATAATCTTTATAATTATTAGATTATTATATATAAGATAGTATACATTACTGTATTTATAGAAACGAAATATCGAAAAAGCTTATAATCAAAATCAAATAATTAAACCTAAAATTGTTTAATATTTTTTGTATAGATACGTTTTGGTTTTTTAATACTACAAATCTGTGCAATTCTATTTCTACTTTTATTTTAAATTATGTATAAATAATATATTTATAAACATTATCATTTAAATAAAATTATTGTACAATTACTTATAAAGAGAATATAATATATTTCAAATATATTATTAGAATATTCTAAAATTTTAGTTGCAATCTCAGTACATTTTCTTAAAAAAATCTCGTTGTATAAAATCTTTTTTTTAATTATTTTTTTAATTATTTTTTTTTAATTATTATTATTATTATATCTTATCTATCTTAATTACTTATTTTATCTAATCTTAATTACTTATTTTACATAATTTTTAAAGCATTTTTATTACATATAGTAATATACCCATTTATTTTCGTAATGCTTTTATATTTAGGACTATAACATTTTAGGTGGATTGGAAGCCGAATTTGTGTTTCATTGCAGAAGTCTCGTTGTGTCGCCTAGGTGATTTAACGAGACATGGGACACTTGAAATTGCCGGCAGAAAAGCCAATGCCTCAAAATTGACTCGAAGACTTTTTACTGATACGATGTTATCTTTATCTGGATCCCATTCATTATTTGGCAAAAGTTTAGTTATTTATGATGATCATGGTCCAGTTGCGAGAGGAGATCGATTAGCCTGTACAATGTAACAAACGTGCAGTAAATAAAATTAGATTAAACTACATTCTTTCTAGTAACAGTGTAATTATATTTTTAGTATTGGTGGTGTTTATCGGCGTAAAGCGGTTGTCAGAAATTGGTTTGGTAATGGCGAACAAATATCCTTAAGAGGAAAATTGGAGTTCTGGCAACAGACTGAATACGATATCACTAACGTAGAAGTATCTCTCGAAGGTCTCGATGGAGAAATGAGTGGATATCACATACATACGGTAATATTTATGGTTTATACGGTAAATACATATGGTTTACAGTATACGTATTTATTTTACATCATTCATGTACATCAAAAAGAATGATCATAGATGTACACATAATTCTTCTATGAATACTTTATTTTTACAGTTCTTTCTTATTACAATATTATTGTAAATAATAATAAATTATTATAATATTTAAACTCTAAATATTTGATTCATAAATGTGTATAATAATTTAAAATTTAAGAAAAGACCTCAAATATAATATACAATATATATATATATATATATATAAAATATAGAGTGTCTATAAGATCCCACCCAGATCATATATCTTGGAAACGGCTTTAGATATGAAAAAATGTCTCAGACAGAAACTGCAGGACATTAAGGACATGATAAAAATATAGGTTTGACCTTGAATAACCTTCTGACAATTAAGTGTGATTGTCGTTGTTTTTTTAAATAGAATCTCTCATGTTTTTATTGTATCTTCTTGTAGCTTATCTCGAGAGCTTCTCAAAATACTATAATAAAATATTTTTTCGTTGAGTACTTTTCGAGTTATGAGACTTGAAAGTTACAATACAGTCGGCATTAGTATTATCTAAAATGGCCAACCGGCTGCTAAAAATCTCTTAAATATTGTTCAGGATCATGTCTCTGATATCATTTAAGATCAAAGCCATTGGAGGATGTACTTCTTATTTTCATTTAATACATAAATATACAAATTTTCAGTGCATAAATAAAAATAAGAGAAATAATCTCAATAGCTTCGATCTTGACAAATATTATCACGAACAATTCAAGAGGTTTTAGCCATCGGACTCCTTGTGTAATGCTAATGATATGTTATCTTTGACTGTAAACTTCAAGTCTTATAACTCGAAAAGTACTCAATAAAAAGTCACCTTGTTATAGTGTTTTGGAAAGCTCTCGACATCAGCTACAATATTAGATTCAAATCAAGAGTAGGATGTTGTATTTAAAAAAAATCAGTGACTTTGACCTTGGCGACTATCTAAGGTCAAATTGATAAGATTAGACAAATCTCTTTGAAACTCACAACTTTGAAACTCACAACTCTAAATAATTTTTCTGTTTAACAATTATATTTTTCAAGATATTCGGGCATTCCGACCTTTTTAGGACACCTTGTATAATATAAATGTTTAATCATATGCATATGTACAGATATTTATACCATATGCTAAATCACTATGCATAATTTACAGGCGTCTGTAGAATACGATTTAGAATTTCCATGCGAAAGGACGTCACTCTATGAACTCTGGAATCCATTAGATATCAATAACGATATTCCAGTTGCAGAAGAAGGTACGCTGGATCAATATAAGATGGGTGATTTGAGCGGAAAATTTGGCACATTAGATAATAAAAAGCGATATACAATATCATACAACGACACAATGTTACCTTTGTTTGGCCCAAGGAGCATACTAGGACGTAGTATAGTTATTCATAAAAAGGAAAAAAATTTAAGGTAAAATTAAGGTTAATTAATGGTAAAATATATTCTCTAAAACTTTCAAAGTAACAGCTTACTTTGAAGAGTAAAGTCTCATTGTTAGAGATTGAAAATTGAGCTATTTCTAAAACTTTCTAAAACTAACTTAATTTTCACTTCAAAGAATGAAATATCATTCCAAAATATTTAGAGAGTATATATTACGGATGAATTATTGAATTTCCAAATACATTAAAAATGAGATTTTTTGAATAAAATAATTCAATTAAAATAAACACAGGAATCAATATTAATGAGAGTACGCGATTAACGATGCGCGGTTAATGGTACGCAACGCAGTAATATAGATTTATATTATAATTTTATTGTGTTATCTTGATGTCATCTATAATTAGTTCAATGTTTCGACTCTATTTTGAGTCATCTTCAGGAATCATATACAATTATTAATATTAAATACGTTCATCAGTGCGTTAGGATTGAGTCACAATACAAATTGCCAAATACGCCAAAACATAGATCCGTAATGAAACCAAAGATTTGTCTTGAAACATTGGGTAATCTTTAATGAACATCAAATTAAATTGATAAACCTGATAACATATCTGATATAACTGAAAGCATGTCTCTTAAAAATATATTGCCTAATTTCATTAATTACATAAGTTAATTTAATTTGGTGCTCATTAAAGGTTATCCAATGTTTCAAGATCTTTGGTTCCGTTACAAATTAAACGCCACGTTTAAATTTGACAATTCGTTTTATGACTCAATTCTGACGCACTAAGAATGAATATGTTTAGTACTAATTGTAGATGATTGCTGAAAATGACTCAAAATAGAGTCGAAATATTCAATTAATTGTGGATGACACCAAGATAACACAATAAAATTATAATTATTATATATATCACTGCGTTGCGTACCGTTAATCGCGCTGTATCTCCTTAGCCTTATTGATTCCTTCTGAATTTGTTTTATTCTTGAGAGTAAGCCCTTTTTATAATTTTTATTTAATTTAATTAAAGTTATTATGACTTTAAGAATTAGAAGATAATATTACTGTTTAAGAAAAAATTTAATGCACACAAACTTGTGCATAGCATTTCTTGTAGAGTATGAATTTTTAATGAAATATTAGTATTATAACAAGTAGGAAATGATTACTTTAAATGATCAAGCTGGATTTTAACTTTTAATTATACAACTTTTAATTATACTGTATATATGTGGGCAGCCATGGAATGTCAAAAAAAAAATCATCTCCACTCCACCAATGGCCAAACCTACTAATCTAGATAAACGATATGCGCTGATGAGTTGCTAGAGAGGGATGGGGATAATGAGGTTATTAAGTGGTGCATCCTAATTCGATAGCTCTATAGTCATTGGTTGAATTTGATGGCTCTATAGCTGTTGATTGATGCGCTCTATATATATTAATCCACGTTGATTGGGGAAGACATGGATTGAAGGGAGAAAGTGTGTTGGTAGGAGAGATAGGGCTGATATTGAGGAGGGTATATGTCAAAATAATGGGTGGGAAAATTGAGTGCGGGGCTTTGTTTTGCTTCGGGGAAAGGATGGATTGAATAGTACGCACACACATACGCATGCATGGCAATCGCTCGTTGCGAGGCGAAAACAGCAGGCAAGTCTTTTAAACTCATAAAGGATATAGCGAAATAAGCATGTGAAATCGGCTCCAATATCAATTGAGTTCAAATTAACGTCATTAGTTGCCATTCAAGATATTAAACTTCCCCAAAAATTAGCCTTGAAATTGCATTTTTGGAAGAGTTATGCAAGGGAAAAGCGAAATAAGAAAAATGATTTTTTTCGTAAAGACCGAATTTAATAAAAAAAATATATGTTGTAGACATCATTTAGGTAAGCCTAAGAAAATTTTTTCAAATTTTGTGACTAAAAAAAATATTTTAAAAATTTTCGAACTTTTTATAAATTTTTTTTATGATTCTTTTGAGGTAACACTTATATTTTTACGAAAACATCCCTAGATTGTCTATTTTGACATATATTTTTTCTAAATCGATCAGATGGAACATGACTAAAATCGACAATTTTTCATGCAAAGCCGCGTCGACTAAGTAATCGCAGAATCTCACTACACCGTGCCGCAATACTACTACTGCCGCTCATGCCCGCGCCACGACATCGCTGCGTGAATTAAACATGTCGACTTAAGAATGGTAATAGAGGATTCAGATTTATCGAATAGTTCCGATATCCTGAGTATCAACGTCATTTAGTTCGAGCTTGTCTGTTCATTAAAAACTAAAAAACTACGGCAACTCCGTTAAAATCAATAGCTGTTGCTCTCGTTAATAATAATATATTTTAGTAATATATTTTTAATAATATATTTTTTTAATTCATTTTTGTAGATTATTTTATTTCATTAAAAAATGTCTACAGTGCAACTACGGTGTGCTAGCTATAACATTAATTTTAAAAAAATTAAAGGTAGAAAAAAAATTAATACTCAATGAAGATGAAGCAAATTCTTTTTCTATTTTAGCTATTTGAAAAGAACGAATCTGTCGGTTTAGAACACTAAATCGACAGATTCGTTCTTTAGAGTCATCTTCGGATTCCTCTTTTGTAAATAGAAAACTGACATCTATAACAATAGATGTCAGTTTTTTCTATTTACAAAAGAGGAATCCGAAGATGACTCTAAATTGGAAATTGATAGATCTTCCTTGCTCTGAATTAACTTTTGATCCAACATTCGAAGTTCAATTAAAAAAAAAGAAATCTATGCCTAAAGTTGAATATATTAAAATTCCTATTCAGAAGACAATTTCTACACATAATACTGTTGCATTTGTTCTTCCACAGAAAATCTTATGATAATTTCAGAAAAAGCTCGAATGCAATCGTAATTAAAAAAAAATCTATATATCAGTTGATAATGTCGAAGTCATGGTAATAAAAAAACGATTTTTGGAAGCAGATCTTAATCTTCTGAGGATACTGTAATACATCAAGTCTCACTGGATTAGAGTTATCTAATGATGGAAACTCTTTCTATCAAGTATGATTGATTATGTCATTACTTGATAAAGTCGATAAATTTAATCTCTCAGAAAAACAGTTTCATGTCTTTATGGGATTAACTTGGGACAATCTTATTCAAATAAAAGATATGATGATTTCAATGAGAAATAGTCCCGTTCAATAATTCGAACTCTGATTGTATCTTTTGAAATTACATACAGGAAACTCCAATAAAATGGTAGCTTCTATCTTGCAATTGGAAAATAAACAGTCAGTTTCAAATTATTCTACGATTATAATAAAATCTATTGAAAATGATATTTTACTATTTCATTTTGGCTTACATGTTGTTAAGGAGATTCTAAAGCCGTCTGTATTACCGACTAAATTATATAATTTTTGTATAACAAATATTTTTTTTCTCTTTTTCACAAATTCGAAAATCTTTTTCCAGAATTAAAATATACATGTTTGTGAGGTGGATTTTATGCCGAGAACTAAAAATTTCAAAATTGATATATTTTTTTATCATTTCTTAATGCACAATAACATAGCGTTTCGAGCTGTCGTGACAACATTTGCTTGATATGATGATATTTTGCAACCTGTACTTACAAAATAGTAATCCACAAACACATAGTTTACACGAATAAATAACGTCGTTCTTAGAATTAGACTTAGACGCTTTATCGCGACGAATTTGTTATACCATATGAAAATTGACACGAATGCGCGATTGTGTATTATAGATTGCGTGAGATATTAGTGTGGTAGTATATAAAAACATGTTGATGCGCGGCGCGCGGATCTCTGATGACTTTATCGAAGTTCTTTGCTTTAGGATCCTCTTAATAGAGATGATTTTATTCATAATCATACTATAGAAATAACAAAAAAATTGTTCAATGTTCGTGACAATTTATTTTTGGTTTGCTATGGTACGTCCGATAAAAAAGTACAATGAGTAAAAAGAAATCCTTCTCGGGACAGAAAAAAGCTTCCTTTCTGCAAACTCTTCACCATTTGTACAACTGATAGATACGTAGTTGACATGTTCGGATCATATCTTGCAAATCAAAATGATGCGAAAATTTTAAAGAATATCATTCAAAATCTAAATGGTTTATGTAAATTGTTAATAGAAGGTTTTCTCTTTGATCGCGGTCTAGATATAACAGATGATTTAGAGAAAAAAAATTTACAGTTTTATTGCCAGCATTAAAAATGAAAGCAATTATCAACAAAAGAATCCAATCAGTCTCAATTTGTTATTAAAATTCGCTGAGTAGTCTGAACGCTGAAACAAAAATATCGTCTTATGGACCAAAAAAATTGACAATAAATTAATATAAAAAATTGGGATTTATTTTAGAATTGCATCATTTCTGAACAATATTTTTGAAAAAGGTTTCAATCTGATGTAGAAACTATAAAGTACAGAAGATGCATGATCAAAAAGATAATACGGAAAATACGTTGACCGATGTGAATCTGGCGCTCAACTTTATATTTAAAAATAAAAATTAATATCGTAGGCTATTGTTTGTATTTCGTTTGTATCTCAAACAGTTAAACAAAAAGTAAAAAATAAAAAATGGTCAGCGCGCAACTTTAAGATTTTTTAATTTCATTACGCTATTCGAAAGAAAATCATTTATATTCGTTTGTACTTCTTCTTTCATTGGTCTCCCATTTCAATATCTTTAAAAATGATCTACTTCCCTTCTCGGCACATTTCCGAAATTTGAAAATCGCTGTATTTCCGAATTTTTTAAGGTACAAACGGGTATAAATGATTCTTTTTCGAATGCCGTTAGTCCCATTTCGATATCTTGAAAAATAATCGACTTTTCCTCTTGGCGCATTTCCGAAATTTTGAAATCGCTGTATCTCCAAATCCTTGAGGTACAAACAAAAGTAGGAGAAATACAAACGGATACAAACGATTCTCTTTCGAATGGCATAAATGAAATTTAAAAAATCTTAAAGTTGCGCGCTGGCCATTTTTTATTTTTCGTTTTTTGTTTGAGATACAAACTGTTTGAGATACAAACGAAATAATGATCGCTACAAACGGTCTACAGTATTAATTTTTATTTTTGTTAAAGCGTTGAGCGCCAGATTCACATCGGTAATACATTGGCTATTGAGGCAGAAGGAAAAGCATGATTTCGCCGTAAACTTCTTTTTAAAAATATTACATCTGATGGACTTCACACAATCTTTTGGATTTTCCGGAAATAACCGAAAAAGACATAAAATTTTATTTCAGTTCATATCAACTTTCACAAGCCGTGTCATATTTGGCAGAAATGGTAGATAAAAATGAAAAATTAAACATAGAGCAATGTTAAGGACAAGAAAAATGTCCTTAAACTATTGTAAAAATTCCATTCCGACAGATTTCTCGTAAAATATACAGATGTTTTTTGAGATATAAACCAAACAGTATCGGTGTTTCCGGTGTGATTCATTACCATATGCATGTGAGTGTGCTAATGACAGAACTGTTGGTTGCTGTTCACATATTGCTGCAATAATATATTACTCTTAAGTATCTATCAAAAATTCTTAAACCGGCAGATATACTCAGCAATATATTCCAAAAAGATAATTATGTCCTAGTCTAAGTAATTGAAAGTGAAGATAATGATTGAAAAGATCCTCTTCAGTTAGGCTGTGGTCAGAAATATCACTCGTTGGTGTGTTTCGATGACTTCAAGGACTGGAGAAATAGTAGATATCGTGTGCCTTTGGGTAGTGAGTTCCTGCGTGGCTTATTCTCGATCTTAGAACAGTTAGTTTTGTTCTAAATAGTACTAGACATTTACAAATAATCTGTTGTATAATATGCGTAAAATATTATTAAAGGCAGAGCAATATAAAAAAAAAATTAGAATAAAAATAAATAAAAAAATAGTAAAACTTAGACAAATTTTCTGGATTAATATAACTGCTCAAAATTTTTTGATCCAAGAAGCGATGTAATTGTCCTTTTCTTCCATTCCATGGAAAAGAAGAATTTTGATTGATCGATTTCCTTATGCATTATGCGTTATGCAAGTCTGTACCATAATACATTGGCTCCCCTTGCTTTTCGCACAGCTAGTTTAGTAGCACTCGGTGTGACTCTCTCGAACGATCTCACACCGAATACTCACACACGAGTATTTCCAAACGGCTGGTATGTGACACACCGATGAATGTTTCCGAACGCAGCCTTAATGTGAGAGACGAAGAGACTCACGTTAAAAAAGCACTCCCCCCGATGTAAACAATTATGCGAAAGGGGACGAGGGGACTCAGATTAAAAAAAGCACCCTGTAAAGATAGACAGATAATCGTCTGCGCCATGCATCGTGATCACCCAGCCGATGCGGCATTGCGTGAAAGATTGTATAAGATTGTTTAACCACCTTTTCGATCGATTTGGAAAAAATATATGTTAAAGTAGACAATCTAGAGATATTTTCGTGAAAATATAAAAGTGATACCTTAAAAGAATCACCAATAAAACAAAATTCATAAAAAGTTTGAAAATTTTTTAACACCTTTTTGTAATCACGAAAATTTGAAAAAATTTCCTTAAGCTTATCTAAATGATGTCTACAACATATATTTTTATTAAATTCGGTCCAGTTGTTTACGAGAAAAATTATTTTTCTTATTTCGCTTTCCCCTTGCATAACTCCTGCAAAAATGCAAATTCAAAGCTAATTTTTGAAAAATTTAATATCTCAAAGATGTCAACTAATGACATTAATTTGAGTTCGATTGGTGTGTGAGCTGACTTTACATGTTTATTCCGCTATACCTTTTTTTGTCATTTCTCGATTATCATTTCTTTGTATCGCTCGCTAGTTTAAAGAAATATTCAATAATTTTATAACTCATATGTTATCATACTTTGATTTAATATGTTAAAGCGAAGTGAATTGTATTATACTCTTTATTCGCAGACAAATTACAAAAGCATTCGATACAAATAACTCGAACAAAAATTAGACAAGAAAGAAAAGTTATGTGACAATCACATGCTGTGAACTACATGCTATTATGAGAACTTCGTGTACATGAACAAAATAATATGTTAAGCTAATACATGTTATATATAATATTAAATTATGACTCTAACATTTCCCCTAAAAATGGGGATTACAGTCAACAAAAAGGCTAACATTATGAAGTTCCTGTAAACTTAAACATTTCTTAAATTTAGTTTCGGTCAATTCCTTTCTGAATACATTAGTAGCCATGTCTTCTGTAGCGGTATATGATATTTTTAAATCCTCTTTTCACAGCATCGTCTCGGACGAAGTGAACATCTTTGTGTTTGATTCGACTGTAAAACACTTTTAGCCAGCTTCTGGGCTCCGTTGTCAATGAGTACACTCACTTCAACCAGATTAACTAAACCTAGCTTCCTACGGACATCTTCTTAGAATGTGTAATCTGTATACGATTTTCGGTCATCTGGACAATTAGCCCAGTATGCATTGACGAATTCCTTCAAAGGACTTGAAATGCGTGTGAATACATCACATGTTCATGATTCTTTTGAAGTATCTAAGAATTCGTTTCGCGGCAGTCCAGTGACTTTCGTCGTGACACGTACAAAATTGGCTCAAATAATGATTACATAAGCTATCCTTGTACAAACTGCGAGATTCATCAAAGTCCCGATGAGTTTTTTGTATGAAGAGAACTTGCTTCAGCATCGTGTGGCAAAGCCTTCTTCAGCTTGATTTAAGAACGTTAAAAGCTTCTGAGTCTGTCATTTCAAAACATAGTAGTATTTCCCTGATATACGAACTCTGGCTATCATTGATATTTTGTTGTCAATTGTGAAGAACTCGATTCCGAAACAGAATTTCGCTGGTTCTTTATGGTCCTTTATCTCAAACTCTTTTGAAATAACCGATCATTTTAGATCGTCATTAAATTCTGATTCCGTAAGGCGATCAATATGTCATCAACACACTGTTACTAGGAGTACGTCTTTCCCTTGTCCAGCATAATATAGGTACGGGTCAGTTGAGGAACACTTCAATCTACATGTAATCAATTCTTCTTTGCATCGTTTATGTTAACCATGCTTTGCTTGACAAAGATCATAGAAAGTCTTCTTTAATAAATAAACTATTTCCTTTTCTAAATTCGGTTAGCATCTTCATCACCTTTTTCCTGACTTCACTAGCCTTTAGTTCCGTATTAACTATTCGTTCCAGAGTTCTTCCATTAAGGGATTTCCATGAAAACTGCTTCCTCAAATCTTCCGTTGAGATATGCTGCTGTGACATCGTACTGATTCAAGATCATTTCATAGCCTCGGCGGCTAACGCTATCACGTTTTGTATAGTGCTCAATCGAGCAACCAATGCAAATGTCATTGAAGTCGGTCTCAGATCGTTGGGAAAATTCTCTTGCGACAATGTCTTTCTTCGTTCCAAACTCCCATCACTACAGAATTTGTTTGTTAGAATAATATGACTCGATTACTTAGCGATTTTCCGGATGCTCCACTTATCGTTCTTGATAATAGACTTTAGCTCCGATGTCATAACATTGTACCATTCTTCAGATTCGGATTCCACGAATAACTTCGTGTAATGATACTTCAACCAAATGAGCGACTTCAACGTGTTCGTTCTGTTGAAGATTTATATAATAAAGTAATTTCATGAGCCTTCCTCTAAATCTAATAGAACCTTTTTCGGTCTTCTTTTTTCTTTCTTTAGCTCCAAGCGATGAAGTCACCTGAAGGATGCTTTCTAATTTGTCATCCCGATCTATCAACGTATCATCGTAACAATTTTTCTAGTTGCTCCCGTTATCAATCGCTTTATTTCGACTATCACTGCAAGAGTCTCCATTTTTTCTAGCATCAAAGTGATTCTTATCGGTAGGCTTTATAGAAAAATTTATAATAGCGCCTTCATCTGCAAAAGATTCAATAGTTTTATCATTATTTGTATGATTTTCAAGAAACTTTACGTCTCATGAGATGTTGATCTCTTGTGGAAGCCATAGCCTATACGCTTTAGATTCATTAGAACAGCCAACGAAAATTCCTTTCTTGGAGCATGGCTGAAATTTTTCCTTATTGTGTAGACGATCGAGGGTATATCTCGCAGCCAATTCCTTGAAATACCTCATTTCTAGTGGCTCTCTGTTCCAATAATTCGTAGGCAGTCTTGCCATCCAAGGAACTCGAGAGACATCTATTACAACATCTATTACAATATCTATTACAAATGTGTTTTATTAGGTGTACAACTTTGCTTCCGCCGTTTTCCTATATATGGCTTTAGCGGTAAGTGGTAGTCGAAATAAATAGATCATAGACGTCATACAATAAACTTGGGCATCTGTCAACATAACCCCATAGAAACATTAGTCGATTTGTGTCTGCATCATAAAGTTA
>Ga0157363_1003224_pt1 | contig 14675 bp, 9 predicted proteins | sample AttsexASBM1_FD_111477 | JGI IMG/M metagenome (GOLD analysis project Ga0157363, IMG submission 111477) | Fungus gardens microbial communities from leaf cutter ant in Ribeirão Preto, State of São Paulo, Brazil - Atta sexdens ASBM1 | ecosystem: Host-associated > Fungi > Mycelium > Unclassified ...
ATCGTTAATTAATGACTGACATTATTATCGAATCTCTACTATTCGAAGCGGTACAAAGGTCAATTTCACTTTCGCGCTCATCTCTCGATTTAATAACAAGATCGATGCTCTTAAATCGAATGGGGTGAGGTAAGAGGATAAGGAGAGGCCAAGAATCAAACCGTCATGAACGCGGATCCAGGTAAAGAAGAGAAGAGCGCGGTGGGCAGTGCGCATCGCGCAGAAGCTAACAAATTGTGTTCCCGCGTTAAAGGAGTGAGAGAAGGGATTCTTGTCAGAATTATTGAGCTCGGCACGCCGGATCGATATCTCTTTCCCGACTCGTCGCGCGAATGACGAAAGGGACCCGCGCTGGTCTTTGTCCCGCCAGAAGACTCTCTTCCTTCGGGATGTACCCGAATGGCATCCTCAACACGAGCGAGCGGACGTCTTTGTCCGCGGCGGTACGTGCAGCTGCCGTTCACCACGCGGTTCTCCACCGCCTTTGATAAAACAGAGCTTGACGAGCCGTGCGGTACCGTGGAACGATAACTGCAAACGTCGATTATACATACAGATAGTAAAACATCGCCGTCATCTCACAGCCACTAGTGGGATCAGAGGGCATCATCGAGATATTTATCTTCATAGTGCGATTGCGTATAATATCGGTGATAACGACGATTTTTTTTCGTGCATGCCGCGATAACCCACTTTGTACATACAAATCCGTAATCTGGGTTATCGTGAATTAAATGCATGATGATGATGTATCTGGAGCGGTCATCTTATTTCACAGAATTCTGTTGACTTCGAAAGTCTATCTTTTTGATATACGCTATCTCCTACTCGAGTTTCATCTTGAAGTGAGCTTTTTCAGTAAAGCAATGATTAACACCTTTAGACTTGGTTTTAATAGAATCATTGAATTTAAAAATATTTTTTTTATTCAATTCAAGGGCACTTTAATTAAGTAATTCATATTAAAAAATTATTTCTGTTTTCAAAATTTTGACTATTTTTCCAACATGTATATTATTATATACATAGGATCTGAAAGAGTTAAAGTCAATTCTTTTGTGATAATAAATCGTAGGCGTAATCAAATAATAATCCTTCTCGATGAATTTCTTTTAGTATTGCTTCCTCGTAGTTTTGCATAGTAAAATGATAAGATTGTGACAAAGAATTACTCGATCATATCTAAGTAGTATGATTTACAAAAATGAGAGAGAGGAATCATAGAAGACGACTAATCGTCTTCTTTATTTCTTTCCACTCAATGATATAACGAGAGAGAGAAAAATGAGAGGGAGATTTTCCACGGATCCTCTCTCTCATTTTTGTTGATACTACTTAGATAAATACGATCGAGCAGTCCATACTCTATGTCTTTGGGTTGCGATTATATATTATTAGTTTGTGCAATGGTTTGACATTATGACAGCCCGCTTAATTTGTAAAATTATTGGCTTGTGTCGTGTTCTTGTCTTTTGACACGAAATACAATAAATTAAATACGTCGATTAACATAGCGATTGCCGAACATGTGATTATCGCTATCATAGGTTCGTTTTTGTGATAGTCACTGGAAACCCATCGTCGACCGGTCTCATTACAGTGCCGTCGGTATGGCAGCAGACTCCGCTGATACTTCCTTGCTAACGAGCGCCATCGAGGAAGATCCAACTGAGAGCCCGAATGCGATCTATATAGGACAATCTGAGATTCTCCATCTCCATTGCCATCACCATCATCCCCGCAGCAAGGATGTTCCAAGGAAATGTCGGAGAGATCAAAACGGTGCGCTATTGTGCGACTTCGACGAGGTGATCGATTACGTCGATTATGCTAGACTGATTCGGAGCTGGTTATCAAGAACATGCAGTAAGTCTTGCGCGTTTTTCTTTTAAGCGGATTTCATTCATACCTCTGTGCCCTTAATAATTATTTAATCGATATCGAAAATTAAAACGGTAACGACGATAATGATAATTTAGGAGAAAGAAAAAAAATTTACGCGAAACGATTTTAATTTTGATGCGGTATTATACGGAGAAAAAACAATTTTATTGACGTATTTAAAAATTTAGCCAAATAGAATTGAAAATAATTTTGTTTGTATCTAGCTAAATTTTTAGACTTCAGCAAAATTGTTCTTTCCGTGTGAAACTGTGGCTGTATATTCGATTTTAAAATCTTGTCTTTGAAAGATTATAAATCACGATAACTTGAAGAAGAGACGGGGGCTTATGCGATTCCCAATGCGGAATCGATTTCCATGTATCGGATTACTTTAAGCTCGTATTTCGCGACGAGCTTATCATGCCGAGGAACGGAACGGTCGGGTTCGATAACAGAGATTATGTTGAGACAATTTTACAATAATCGCTTTTTCGATAATATTATGACACGTCTGACATTAAGATGTTACGTTTAATTATCGTCGGTACTCGATGCGCTTACGCTGGTCGAAACCAGCTCGGGGATTGTCACAGCTTTAATGAGCAAGTCTGATAAGTTCTTATTTTTGTCGCTGTTATAATAATGCTTACTACGATAAGCTCCCGTTTTATCTCTGACTTTATATAGATTTTGCTTATAAACAACGGGAAGTATCAGATTCTTTACTCAAGTTCGTGACGGATATTCCTCCGAATGCATCTATAATTAATGTTTTACTAATCAATGTCTCTTACATGTCAAGCGTTGTTGCGATCAAGGTTTGTTTTACCACAACCCATTTTCTCTTGACCATTTCATTTATATGTTTGCAGTGTAGCTTTGGATATGAATATATTGTCCATCCGAGGTAAGATGTATTTTTTATGCGAGCCCCCCCCCCCATCCCATTTCGTATTTGTGCTCATATTATCTACACGTTAAACTTTTAGACACTTTCAAATTTCCATACGATCGATACGGTAATATCCGTTTTCCAATAATGTTAGCAAACTATATCGTATATTTTTCGCTTTGGCGCTAATAACAGGCTTCTCCGAAAGAGGTGTAAACTCTGCCGCCGTTTGTGGGAACGTGAATAGCGTAAGGACGATCACATAGTTTCCCTGAACGGTGACATTTAATCCTTGCTTAAATTAGCAAGGAGCGGTAAGTCATGCTTACCGGCACGTATGCTTGAATTTGTAATAGCTGTTGTTTGTGTTGCAAAGTTCTGGTTAAGTAGGCTTGCTAAATTGCGATGTATGCACGAGCAGATTATTTTGATTTATACGATATGTCCCGCACGACAACGTAGCGATAAGAATGGGCTTTACACATTTCTATCATCTCTAAATTAATATTTACTTTTTTATTTATTACGCTATATCTGTGTTATATTATTATATTTCGAAATTCTCTCAAGAACGTATCTTTGAATTATCTAAATTTGTCTAGTTTTATCAAATTTTCTATGTTTCTCTTATCGATTCTTATGTATGATAATCTTTTTAAGTCTATTTTTATATCTAAACAAGTATTGTATATTTTAAATAAAAATATAAATGATTTATACAATCTTTGTCAATTATATGCTAAATATAATACTTTTGTATCTGTACATATAATACATATATATTTATACATACAAAATACAACTATATTTTTCTTCGTATGATATTTTGAGTATTTAACGTTATAATTTTAATATTTTTGACATCGACTTGCATGTCGAGATATGAGCATGTGGTTTTCCGCATTCCGAGGAAAAAATTGGTTTTAGATTCTAATATGCTGCATTTGAAGATGCGCAATAGGTATAGAACAATAAAATGATAGGGGCATTAGAAATCAGATTGATAAGATAAGAGTTAAAGCATCAATGAACTCATGAGTATAATAAACGTGCTAAAGTAAACGTATCAGGTATCTTTATCACTCTATAACTGGATCACAATTACGAGTATCATTAATTGTTTATGTCAACATGATAGAAAATAGAATTGTAAAGAGGTTAGTATTTTGTTCTTTGATCTTATCTCCATCGTTACTCGTGTTGTATCAGAGGTTATCACTGTCATTTGCAATCATGATCGTGCGTCGTACAGGCTCACACGGTGATAAAATTTAATCGCGTCAATCTCACAAATGACTCGATCAGTCGTACATAGATCAATTTAACTTGATTCACTAATTCTACATATTTACGTCTATTGCAGTTTGCACGTAGTACGTAGCAAGGTTTGCCTGATGGTTTTTCGGAGAAAGCGGGTCTCAGTTAAAAATCGTTTTAAATACACACAATACGCCTCATTAAAACGCCTCGAGTGATTTAGCGAGTGAAGAGGAATGACAAAAAAATCGAACAGATCGTGTTTGCGGGAGCCGGTAGAGCGAGGTAAACGCATTTGGGTTTGTTTACTGCGCAGTTTACGTGAGAACGCGACAAGAAAGGTGAAGAAGGCAGACGAGAGTGAACGACCGTGTCGAAAAGTCGACTGCCTCCTTCTTGCCGTGCGATGCGCGTCTTTTACAGTTAATGCTAACAAACTATCTGAGTCTGTTAGGCGTTATATGGTATACTTTGGCGCTCAAATAAAAATTTTCAAATGTATCTGTGTCGTTAATCTTCCGAAGGTAACGTCAAAACTTACAACGCAGTTGCTAAATACACCTGAGTCTGTGAGACCTATTTAATTTATGTTAATTGAAAGAACACAAAGTGTTTTCAAGAAACTAAATTAACATAACTCAAATGAAAAAAAAAACTGACGATATATATTTTGATAAAAATACGTTAAAGGATCCCGTACTAATTATATAGAAATTGGATCCTGAAATGAGTTAATTAGTTTTCATATATAATGTAGCTTATAACGATAAACAAAAGATGTGTACAAGACTTAATAATATATAGTTTTTAACGGCATCAAAGATTTAAGACATGTGCTTATGTATCATGCACAAATATCTTTGATGTATTATAGTTCAAAAACTATTCATCATTGAACCTTGCATCTGACATCTTTTATTCACCACATTATAAGCTATCATATATGAAAACTAACACGTTTCATCCAATTTTCATATAATTACTGCAGGAGCCTTTGTAAATGTAGCATAAAGAAAACTGTTTAATACTATGACGAAGAGATTTATAGTTTAGTGGATCCAATAAACGTCAGCTCTGGAGGGTTAAATCTCTCATGCGGAGTATAGATATAATTTATGACATGCGAAAGTGCGATACATAGTTGATGCATGAAGATCTCCGTGTTGAAACCGACTATATTTTGTCACGTATTAGCACATTTCACATTCTGTTGATTAGCAAAGATTTGTAACGAATCGGCAGAATTTGGCACGAAAAACAGTCCTTGCGAGTCCATAGGCACGATCTATCTCTAAATACAGATAGGATCGAGGTGTTGTATGGCGACGCGTATACGCACGGTACTGTTTCACCATCTTGCCAACGCGAGCAAATAAACCGAACAAGTGGAAGAGGCAAAGGAAAAGAAGAAATGAGCGATATAGTCGCACGGTTACCCACATGCGGTTGCTCGGGACATAAATTGCGAGTCAATTATGCACTTGGTGCATCCATAACGACGGGATGTACGAGGATATCCTTTAATTCAGCTCCTTTCAATTTTCGGAAAAGATCTTTCTTCGATGAAGGAAACACGCTTTTAGCAGAATATTTGAAAATTGCTAATTATTAAAAAGAGTTATCGGGATACCCGCAAACGAGTTAAGATTAAATTATCAATTTAAGAGTATAATTAAAATTTAAAATTCACATCTTTGTATGCCGCGTTTATATTTATCATGAATGATTAGGGATGGTTCCGCGTAATTGTTCCACAAGTGAGATGATCGCAAAAATATTTTTCCTTCGACGAACCCGTATTCATATACATTGCAACAGTGTTTATCATTATCTTCGCCGACGCGATTACAACTTTCCACATCCTCGTGTTACACTTCAAGGCCCTCAGTTTCATCGTACCATCACGTAAGTCGTCGTAAACATGACAAAGAAACGGTGAACGAGAAATCGCGAAATATAGTGTCAAAGATGCCGTGTCGTTTTGCGGCGGCAATTTCGTTTGGACTAATCGGCGCTGCATTGATTACGTCTGCATTCGCTTTCGCCGTTGTAAAAGATGTTAAAATGAAAAAATTTTTCAGTTTGAACAATAAAAATCGATAGAATAACCGTCGAAATGATTTTAATGCTAGAACTATCGATGCGTTAGATTTTATTCGACAGAAATGTCAACACTTAAAATCTTATAATTAGAAATCATATAGAAAATAATAAAAATCCAGCTGAATAACAAATAGCATTAATAATGCTGTAGTAAAATCCTCGAAGAAAAAAGGATATTGAATTTATGTAAAATGAAAAGAAAAAGATATCTTGGTTTTTAACTTATCCCAGATTTCGACGAGAAATATTGTTCTGTTGAAATATAATACGATTGCTTCCAAACACCATATATGAGACCGGCACGCAGTCAATATTGGTGCCGAGAGAGTTCCATGCGCAGAAAACAGTCTCCCTCGGAGATCCCAATGGAACTTCATTTCATTAGGTTTCACAACTCTTTATTTTCGCGGCGTGGCGGCCGAACGCTTTTTACTACCTGGCCGGCCGGGCCGTCTAGCGACATTAATCATAAATTCATCTCTCGGGATCGTTCATCTGGTTTTGTTTCGTTTCGTTTCCTTTTACTTTGTCTTCCCTTTTCGTCCGTCATAGCTCTTTCAAGGTCGTCATTTAAAATGCAAGACTTACGGAACGACAACACGACAATATGAGAAAAAAAAGCATGTTGACGGAAATATACCGTTTGTAAAAATTGTTTTGGTATTCTACTTTTTTGGCTGCTTGTGTGTTTTGAAATAAAATAAGTATTATGCAAATGAATTCGTAATTCATGATTCGTAATTCATGAGAAATAGTAATTGATGATTAAAAATCGAAAGCGAATTAGTTTATTTGCGATCATTTCTGTTGCGACTTTAAATAATTGAGTAAATATATGACTTCTTCCCAATATAGTAATTACAATTTGAGAAGTTAAATATAAAATATTGAAACTTTTTGATTAAAATGCGCGGCGTAATACTCACGATATCGCGGAGATGCAAAGCGAAAGCTCATGGGGGAAGTGATATTATTAGAAATATCGATATCAGATACCTCGAGAGAGAAAGAGAAAGAGAGACAGAGAGAGAGAGAGAGAGAGAGAGAGAGAGAGAGAAAGAGAGATGGTGAACGTGTTCTCGCGGTGACGAACACCACATGTCTGCGGTTTGTGGCTATCAAATGATACGGGAGGAAGATCATCGATCATCGTTACCCTCGTCGCGCAACAAGTAAAAGCACCGAGGATCACGAAGCTCGCGAATTTCTTTCATGAGAATTCGCTCAGCGAAAATTTAGAATAGTGGCGTCTCATTTCCGGTTGAACGATCGTTTTTTACGACTGCCACCGCGGTGATTATCGCGAAACGAGAATAAATTTAACAGCATGAATTTTTATTGCATGGTAATAAAACGCACATTCGCAGGAAATAATTAAAATATGTTTGCTTTTCACTCTTACGAAACACGGTCTTAAAGACTATTGATATCATGTTGCGATTCGTAATCATACGAATCTGAAGCATATGCAACTGCATGAGTCATCGATATTTCTGTTTGGTGTTGGGTTAAACTTCTCTAACTTCATCTCGTGTATCTCTGGCACGATTATATTGATTCGCGGTATAGTCTGTCCCGTAATATTTTGGAAATAGCAATGAGCCATTTTTTTTTATTTTTAATTTTCTATAATTTTTAATGTTGTATTTAGTTCATTTAAATAATTTTTTATTCAAATTCAATAATATAATATAATATATAATATAATAATGTAATATAATAATTCAATAATTTTTATTCATTTTCATTCAAATAATAGTTTGTTCAAATAAAATAAGATAAGAGCTGTTATGACATTTGGAATTCAAATACATCTTGTGGCAAATAGTTACCGAGTCATTTTTTTTAATGTCACATATGTGCTCATGGTGTTGAAATAGACACGTGTCGATTGTTCGTGATTCTTCGCAGTTCCATTTTACGAGTCTAATGTAACCATCTGTTATTTTAGTATAGCGCGGTTTCAGTTTTCTTATACGTTGCGAATAAATTTTGAGGTGATCTCAATTCTGTGCATTAGTCCTCTATTTCGAGAGGTGAAGAATAGAATCCTAGTATACAATAATATACATTGCATCACAGACGTTTTATTTTAGTATTATCTCATTTTTCTAAAAGTCTTTTTGGAAAAATCTAACTTAATTCTCTTAATTTAATATAATGTAATATTTTTATAAATTTATGAAACACTTATGTCATGTATTCCGAATGAACTCGTTTCTTATTGCACTTATCGTGTTGTTGTTATCGTGTTCTTGTTGTCGATATAATTTAACAACACATATTAAATTATATCTATTATGTCAGTAGCAAATAATCGTCGTTAATATAATTGCGAGCCAAAATTACATAGCAAATATTGCATATATGCGTCACAGTTCGCGATATCTTGATTGACCATTGCGCCTGTCAGAAAGCGTTCGTCAGAATGTGTGTCGTGTATGGCCTTCGGCATCGACGTTATTTCATCAGTACTTCCTTTGAGAAGCATCGGTAAGTTGAGTTGAGTGAACGGTAAGTGCGCGCAAGTACGAGTTATGTGTTTCGACTGTCAGTCAGTTAGTCATAAACTTTAAGCGTCAGAGTTTGATCGTTATTACGCGTTCGCGATCTTGTGATGTTAGAATAAAATGACTCAGCTTAGTGGATTCTTGCACGATTGGAAATGGTAAAGTGAATTGTACTGAAATGACTTTGACACAATTTAATTCAAATAGCTGGAGCGCGTTTCTCCATTTTCTTCGAAATTATACTGATAATGCGCATTCTGTCTACAAACTTTTCTTTTTTGACGCAAATGCGAATATGATAATCGTTCTTAAATTAAGAATAATAAATTTTGATAAATCAAATTTGAATATGGATAAAAAAATTATGCTCTTTCTTTAAACTTATACTTCAAACAAGTTATAGTTTACAATTAGCAAAATTTTAGTCTGAGATTTCATTTAACTTGCGAGTATGAAAAACAATTAAATATCATATTATGAAGAGACAAGAGATTGAATACTGAGATATTGAAATTATATATTCTTTCATTAATTTTAAGTAATAGTTCTTTCAATCTCCAAATTCGAAGATTAGTTATATAAGTACCAAAACTTTCACTACAGAGAAATTAATTGCAAATTGAGCAGCAAATCGATTGATAAACAGAAGCGAGGTGAAACTTACGGACATAGCTGGAGGCGAAAGATAAGAGATCTCAATCAAATAATATCAGATAAAATGGCAGGAAGTAGAAGAAGCGCGAATAATTTGGTATTTTGTGTTTGGAATAACCTTCAGCTCGTGGAGGTTAATGCGAAATGCTGTAAATAAATTTCGCGCTTCGCATGTTGTTACTGACGCCAGCTGTTATCATCACATTATTAACATAAGCGGTAAGTAATGATGAAATACACATACGCTACGTTTCCTCAATATTTTTGTGTGCGACACTCATTATGTTTCACCGAAGAGTAAAACGATACGGACAGACGTGTCAAGAATAAGTTTGTGTAGTAGATTCCACTTCAACGAAATAAACGTTGAATGAAAAAGCTTGTGTAGATTAGATAAAGACTCACACAGATTGCAATATCATGAGATACTTTTGTATATCATTGTTACATGTCGTAATATTTCTATGAATACGTTTCATGGAGTGATATTCATAATCCATTCTTATTTTAAAACTATCTTAAGATATTAATACAGCCCTCTGATTAGCTTATAACATCTTAAGATTGTACTTAAAATACTCTCAATGAGAATCGATTATGAATATCAACCTTTTAAGTCCCTTATAAAAATAGTTTTCTTTACAAATAAGACTTACTCTAATAAAGTATCCTATTAATAAAATCTTGAATTGTTATTGTCTGCTTAGAATAAATCTTGAATTGTTATCTCTCATAATCCATTTATCTCATAATCCATTTATTTATAATTTTTTATGTAAAACACTCCCAAATTTCTGATCCACAATCAGGTACTAATTCGATTCAAACAGATATTTGCATCAAATATCGATCCTCATATTCCCTCCTTTGTAAGAAACCTCATCGAGTTGTATTTTTGATATTTTTGATATTAGAAGTTCTAATTTAAAACATATTGATTAATGATCTCATTACTGATTATTGTTTAATTAAAATTCCTCCAAATTCGATTCCTCTCGATTTGATTTAGTTAGTTCTTAGCTCTGATGATTTATACTGAATACTTCGAGGAATACTTTATAAGAGAACAATTTGTCTACTTTTCTTTCATTAAAATATTACATTGAATCTTATTTGTAATAATATCTTGAAATTCCCGACGTAAAATCCAACGCAGATTCTTTGATATCATCTTTTCGCGTCGAGAAAGATTAGCAAATCCGGATCGCACCGACATAATCGACACGCAATCTCGCTCGAGTACTTGGTCATGCACGGATTTTAACGATTCGCTTTTATCGGAGGTAGGACACGCACGATGATAACGCACATTTACTTTTTCGTAATAATCATCAACGTCACGATGAAAAATGCATCCATCGGTTCCGTTTATTATTCTCGCGCTCGTTCACGCCGTCAATGTTCTCGGCGACGATCAGGTCGCGCAACAAATGACGTCATTGTTCACGCATGGCATCGCGCATCGATTAATTAATTTCCGCCACGTGTTTACCTTAATTGCGCGAGACTAGACGCGATGCCGCACGTGTCTGTGGTTTTCACTGATTAATGGCGCTCCGTTAGCACGACATTTTTGCTGTTCTTTCGCATTCTCCACGATGCATGTGTCCCTTAACTCTCGACCGGACTCGGATATTTTGCATTCTACCTATTAACTCGTGGAAAACAATTTGCGGAAAATTCAACTTATTTTAATAGGAAAACAGTAATCTGCATAATTATATATATTCATTGCAATAACATGTTTTCAAAATCAATTATATTATAAATAACACAAATAATAGAAGAATTAAACTAGCTTGTTGTATTCCATTAATTTAGAAAAATATAAAAATTATAGATAATGTATATACATATCTTTAAATAACTTAATAACATGTAAAAAAAGATTCTCGTTAATATTATTTTCCAGTTCGCTTAGCTGCATGTAAGCTTGATTCTCACGTAGCCATACATTATTTCGCAATTCTGCCAAGCCGTAAAATTCGATCGGGATAGGGGTGAACAACCCTCGTTCGGAAGCGACCGCGTGGCTTGAAAAGCATGCCGGACCTTGCCCAACCGATCTCTTGTAGAAACGCCAGACAAGGGAGAATATGCGTGAAGAGGGAAATGCCGAGTATGATTGTCGTTACGTATCATTTGAAACGTGAGGGTTTCATTCCAGTAACGTGCATAGAGAATGCATCTCGTCGAAGCCCCGCCTGGTCGTTACATGCTCGTAACTACGTTTAAATGAATTACATTAGTGTTCATAAAAGCTCCACTTAAAACACAGTATTCACTTTTATAGTAAAGATATTTCTTTAGCGTCTGCTTACGTCGCGTGGTCAACCTGCACATCCATCTTTTTCTACTTTATCTTGCATGATATTATTAGATAGCCGTTTTTTTCTGATATTTTTGTCTATAAATGGACTTGAAAAGACAATGAAAGATTAAAATAAAATGAATAATGATTATTTAAATATCAAATTAATACCAGTAGTTATAGAATTATTTCACATTTAATATACACAAATTTTGTTGAATTAAATATAAAGATGTATAAAAATTAAAATTTTGTCTTCGAAAGTCTAAATTGACATTCGCTCAATTAGTAACTAAATACTAGGACATTAATGGATATTCTGGGATTTCATTTAAACAATCTAATTGTCCTAGATTTGCGGTATATTCGCGCAGCGCTAATTCCGGGATAAACCGATGTAACTCCCATCCAATACTAATAAACGACGCATTTTGTGTGAGCGCGGCTTAACAAATAATTCGGCTAAAGTCGACGTTCGTTGTGTTGTCCAGGCAACGTACCCGAGCGGTCGATGCCTCTTCTGTTATCATTCGGTCTCTCTCTCTCTCTCTCTCTCTCTCTCTCTCTCTCTCTCTCTATACCCTTTCTTTCTGTTCTTCATTCATCCCTCTCCACCGCCTTTCTTCTTACTGTCCAGCTCTTTCCTTTATTCCCCATTGTCCCTGTTTACCTAGCCGACATTTGCAGGCGTGGTACTGTTAGTGAATTAAAAATCATACTATTACGAATTGATAAAAGTAGGAGTTGTCAAAATTATTGTTATCTACAGCGATTACTTTCATATTGAATTGTTGCTTTATTAATTCAAGTATTAATATTTTATAAGCAAATTATATAATTATAATATTAATTATAATATGAATTGGATAAATGTTATCATTAGAATTTATTAGAATCACGAAATTTCTATTTATTGAAAGTGAAATAAAATGAAATGGCACACGTATCATACATTGCAACTATTGCAAATGTCAAGTATTTTTTATGATTTATGTACGTTGTAAGTGAGTAATAAGTTCGACCCGTACAGACAGTTCCTGCCTTCCGTATTCATTAGCATTAGTTAATGTGAAAGCCGCCGGCCAACACGCGCATAATTAATTGCTGTTATCGTTCATCTTTTTCCGTCAAGGTCACTTGAGTCTATGAATAATTACAAGCGCGAAAAACGTGCGAGAGTCTCTCCAATAATAGACAGCCGCAATCTCTTCCGTAAATTGCGAGTCGAACGATAAAAAAAATTGCAATTCGAAATAAATCAAAAAAAGTCATATATGATCAATAGAATCTAATTAATGTATTATAATATACAATATTATTTACCATTAATGAGTCTATAGCAAAATTAATCGCGATATTATTGCGTAAATAGAAATGTATTTGCGTGAATAATTCAACGATTGATGATGGACAAGACGGAGTATTGTCAGTATAACGGCAGCAGATAGACAGGCAGTGCATTAGCGATCACGTGGAGCACGTTGCATTGTTATCACTCTGTCTCTTTCTTTCTCTTTCCGACCCATCCCGTTTCTTTCTCGCGTTCGATCAGAAGCTATCGACCGGCAAGAGCGAGAGCGTCCCCCGTGCCTCTCAGCGTTCCGCATTGTCAAGCAACTTACTCGTCTCGTTCCATCAGGGTCGACTTTACGCAAAGAATGGCGCAGTTGCCGCGAGGGGAAAAAAAAAAGATATTTTCTTCTCTTGCCAAATGAGAGATTTCGACAACGTTCCGACTTTCAACTTGGACACTTTCTAATCTAGATTATAGAGCCGATTATACCTCCCCACTCTAGTCGGGCGCGTCTCATCCCGGATCTCGTTCCCTCTGCTGCTCTCGTCCAGTTGCTGTTACTACATTCACTCCACGTGGCGCAGGCGTGGGTTTGTTGTCTCTCTGTCACGCTCGCGCTCGAAGCTCTCGGATACATACTCCGTTTCTGTCGCGCGCGCAGACGGACTCTCCGCGTCCAGCAGCCTCCTCGGCCTCCTCGCCCTCTTCACATCGTGCGACCCCGCGCCGCGCCGCGCCACCGTCGTTAGCGACCGAAGCGGTGCCGACGGCCGCGCGCGCTGCATTTATTGAACCGATTTCGTTCTCCGTCGCGGAGCGCGTCCTCCCATCGCTTATCCTCGTCTCCCGCCGCTCTCGCGTTCCCGCTCGCCATTTGTCATCCCTCCCTTCGTATGCTCGTCTCGTGCTGCCTCCAGCCAACCGACCCCCCTCCCCTCTCCCCGTCCTCCCCTCATCACTCTATATCCTCTTCTCGAGAGTTTTCTCTCATCCATTCGTTCTCCTATCCGTCGACGTTCCCGTTCGTTCCCGTATATTTGGAATGTTTCGACAAGTCATCGTTCGCCACGTACGGCACGCACGACGCGACCCACAGCGTCCATATAAATATAGCCCCGCCGTCTCTCGATATGACGGGCGCACGTGACAGCAGCGTCTGGGTCGACCGCTGTTCTGATCTTATCTGAATTTATTTTCTGAAATATATATCTCCCGCAAGAGTTACGACTTCATTTCATTTTAATGTAGCTATATAAAGCACTTTGAATAAAACTCTTCCGCGATAATTTTTTACACACTTTATTTACACACTTAATTAGCATTTATGCTTCGTTTTCATAAAGCGTATATTAACTTATTTACTTAGATTTTAATCGGATCCAACAAAAAATATTAACAGTCCTACAATGTAAAAGAATATGTAAAATTATGTAAATAACAAGTGGAAAAATTACACAATTTATAATGAAAATGTTTGAGAAATTGCGCGTTTTTACAAAAATTAGTATTTTTAGCTCTAATCGTGTAAATATATCTTTATATATTAAAATTACAATAAGAAAAATAATAAATTAATAATTAATAATTTCTGTGTAAATGTATAAATTTTTATATCGTATAATACAATATAATGTTAATATATATCATGAATATTATCTGCATGTTCATAAATATCAATAACATAGTTTAAAAAAAATCGTATGTAATTCGTTGTCGAAATAATATGTAAATGTTTCTGTAAACTTCACTTTATAAATTGTAACTTTACAT
>Ga0157363_1003226_pt1 | contig 14674 bp, 11 predicted proteins | sample AttsexASBM1_FD_111477 | JGI IMG/M metagenome (GOLD analysis project Ga0157363, IMG submission 111477) | Fungus gardens microbial communities from leaf cutter ant in Ribeirão Preto, State of São Paulo, Brazil - Atta sexdens ASBM1 | ecosystem: Host-associated > Fungi > Mycelium > Unclassified ...
GGGTGGTGCAACATTCGCGCATGATCGAGATAAAAGATACGTGGATTTCGACTCTTCTCGCATCGTGTCGATGCTGTCTAATTTTTTCCGTGACTAAACGGGGTAATTTTTGCATCTCGCGAAGGATGTCTCGAAGATTCTGTACATTCTTAATTGTACTTAACTGTGATATGTTACAAGTATTTTGTATCAAAATGGAAAGTTATGAAAAAATCATTTTTCTACATTGCACTTGAAAATAATACCAAAAGTTTGTCGACGATTTAGAATCTGGACCAAAAATTATTTCAATAAAAAAATAGAAGACATGTTTTTTTAAAAAAGTAATTAACGGATAAAATTTCAGACAATTTTTATTTAAATTATAAAATTGTTAAATATTGACTTTATTGAATCAGATACTTTTTGTAGAGACTACACGTAATTACTTCATTATTTATTCTTGTTGTATTTTTGTAAACTTTAAATATAATAACTGAAATAAATTACGCTTATCTATCTCTTCATAATTTATTATGAAATTTATTATGAAATTATAACTGTTTTGATTTTACCAATAGTATACTCTAGGTCAGATTATAGAGAAGATAATGCTTCAGATAAATTATATAAACAGATAAAAAGTTTTACATCACATTTATGTACTGTTTCCTTCGCAGACTCTTTAGACTTGCTTATGATGGGTGTTTAATAGAGACACATAGAAATCTAGGTTATAATAACAGTAGCTGAGCATGATTTTTGTAACGTAATGATGGACATTTCTCGGTACAGATAAATTAATGCTAAGCTAGCACGAACGAATGCACGATTGAATTTCACTCGTCGAAACTGCTAAGTAGCATTCGCATTTATCGTGTCCTCGTCTAAATCGCATGGTTCTTGCAAAAGTTGATAGTGAAGTTGATGTAGTGGCAGTGTGTTTGAAAACTTAAAATGTGATCGAGCAGATTGATGAATTTTATCTGTCTTAATAGAATCAGTTTATTTTGATAAATTAATAAAAAGAAGAAAAGAGGCATTAACCTGTTTTGAAAAATCATCATAAAATTATTACATTTTCGTGGACTATCGATTTAATCCAGCTTCGTCATTGTCGTGCCGTCTTTATACGTGTCACGTGTATTCATACAGCGACGATTAAAGGCGTGTAGATAGGAGTCGACGTTTCGATGAAAGATAATCACGATACCGCGAACGCGTGACGACGTTGATGAGTAGTGCGATGCGTCGAGAGGAAATCCGATTTAAATGGCTATAGTAGAGATTAGAACTTAAATCAGGTTATGCTCATATTTATCGTGCGCATTTTTAAAAAATAATTGACACAATTTAAATAATATGTAAAAAGATATTATCATATCAATTAAAAAAATATAGGTTTTAATTGAGTATATTAAAATATATGAAATATTTTCGATATGTAAAGTGATACTATAAGCTAGTTGATGATACATTCTATATTCTCCTTATTCTATAACTCTTCCAATCTTTTTTCTTCTTCAATACTGCGTAGTTTGTTCTGTATAGCTAAAGAACTTCTACTTACATCATAATTCGTGTCACTCTATCGCTAACAAATTTGTACATGGAAAAAAAATTAATTATTTTTAAGTAAAATTTGTTTCCAAGAAACAATTTGTAATTTAATAGTTATATTTAAGGTATTTAGGAAAATAACTTTTTTGCTTTTTATGTATATGTATCGTATATGTTTCCTCGAATGGAAAAAATATGTTCTTATATGTAACTTGTGTTTCATAAAAGTAAAAGTGAGGAAACATTCTCTTTTGGGAATACTTATATATTTCTTGAAATAAAGAAAATATTTTTTTATGAGAAATAATTGTATTTTTGAGAGTGAGAGAGAGAGAGAGAGAGAGAGAGACAATAAAAAAATTTTCTTATATTAAAAATATCGATTCTTGTATGACAAAAGACATAGAAGAAAAGAAGTGGTTATGGAATAGGTGGGAGTTGAAATATCACAATATCTTATATAGTTTGCGCTACATTCTGGTGACTAGTAAAATTACTTCTTCACAGTGTGCTTGTACATTATAACGTGGCCACTGATCATTAGTATTTGTTGCGTTGTTGTAAAAGCTGCATTTCAAATTTGCAGGTAGCAGATAGTTTTACAGGTGTGTACTGTCTTTACATAATTTTGAGAAATACATTAGTAATAATTTTATGGCTTCAGTCCTAGCCCTAGCTTGGAGCCCTTGAATGTGGCTTTCAAATGACATAATTGAATCAAATGACTTTTGATAACAAAATGCGTACACATTTTCGATATATAAAGTCTGTATTTTTCGTGAGTAAAAAATAATGCAATGCTAGAATAAAAGCTTAATATAAGATTATTATAAGATTATTCATCCGTGTTTAAAAATTTTTTTTTAAGATGACGAGCTCTAATAAATATTATAAGCGAATTGGTGGTACATTCCATATTCTCCTTATTCCGTAATTCTTTCAATCTTTTTTCTTCTTCAGTATTTTGTAATTTACATTTGTTCTGTATAGCTAAGGAACTTCTATTTATATCATAATTCGTGCCACTTCATGGCTAATAAATTTGTACCAAAGTAGTTATATGAATATTTATTACGTTTTTTTATTTTTTAAAAAAGGTTATCTTTTCCCTTTCTTTAATATTTCCTTGTAGTAAATATAAACGCTAAATATTTATATTTATTTAAGTCATTTATTTATTGCAACTAATAAAGTTGTAATGAAAAATACTTATAGAAAAATTAACAAATTATTAGAATTAATTAATTAGAGCTCGTCATCTTAAAAAAAGTTTTTAAACACGGATGAATAATCTTATAATAATCTTATACTAAGCTTTTATTCTAGCTTGTATTATTTTTTACTCTCGAAAAATACAGACTTTATCACATCTAGTACCAATATTCTTGATTTTAGTGAAAAGTCTAGTTTTTAATTTAATTTATTTAATTTTTTTTAATCTTTTAAAAGATAATTTTATCTTTTCATTTTTTCTTACACATGATTTCTTGAATTTTAATATATAAAGAATTTTTAGAGTTGCTATACCTAAGTAGTAAAATGATGTCAAATAACGTCTTAATAACATTTTAATGACGTTTTTAAAGTTAATAAGACGTCATTAAAACGTCATTAAATATTATTAAAGCATTATTTTCCCACTTCGATAATTACGAATATGGAGTCAGATCGCAAAAATTTTAAAAGTTTAAAATGGCAGTTTCGACATGACGAACTGAAAATGCAAAAATTAATTATTTGAAATTGAGTATTTGAATATTTTAGAATCATTGATCTAATCTAAAGTAAAAGTTAAAAAATAAAAAAATAGTAAATTTAATATGCACGGATTTAATACGCAAAAAAATAACTGATTAAGACAGAAGCATTAATAGTTCACGGCAAGAATTAATAGTTCACGGTTTTGGATTTGATAAATCGTAAAACATTTATTTGCCGTGGAATTTTTTGTAAGTGACAAGAAGCGTGACAAACCTGGAGAGGGGACCTTCTGTACATATATATATATATACTTTAAAATATACTTTAAATTAAAATACGTAACGATCACTCGCATAACACGGGCACGATGCGGCTTCCGCCGATCATTAAATGCAACAGCACAGCACCGATGCGGACGGCCGCTCCCGTATAATACAGAGTGGACGGCCCGTTTTTGCTCCATTTTGCTCCTGCGATACTTTCGTACCACACGCATCACGTGTACACATGCAACCTGCGCTGCAACCTCGCTGGAGCTTCGAAAACAAGCGTTCTCCCTTGCTATTTATCTTGGCTGTGACACGGAAGCATCTAACCCTTTGGGATCTTTGGGTATTTTTAAGTTCGATAAACAAGTACACACGAGAGTAGAGGAGAAACAAAATTGTTTTTCTTTACGTTCTTTTCTCTCTGTCAATGACAAGGGATAAATACTTTCTTTGATTTTAAATTAAAACGAGCCTGAAATAAATCGAGATCATCATGTGGGTGTAAAATTTAAAACGCATAAATTTTTTCATTCTTATAAATTGTAAAAACAATAGTAGTATTTATAAACTCGTTCGATTTTTTTAATTATGTTTACATAGAAGGAACAGTTTTGCTAAATAAAGTATATAAAAATTTAGCTATGTAGGTACAGATTTGAAAATAATTGTGTTAGACTATCAAAATAATTATGTATGTATAATAAGATGCTCAAATTAGTGTTAAAATGTCAAAACTTTTTGCAGTATGCTACATAATTATTTTGATAGTCCAACAAAACTATTTGAAATCTGTATCTAATTAAATTTTTACTTCAGTAAACTTGTTCTTTCTATATATGCATCTGTTCTTTCATTTTGTTTAAAATTAAATGAGTGAAGTAAAACGCGCTCTATCTAAACGGATCTATCTTAGATTTTGCGGATGCGCGATTGATCGCGATCCACTTGCTAATTCGTGTCATGATCGATAGAATTTGCGATCAATCGGCGCCACTTCAATTCGCGGGCAAACACCCGCCACAGGCATTCAGGATTTTCGGGTTTTTTGTCGGGTGTTATTTTAGCTGCCGGTTTGAACAGTACAAAATTGGATATTATTGGATGCGATATTCGTGAGAGCGCCTCACGTGAGATTAGAGATACCTAATGGCTTGCGAAATCGCGGAACGCGATTCACAGTGCGTTTTGCAAATCGTATCAGATGAGAATGCAAAATGATCCGACACGAACGATGCAATCGTTGATCATTATCGTTATATAGATGGAGAGAAAACATTAATAGCGTTCGATTTTTTTTAATTAAGGGATAATCTGTGTTACAGACTATCCCTAATAAAAATTTCCTGATTATCGAAATAATTAATTCTTCGAAATTGATGCCAAAATTTGTAACAGTTACTGGCGCTGGATCTGTAAGATCTATTTAATTTACGTTAATTAAGGAAATTAATTAAGGAGATTCTAAAATCGTCTGTTTTATATCGATTTAATAAGATTATATACTTATATACATTACTGTCATTGACACATCACTATACACTACATCAATATCGCACACATACATTACGTATAAATTTCTTAATAACTAATCTTTTATATCAAGTATTTAAGTCCAATTCTAAGAATTCATTATTTCTTTATGTAATTTCTAATTCAAATCAAGATTGTTTTATATGTACAAAATATATATTCAAAGTTTTTGAAAAGTTGGAAATTTAACAACAATGTATAATTATAAAAAGACACTTTATATAACTTTTTTGTTTGACTTTTAGATGCCTATTTGATGATTTGGCGAAATTGTAGATATTTTAAATAATCCATAATACTGAAAATATAATGTTTCATAACACCTCCGAAGAGACAACATGTTTTACTCTTATCGCATTGTCTCTAATTTTAACCGACTTTCTGCACCAGAAACATTTTTAATTTTTGATTGAAGAAATTTTGTTTTTTACATCAAAGGATTAAAATTCATTTTCGTACGTTATATTCTCCGATTTACATTATATGTAGAATATTATTCAAGCTAATCAATTATTGACTGCAATTATCTGATATTATTTAAGTTATTGTTTTTATGTTACCAGTGTTTGTTAGAGAGAGCGAAGTATATATTATGTTTTATTTTTACTATTTGTAATATTATATGTTTTAACATTGATAATGATCCGATCGCGATCGAAATTTGTTTGTTTATTGCTGGCACATTGTATTAAATCTTAACTAAAGAATATAATCATTTCTTTACTTATGTTTCAACTTCTACATTAACAATGTTAATTTATTATAAAATAATTTTTTGGCTTGTAGTTCTTTTTCTTTATTGTTTTTTTAAATTTTATGAGTCTTATTAATAATAGACATTTTAAATAATCCATACATACATATATATATATATATAAAATTTGCTATTCACGCATTTCTGAAATAAAGATGCCCTAAGAGAAAAACCTTCCATTGTCTCACATTGTTATCATTGTTATCATTGTCGTTACAATTCCTTTCAATAAACGTGAATAATCGCACTTGAATAATCTTTAAAATAAAAATGCCTTAATATCGCTAAATAAAATGCTTAAACCTATCCTCACAACTATCGAGAGGGCGCGTCATTAAGAGAAAGAGAAAGAGAAAGAGAAAGAGAGGAAGGGCGTTCTCGCACAATCACGACAATCGATCCGCCGAATTTCAATAAAGGGCACCGGGTCTTCGCTGGGCGAAGGGACGACTGTGCGGCGTGGGCGGCCCTGTGACCTTGAACAGGACGTGCCTGTCGCGGTGCGCACGCGCGCTCGTCCGCAGGATTCGATCATCCTTCGTCGCCGGGGGCCCTTCGCCACACCGCACCGGCTGGCTTGGAAAGTCGCTTTTCACTTTCACGTCCCTTTCCCTGTCCCTTCATTCGCCCGCCTGCGTCCCATTCCATGCAGCGCGCTTTTACGATAAGAACGAGTGCCAGGTCTGTTTGTTAATAAGAACTTCATAGCAGGTTGCGGGGAAGTGCAATTGATAGATACTCAGCTTGAAAAATAAGAAGACAAAATAATGCACGCATCTCATGCAAACGATCGAAAAGGTATCAACATTAACGCTCGATCAAGTATATACAGGTCTGATCAAAGAACCTTTTCGTGTCTCCCTTTCTTTGAGGGCATCCTCAAAATTCGGGTTTAAATTGCCTCGTTAGCCGGTCTTCGCTTTCTTCCACCCAGCTGGCCGGAAAATCAAAGCTCTCGGATCACTCAAAAATGTTCATTGGATATATTTGCTTAACAATGTAACATAACATCGCTTATTTTTATATTTTATGCACGCTGTATTATTATTTTATTATATTACGTAATAATAACATAAGAAAACGTATTGAACAACGTGCATGTAGATTTTAAAAATAATTTGAAACGTTGAATGCGAAGAATAACAAATATCTTGCATTATATTTACTTTTCTTAATGCAATGAATTTTTTTATCTGGAACTAATGAAGAATATGATTTAAAGATAGCTAGAGTATCTTTAAGTAGGGTTATATAATTAACTAAAAGCATTGTGATGAAGCTCTTTGTATCCTTTGTATAAAGAAGAAATTAAAGAGAGATAGGATGTTCTGAAGAAAATGAGTCATCCTCAGATCTCTTTATTTTTTATAAATATAATTAAATATGATTCTTTTATTAATCATCAAACATCTGGGATGACTTTGATCTTGATTACATTAATTAAGTTTTCAAGCAGGTTTTTGATATATTCTCATTCTTGTTCTTTGCTGAATAATATATCGTAAAGAACATCTTTAAAAACATTATAAAGATTTATATTTGTCTCGACAATGGCAGAATTGTGTCTGACACGAATGAGTTTTATAAGAAGGATCGAACACTTCAAAAATAGAATATTGAGTCAATTCTATTGAGGCACGTAATAGAGTTAATGTATAGTTCTCTCGTTACGCGATCGCGCCGTATTGTCTATTTAATAGCAATCTTTGTATGTGAACGATTATAGATAAGTGTTCGATCCTTTATCGCAACTGGTCTTAGATAAGAATGAGCCTCAGTTGGTAGATTGATTATGATTCGACAGTAATTCTTCATTAATCGCTTGGATCGTATTATATTAGACAATCGATTGAGGAAGTGTCAACGTTCATGTCAGATAAAAGTTGGACAATGTTTTTTTCCAAGTGCATTCTCATTTTTTGATAAATTATAATGTTTCTTCTTATCTAGATATTCTGATAGTAAATGTTGCAAAACAACTCTATAATTTTTTTTTGTACTAGTATTATGTAAAATCATGTATATAATAAACGGTATTATAAATGTTGGAGGAGAGGTATCTTTTCGTCGACGCCGATAAAGTTTTTAATTTGAATCATTTAATTTAAATCAGCAATCATTTCTTGATTGCTTTTTATAATATCGAGACACTTGGAAAAAATATATTTTTTTATATATTTTATATATTATCGATATATGTATATCTTGCTTTATGAATTTTGAAGCAAAATTTGTCTTTGTTTTTGAGATTTATTTGTTTAATGACGCGTGGGTTTGATTGAACACATTATCAACCTCCGCCAGCCATGCGTGCCACGTTAACTATAAAATTCATGTCAACGCTCGCTCTCGTTGCTCGATCAATATCCGTTGCGAAGCGGTTTTCTCGCGCGCGCCCGCCGCTGTTTCGTTAAACAAATAATTCGCGAAAAAAAGCAAGCTACAGCGAAAAACTCGCATGGAAACGAATCGAATTTTCATCGTCGAAGCTGTCGCGCGTGAAGTTATCATGAAGAATCGATTTGTCTTATCGTCATGATAAACCGAAAAATTGATTTCAATTTAAAAAATGGATACCACGGCTTTGTAGAAAAATTGATAGGATGCCATAATGGATTCTGAACCAGATTTCATTCAAAGATCTCAGCGTGGAAACGAGAGATCCTTCAGATCGTGTTCTACAATTCAAAACGAGATTTTATTTGCAATCGAATCTGTGCGTAAGGATATATTCAGAAGAATATCGAAGCAATATCAATCTTCTTTTTATAAGAAGCTTGTCTAGAAAATTTAGTCGTCGTTCCCGAAAAACTGAATGCAAGGGAAGAATAGTCGAAACTCATTTTTTGAGATTTCAACTTGTTCTTTTCACTAATTCCGGCTAAATCCGTGCGACAAAATGAATCTCGAAAACTGCTCCAGTTTTTCCAGGACTGACGTCTTCCGGTCTTCTAGAAGAGACTACAGAGACAAAAACTTTCGGAGCACGTCAGAAAATGTGCGACTGAGTTCCCCTTAAAGCACGTCCCGTGCATGCGTCTCAAACACAACGTGCTCGCACAGTCAAGCATCTTATTTTCAACATTCCAGAAGCGATTCCATCGACTTCTTGCTCCGGCTCAATCAGACACGATCATCGAGTAGCGAGGAGTTTTTTGGTGCTCCGAGAGACCGCCGCCATCCCGAAATCATTTCGTTAGAGGCGATCGATGAGGAATACCTAATGTCTTGGAAAAACTATTGTTCAAAATTCACCAAATTATTTTCGTTTACTATTTTCTGTGATTAACAGACTAATTCAATGAAGATAAATGAAAATAATTTATTTGATAAAGATAAGACAATTTCTTATCTTGTCTAAATTTGATCAAACCAATCTGTTATCTTTGAATCTTCATTAAATCTGTGCGATTGTTGAGTGAAGAATCGAATCTTAATCTAAACCGAACGGTCTTTGTTGTTCATATAATTCTCATCATCATCGAGGTCAACCCGTTGAGTCCTAATACTAGGATCATATGGCAAATCACGACGATTCGATGCCGAAAGGCTCCTTAGAATTATATCGTAGATTTTGAAGCGGGAGTATGGGTGATTCTCGATGAGTGCATATTCTCGTTCGTCCAGCTCGGTCGATCCGCTCGTCGCCTAGGAATGTTCGGCAGGAAATTTCCATTCCCGGCGGTTCGATCGGACCGAAACGAATGGCTCGGGGCCCCGGCGTTGTTCCGGCACGAGTCTGTTCAGCGTAAAGGCCACGGGAATAACCGACAAATGTCGGAGATTGCCGAAGCGTCGTTGCGCTGAACCACGAGCTACCCTCGGCAGCAGCTCGCGGCTGGCTATGGCTATTGACCGAGCTTGGCGGACCGGCCGGTCAGCTGTGCGCCTTGCCGGCGGTGTGATATTCTCCTCCGCGGCCAGGAAGAAGCCGTCCACGTAGACGAGGCGGTGTGTTGTTCAGGCCGGCGTAGATCAGCCGATGTGAGTCAATAACGGGGAACTGAAACACGAACGAACGTCCGTCCAGAGTTGGTTGAAAGGAGAGCCAGCGGGGACTCCCTCAGGAGAGGAGTCCAGCGGCGACGGAAGTGCTTGAAAGACTCCGGGTTGTAGACGATCGCATAGAGACGGTCCCCCGGGGAGCCACGCGTTCGTACATATGTCCGCGAGTGGAATCGAGGAGAAAGAGAGACTGACTGTTCCGGTCTTGTCGTCGTTGTCGTCATCGTCGATGGATCGGTCCGAGTGAAAGCCCAAAACGTGCGAATCGCTGGCTACACGCGCTGCGGCAAGTAAAGGCAGTTGGAGTAGGAGAGTGAACCTCAGACGGAGCGGGGGTCAAAGAGGGCTAGAGAGAGAGAGAGAGAAAGAGAAAAAGAAAAAGAGAAATGTACTGAGAGAGGAAAAAGAGAGAAAGAAAGAGTGAGAGCGAAGGAGGGAAGGAGGAACTTGGCTCACGGGCAATACTCGACATGTAGAGACCGACCGGCTGTGCACGGCCAGTGCGGAGAGGATCGCGCGAGAGAGGACCTGAGAGAGGAAGAGAAAGAGAGAAAGAGAGAGAACGAGAGAACGGCAACGAACGGTCCCGAGAGAGACGAGGAAGAGGTTGGTGGGAGAAGAAACTGAAGGAGAGAGAGTGAAAGAGATAGATCGACCGAGTGTAGGAGAGACATCGAATGAAACAGAGAGAGAAAAGGATAGGCAAATAGATAGGTGTCGTATACGTGTGCGTTACGAGTGACGAGGTGCCGCCGCGACGTGCAGGTGTGTGCGCGTGTTGCAGGCAGGCCGCCGGCACAAAAAGTGTTGGGCCCAGTGGACTTTTCCATACCGGAGGAGAACTGCGTGCATACGTACATACGTGCGTACATCGTGCGTGCGTGCCGTCCGCGCGCGTGTCTGTGTGCGCGAGAGTGCGCGCGCCGCCTTCGCGATCGCGGACGGACACGCCGGCGAGTTTTCGGCCGAGTACCTGCGAACGAGGACGGACGGGGACCGATCGACCGACCGACCGATCGACCGACCGACTCTCCTCTCTTCTCTTCTCGTGGTCTACGCGGTAACCTCCGCTAAAAGAGAAGAAACGGGCGAAAGCTAGGTAGAACTGCACCGAAGGGTAAACCAACTCGATTTTGTAGAGTGCGCGCGTCAGGTGCGAGAAGAAAAGAAGGAGAAAGAAAGAAAGAAAGAGAAAAAGAAGAAGAGAGTTGGATTACCCTGGGTGAAAGAGAGAGAGAGAGAGAGAGAAAGAGAGGAAGAGGGAGAGAGACAGAGAAACTAGGAGGTTGGACGTCGCAGCGCTGACGTCGGAGGATACCTTACGTGGACGGCTTTACCGGGTGGAAGCGACCGCGGAATCGTCGACAGCGAGAAGAGGAGGTAATAGGATCGTCCGTCACTGAAGTCTACCTTGCCGGCCGAGAGAGAGAGGGAAAGAGGGAGGAAGATAGAGATAGCGAGAGAAAGAGCGAGTGAGCGAGCGAGTCAACTTGATACACACGAACTCCGTTCCGACTCTGACTCCTCCGTCGCCACTAACTCGCGGTCGGTAAAGCGTCGAGACGACGGCGGTGGTGATCCGGCGAGACACGACCGTGCGCGAACGAACGGCTGGCAGTCGCGGCCTTCTGGTGGACGTGATAAGGACGAGCGGTGCGATCCGTTCCGGCGAATGAAGTGGTCGGTTGTGCGAAGCGCGAGAAAGAGCTGCGAAGGGACAGACAGAAAAAAAGGAAACGATCAGCGAATATTCCAAGGATCAGCGTTTCTCGATCGAAGAATTTGGTGCTACATTTAGTGCTACGTATTCCAATTGTACCTATATTCAGAAGACCAAAGGAACTTGAGAAGATCTGAGAAGTGAGATATTAAAGAAAACAAAATCCCTGCGGAGGAGAAAGCGAATGTAAGCAACAACGACGAGAGAAGACACAAGTCCTTGATCAACAATCCGGTACTACGTGGATTTAATCACGGTCGATGGTGCGGGGAAGACAGAAGATAGCCAAAAGGAAGAAAGGAAGTAACCGGTGTCCTTGATGGGCCATCCGGTGGTACGTGATCGAGCTGTGTCGCGACCGACATTGACTCAGCTCCGTCGTATCGAGGGAGATTAGAGGCGATCCACGTTTTACTCGCTTCGTTCAACAGACAACGAACGCCGGCGAAGCGACGGGAGCAAGGAAGGAGAACTGCGAGGGAAGAGTGAGGAGAAGAGAGGAGAGGATCTACTTGCTGATCAGCGCGAACCCCGGGCGATAAGCGGCTCCCGTCTCGAGTTGACGAGCCGCTGACTCGGCGGACACGGGAGCCGGTTGTTTCAAAGCTATTAGTGCCCACGATGATTCCAATTATCTGCGAGTGACTTCCACGTTCGCGCGACGGTCTGTCTACCGCCCTATCCAATCGTTTTGCGACCACTTGATACGCTCCGTGCCGGTTTCCTTAACGGAAACGAGGACTCTCTCCGACTTCCACGTGTACATTTTGAGAACTGCCGATTCTGGATCCTTGTGAGTGGATAGAGTGATCGGCAACGTTTCAAAAATCGGCTGGAAATGTGCGATTGAACGCGCCAAGGGATCCCTCTTCCGAGCGATCGCACGCATCGTGGATCCACCTGAAGTCTCAACTTGATCTACCATTATTAATTGCTTCGAGAATAATCCGGCAGCATCGTTCCATCGGATTAATCCGTCCGGGACGAATTTCCAGATAAACGGACGGACGATCGCCTTCCATTCCATCCGGGATTACTCCGGGATCGCGCTCGATAAGCCACGAGGATTCCCGTACGCTCGCGCGAGGTTACGCTTGAAAATCGCTCGGTGTCGTTGCTTGACAAAACCGGTTTCGTTCGGCTCAGCGAATCTCGGCGTTTATACAAAGGTCGTGTGTGAGAGCGCGCCGCGCGCGCGACCGCGGGAGAGTATGTGGTAGGAGTGAGATTTATGGAAAACGAATTTACACGAGGTCACACCCACGGGAGCGGCTGTCTATCTCTCTCTCTTTTTTTTTCCTGTATCTTCGTTTCTCTCTCTCTCTCTCTCTCTCTCTCTCTCTTTCTCTCTCCCTTGTCTGTCTCCTTGTAATTCGCACTCTCTCCCTCAGTTCGTCTATCAGTTTATCCACGCATTCTCTCTATTAATAATAACGATGAAGCCGATACAACCGAGAATCGCCGGCTAGATCACGTTGAAGAATCCTTGAAGGAACGAGATCTCGATCGTAAGAGAATGATATCGTTCTGATATCGACCAACCGAATAAATATGCTACATTCGCGGCCTTGAAGAATTTTCTTCGGGCTGACAGTCACCGTGCGCAGGATCAGCGAACCTGAGATAACGCCGGCAACGAAGCACAAGGGAATTCATAGGATGGTTCATCATGCTAGCGACCTTGAGTATCCAAGTGTCTTCGATGATTGAGAATCGCGATCGATCGAGTATGTAACTACCGGACGGCGAATCTCAAAGACTTCGAAGGATGTCGGGGGACTTGGGTGGCCCACGGGAGGAGCAGGACTCGTCGCCTGGGTCGAATAGCAGCAACGCGTCAGTTGAGAGGAAATCAGCGAGGAAAATTTAGCTGTTTTGCCACGAGCACTTGCTTGATGATCGGTCACGGCAACGATGAAGCGTGCGACGAGCGCATCCGTTGCGGCCGCCACGGCCGCCGCGACGCAAGTGCATCACCAGGCGAGGATCCAGGAGTTGTTCTCTCCCGGATCAATGCCGACGGCGGTGACGATGACGACGTCGACGACAACAATGACGACGACGACGACGACGTCGACGAACACGAATACGATCGTCGGTATCTGCACAGACGAATTGGATAAGCAAATCACAACGATGTCCTCCCGGCTCGAGTCAAAAGGCTCACCGAAGATTAGTCCCGGAACGGGCGACGACAGCAAGGCTAAGTCTACGGTAATGTCGCGATTATTAGCCGTCGATTCCGACAACTACATGCTGCGCAAGGCCGCCACAACGGCGACGACGGCAGCTACCAACGGCGCCGTGGCGCCGTCGTCTACCACCTCATCATCGTCGTCATCGTCGAATGGTTCCGCGAGCATACAACTGCAACGGCAGATGCAGAGTCTCGCTATTGGATCGGCTACCGCGCCGTCGATCCTCGCAACGTACGGCAATGGTAGTGACCACGTTGTCGGTCAGCTGTACGACGTCACGCGGGCAACGTCCAGATCGACGGCGACGTATGTATCACCCAGGTGGTACACCACCAATAATAATAATCAGGCGACGAGGCAGCATCGGGAAGGAACTACGGCGGCAGCGGTAGCGGTGGCGACTGCGACCGCGCAACTCGAGGAGCAATCCTTGCAGCAGTTGCAGCTGCAATCGCGTACGGCGACATCGACGCGCGACGACGCGACGACGCCCGCGGCGTCGACGGCGGACGGTGTTGAGAGCGAGCTCGGTTTCACGAGGCCGGTGTGCGCGAGACCGGTGTCTTTTCATCGATACATGTGTTGGTGTAGCGCGCAACAGCAGCAGCAGCTGCAGCTGCAGCAGCAGCAGCAGCCTGCTGTGGCGGAGGGCGTCGACGCGAACTCCTCGATCGGTCGCGCGAAGGGTGGCAGGGGTTCAGCCACCCACGAAGGGTTGGCAACGAGACGAACTGTGCGCGATGATAATAGTAGTCTATGTTGCTGCATGTGCGGTTCTCTATGTCCTGCAGAGTGCCACGCGTGCTTCCACATCGTGTGCTCGGACTACAGCGGCCAGCACCTGTGCAAATGGACTACCAAGGGTCACGCGCTACCGGGCCAGATTCACGACAAGGACAAGGTCAGTCAGTGCTTCCTCGTTACATTACTGAGTGATGTACCGTTCGCATTAATTATA
>Ga0157363_1003227_pt1 | contig 14672 bp, 4 predicted proteins | sample AttsexASBM1_FD_111477 | JGI IMG/M metagenome (GOLD analysis project Ga0157363, IMG submission 111477) | Fungus gardens microbial communities from leaf cutter ant in Ribeirão Preto, State of São Paulo, Brazil - Atta sexdens ASBM1 | ecosystem: Host-associated > Fungi > Mycelium > Unclassified ...
AGAGAAATATTTACTTAGAGATGCCTTGTCAAGTATACCTCTTCAAAGTAGATAAGAAGAAAGTTTCCGACCAGCGTTAATAAGACACGAACTTTAAAAGTTTACATTCGCAAAATTACGGGAGGTAAATGGATGCTCATAAAACTTTATTGTGTCAAATACGCAAACTTCCCATACATTTCTCGTCATCTTTTCGATAAATTAATATTCTAGTACTTTCACATCCTCATATATGCTGTTAATTAATACATCACTCCATTACTTCAAAAGTGATACAATTAAAAACATGTGATTTTCGAGTTATTACTACGAATGTAAATATTATCTCATCAATCATCATAAATGAACTAACGTAATTTCATAAAAAAGTCATCATAATCATTATGACTTAAAAAAATTATTTTAAAAAATTGTTACAATTAAAAATAGATGGTTTGTGTGTATGAATGAAGGCTTGTAAAATGATAAAAAGACATTTAATCTTAAGGTCTTGACATTAAACAATACATTCTTTTTGCCGATATTATTTGATTAGTCAATAATTTACTGTCAAATTAAAAAAATTTTTTCCTTTTTCTGAAAAATTTAATTTTTTAAATAAATCTTTTTTATAGCTCTTAAATTTTCATACAGATAAAGTTTTTCGTTATTTATGTATTTACATTGCGGTTTTATGACACTGTTTAATTTTTTAGTTATGTTACTTTTGAAATAAGAAAATAACATCTTAATTCCGACTTGATTATTATTTTATTATTATATATAAATTAATTCTAAAATGTTAAATTTTATGTGTAAGTGAGCGCTAAGTTATGACTTTAGTAGTTACCAAGAGATCCAATCTATCATGCTAAAAGCTAGGACACGCGGGGGCCAGCTTCTAAAAATTCAATTTGTTATGTATGTGTGTATTAATTTGAAATCCCTGGTAGAATCTTTTTAACAGAACATGATAAGTGATTTTTAAAAGTAGTTTTGTGTTATTAATATTTTACTGGTGTTATGAGATATATATTGGATTAAATGGAAGTAATATATATTGAACTAAAATATCATTTCAAAATTGAATTTAATAATGTATTTATTCTTTCTTTCCTTTTAAATTAATAATTAAATCATTTATGTTTATTGTTTTCTGCATATTTATATGTATAGTTTATATATATTTACATGTTAAAAATTTAGATTATAAATATTTTATTATTTAAAATGAAATGCATAAAAATCTTCTATTACATTAATTAAGAATGACCTATTTCTTCGTAAAATTTAGGGAATCAATAGTAATACTATATCATTTGACATCGATAGCGTTTTAGAGTTAAGTCTACTAAGCGAATAATTTTGATGTTAAAGTAAGCGATATAAAAGTTTTCTTTATCGTTTTATCGTTACCGATATTATCCTATCTATATATTATTTAACTTTATTTGTTTATTGCAAGCTATACGATATTTTTCAAAAACAACAGTTCTTTAAGCATCATTTCATGCACATATCGGAACGAAGAGAGAGAGAGAGGGAGGGAGGAGGGAGGGAGGGAGGGAGGGAGGGGGGAGAGAGAGAGAGAGAGAGAGAGAGAAAGCTTGTTCCGTGTAACGTGGATGCACGATATTGTTCGCCTCGCAGGATAGATAGGTTACGCCAGCATGTACCCGATCCGGGCATATTTTCCCTGTAATCTTACCACAAGGGGGGCGTAAATGATCCGGAGAATCTTTTTCCTATCTCCACGAAACGTGCCATCTGATGGAGCATCCACTCGTTTCTCTCTCGCTTTGCCTACGTTCCACGAGTTTATAGTTTTCATCCACTCCAGTCGCATAGACGCCACAGCACCAAAGTTATTCGCATTCGTCAAGCACTATAACTTCGTTCGCCTATGTGTGCGCCACAGTTCGCTATAAAGTTATATTAACGATATTATTCCCATGCGCCCGTCGTAGAAACTTCATTGTTTCGTAAGAAGAAATTAATTCGCCTTGTGAGAAAGTTGCGTTATGCAACATAGTGATATTAATGCCGTTATATAGATACAAATTTCATCGCAATATGAAAAGATAATAAAACCAGCTTTGACATTTACATAAGACTTATTAAAACGGTATTTTTTAAAATTTATAGGATCGTAAAAGTAGAAACGATGTAAAACAAGAAAAGTAATTAATAAATGTTTGGTTAACCTTTAGTGGGCGGATCTATTTTTAAAAGTTTACCTTTTTCTTGAGTAAAAGATTTGTTATAGTTCGTTATTTCAATGTGTTTCTTGTCTCAAAATATAATATCGTTTCAGCGCCATTATAATAATTTTCTCGTTCTGTACAGATTAACAAGAGAAAGAATGTCAGCGCGTTTTATATATAATATAAAATATATAAAACGTGCTGATATTCTTCGTTAATTGATTCGCAAAATATTTGTATTACCTATCGGTCTAATTAATGATACTATTTTTGTACTTTTCTTTATTTCTTCGTCAAAGATACTAAAATCAACTTATCAAAAGCTCGAGAAGAATCATATATCAAAATCCAAACTACAGCTTTTCAAACTGAAAAAGTCGTGAGTCTCTCACCGTGAAGAGAAAGCGAAAGTATTCCAAGCAACTTGTATAAAGTATTATGATAATTTCATTCAATTAATAACGTTCTTAATTATTTTAGAGATTTTTAAATATTCAAAATTTCTAAATACATTCAAGATATACGTGTATATATATATATATATATAAAATGTACTTAATGTAATTTCTCATTAAGAGTGAAGATAATCATTAGCGATCAAAGAATTACAAAAATTTGTTATTGCTATTTTATTCAATTTAAGAATTAATATTAATATTAATATATTATATTAGATGTATCAGATTATAATCGTCTTGAATAAAACAGAATTGTTAAAGAAGCAAAATTTATAATCTTATCGTTTTCGTATCTTGCTACTATATGTGGTACTTGCATACTTTAAAGAGACGTTTCAGAAAACAGCGAGCTTTCAAAGGGAGCTTTTCTGCCGTAGGATTCTTATGACTCATGAGAAAACTGTAACAAACTTTTCTAGTGGGCTGTACTCCCCGCTGACGCTCTTTCAATACAGATTCCTTTCGCAACACTGTCGACCATTTTTTTTCTTTCCCAAGTCTTTTGCTAACCAAGGAAAAGAAAAGGAAAAAGAAATCAATGAACTCTTTCCAACATACATAAAAATATACATACACACATATATATATATATATATATATATATATATATATATATATTTTTATATACACATATATTGACTCGAAACAAAAGTTCGTAGCTCTCTATTTCATTTGTATTGTGGGACTGTTTTTTGTAGCTGAACTAGTGTACTACACTTTTGGAACTTAAAGAGAAATATATTGAAATTTGCCAAAAATGAGAAAGGGAATTCTAGTGCAATTTAGTGCAGGAATAAACAACAGACTCTCATGCTACATGGTTTTTTAAAACAATGTTGGCAATTATATGTATATATATATATATATCATTTGATAAAGCAAAATTTCATTTTTACGAATTTGTTTTTTGAATTGTGATAATTTTTAATCAAATTATGACCAATCAAAGTCAAAATGCTTTTTTTATTTAATCCGCGATAATTCAGTAACAAAAATTTTTTGTAATTTTTTTGACACGTGACAGGCCCGCAAAGTAAAAAGAAAATTATGTCCAGCTCGTAATATTTTATATGTAAAAATTACCAAACTCTTAGATACTTAAAAGACATATCGACTTTTCAAAATTAGAGATTTTAAGTTTTAAAACTTTTTGTTTAAATTTAAATTTCGTTCATTTTTAACAAAGTTACAGTTGCTTAAATATTAAAGTTCCTAGCGCTATGAACTTTCGTTCCAACACAATATATATATATGTGTGTGTGTGTGTGTGTGTGTGTGTGTGTGTGTGTGTGTGTGTGTGTGTGTGTGTGTGTGTGTGTGTGTGTGTGTTTATAATAAATATTCAAAAAGCTAGCATAATTATCATAATCTTATTCGTTAGCAATCATCGCAAAACTTTCTCCAATAATTAAATTCACGTCTATAAAGTCCGCGGAAACTTGTCGCACAAGTCTGTGTGCGAATATTATCCTTCGGGAAACATAAACCTTTTCCAGTGTGCGCACATTAAAGTAACAGAAGCAAACTAGTATCGTCGTGTAATATTTTGCAGGAGTGGACTTTTGCGAATGGAGTAGCGAGAAGGGAAATGAGCTGCCGTGAGTGAGATCGCGGGAAAACTCGCGCGATGCATCTCCGATGTCGGAAAAATTACTGCGCCTGAGGGAGAAACGGAAGGAAGGATGGAAGTCCGAAAAGAACGCGCGAAGAATTTCCGTAGTCGTGAACACAGCTTTGCTACGTTTTTCAAAGTTTGTGCAACATTAAAGAAATTTCGATATATAATATCTTTTTTAATCATGAAAAGATTCAACATCGTATACGAGCCAAATCTCTTTCTTATCGTTGTTCCAGTTTTGTGTCTAAAATTATAGCCGTACTCGGGAAATTATTCGCGCACAGATGCGCTGCGATGACAGAGTGTAAGACGTATCGGTAACGGAAGAAAAAAAGCTGAGAGATTAAACGTTGTGTAATTACGCGACAAGGTTCGCCCCTCGTCCGTAGATAGCAATTACCCTCCAGAGACGAAGAAAGACGTTTCTTTAGAGGTGCACGCGCGAGGGAAGCAGCTGCAGTTGCGAGCGAAACGAAATTACCCCGATTGCTTTCCCGTCAAGCAGCCACAATCGGCAAAATATTTTTTTTTTGTGTCCCACATCTCTCGCATCTTTCGTATTCTTCATATTCGAATTGCCTGAGTACTCTACTATTCGCTGACAGAAATGCTTGACAAATCTGCCTGCTGAAATAAATCTTGCAAATTCGTATAGTGGAAAATTAAACGAGTACGAATAAAGATAGGATCTCATGCTCACACAACTTCCTGATGTTCCATCTTTGAAACATCTCTCTCTCTCTCTCTCTCTCTCTCTCTCTCTCGACGGTACGGAAAAGAATAAACCACAAACAGGTTACGATCGATAATATCGTTGACATAGTTATTAACTATCACCATTTGCATGAGTCATATTAATAGACTTAGAATTATGAATAAATGTATAATATATATGGATAATAACGACCACGCGACCTAGCTTCATAAATAAACATCTAATCGATTTGACTTGGAAAAATAACGATGGAATCGTTAATCCGTAAAACGCATAAAGGGAGAAATATGCAGGCGCAGCCTGCGCAGCGAAATATATTATGCAAACAGCACGCGTGGCTGTAAGCAATATGGGAACGACGCTACTGCTTTTCAAGCTTTTGTGAAAAAAACTCGCATTTTTTAACCGTTCTACTCAAGTGCATGCAACTACATGCGAGAGTGTCAGTTTGAGCGTCATTTATTCTTTCCTTGGCGTTTGGATATTTAGAGTAGAAAAACTCATTTACCGATGCGCATTCCGACTGAAATGCATTGGTATCCTTGGACATTTCTGTTGAAATCGGATTTTATAGACTTCCTATTCATGTTTGTTTGCCAAAGAAAATACGTATGGATTCGCACCGAAATCACACCGATGAAAACAGCTCATCGATATACGACGATATATTTATATGCGAAAGATATATTTATATGCGGAGTCTGGGGAAGCGGCAACGATAGTTTGTGATTTTTACAAGGGAAGAATCCACAGCTTGTTTACGTGAATCTTGGCATGCTTCCAAAAAGCATTCTCCGTTCGTTTATCGCTTCTACCTTTGCAAAAATACCGATCGTGCTTCTTAATTAATACAGAAAGGTATGCTGATGTACGTGCACGCGCCAGTAGCGCATCGTCCTCGATTTATTAACTCGTGATGCCAAGAAATATGGAACAACAAACACATGAAACAAATTCAATATAGCAAATTTTGTTTTATTAAGAATATTATATTTTACTGTAGCAGGGCTAATAAATAAGCCTTATAAATTTCATTTGCATTTGACCCTGTTTTGCTTCCATTTTATCTCTATTTTTTGTAAAGATATTATGATGAAAAGATTAGAGCCTCGATCACATAGTATTTTTTCATTATAATATTGTTTAACAGTGTCTCGTGTATTCTTTCTTTCTGGATTTCTGCCTTTATTACATTGAATATTACGATAATTCGGTTAGTTTCTCGCAATATATTTTCTCGTTATTACACTCATAAAGAGTCGCTAAGCGTACACACCGATTAAAGAGTAAATGAGTATGATGAGGATCTTGATAAAGATGTTATTAACGTTATCATAAAGTATTTTAAGTCGTTATCCAATATACATTTATATTCAATTTTTAATCGACTTTTCGAAAAATTGTATTTTATAAACGTACATTTATAATCGCTCTTATTTAAAACTAGACAATTATAATTATAACAGAAAATAAAAAAGGAGTGCTACGTACTTAATTGTACCGTTCTAACGAAGATACATGCGACCAGCAAAATTAAGAGAACGACCAAACGAGATTTTCTCATTTAAAAGTAGAAATGGTCGCCAATTAAAACTATACTGCCAATCACTGCGCGCCTTGATAATTTATTATGGAAATTAATTCTCAATATCACAAAAATTTTTCCTATCATTTCCATATTATTTCTCTATCGACTGTAACTATCGAAAAGTCTCACATTTTTATCGAGCAGCATCAAATCTAATTGCGAGCGCTGATCGCTTTTTTTAACGAACAGTTAATTAATGGGACACGACACACCACGATATTGTATTAAGCTTTACATTTCGATTTACCGACCACTCTCAAATATAATAGATTCTTATGTAACAGAAATTTCCTAAATATTATTACAGTAATAAATAGAAATTCCATTTTTTTCTTATGCTATATAATTATAAAATCTAAAAAAAAATATCAAGTAACGAGTATTTATGAAAAAAATATGCAGATAATTAACTTATAAAATTATATATTCCATATATATATATATATACGTATACTAAATTAACATTTGCTTAAAATTCGAACAAGTATTTCATTATATAAACAAAATATTTTAATTTCCAAATATAACTATTCCTTGCAAAATGATTAGATACAACAGGGCAATAAAAGTAATTCTTGTGCAAACCAAATGGTTAACAAAACAACTTTATTAATAATTAATCCGTTTACATGTTTCGACTCACTTTTGAACCATCCTCAGAAATGTTGAAATTACAAAAAAAATTTTTTCTGACAAACTAATTCATTTCAGTGAGTCACCTCCATCTATTAACAGAAACTATAATATAAAAACAAACTCTAATAACAATCTAAAATATATTAAAATTATTAAAAGATAAATTTTTTGGAAGCAAAAACGATTTATTGTAAAACAATAAATAGAAGATAGCTCATTAAAATAAAATAAAAATTCACCATATCGCGAACACTTAAATTCTGTAGGTTTAGTCAAAAACTAGTCTTTGACCATTCAGTGAATAAGTGTCAATTATTGTTGAAATTAATGGATAATTTACTTTTAATATACTTAGAATGTTAATCACAAAGAAAAAGAAAAAAGAAAGAAAAAAATTTCTGATATTAATTATAGTTCAGACGAATATCAAATCAAAACTGAATCATTAATAATTTAATCTGTAACGAACTGATCAGTGTACATTCTTCGTTTTTGCTTCCAAAAAGTTTACCTTTTAATAATTTTAACACTTTAGATTGTTATTAGAGTTCGTTTTTATATTATAGTATGTTATAATATATTTTATATTATAGTTTCTGTTAATAGGTGGCTCACTGAAATGAATTAGTTTGTAAGAAAAATTTTTTTTTGTAATTACAACATCATACTGTCTCTGAGGATGACTCGAAAATGAGCTGAAAGCAGATTAATTATTAATAAAGTTGTTTTGTTAACCGTTTGTACAAAAATTACCGTTCTTGACATCTATTGCCCTGTTGTATCCAATTGCCATTTTGTATCATTAAGGAATCTTTAGGAATTAATTTATATATCCTTACAAATATAATTACATTTTGAGTATAATTAAATTCTCATTATTTATATTTAAAAAGAGATAAAAAAGTTTTATTTGTCTTTTTTCTTGTTTCAAATCTTAGATAGATACATATATCTATCCTAAAAATAAATTTAAAAATTTATGCAAAATTTTATTACAAATATTTCCAATTTTAAAAGTATTAGAATTAACAGATGGAAAGAAAAAGAATTTTCATATTCTTCAATAGAAAGCTGACGATAAACAATATGGTATGTAGCTAGAGAGAATTCATGTCAGCTGATCACTAAATTGTCAGCGTATTGCCCTGAAAGAGTTGCAGAAAGAGATCGGTTAATGTGACATTCGTTTGCAAAACGCATGTTACCCGGCTATGCCGAGTGTTTAGCTAGGAAAGGACTTACGGGCCTAGGCTGTGGGTAGGGTAAAATCAATGCGCGGTTTAGACGACGGCAAGCCAGAAGAGAACGATGATGTAAGGGTGAGAGGATGGGAGACGTTACTGGTAAGCACGAGGGTGAGAGAATGGACATGCAAGAGAACGTGCGATGGAGCGAGAAACCAAGAAAGAGAGAAGACAGGGAAAGAGAAAGAAAGAGATGTATAGATTGCAGTCAGTGGCGGAGAAGAGGATAGGCAAGAAAGAGACTGTCGAGTCGGAGGATGAGAGATGAGACGAGAGAAATGGGAAGAGTAAGAGGGCCAAGAGAGTGAAGCGAGAAAGTGAACCATTGGATAGGCTGCATGTAATAGTGTAAGTATGGTATAGGTTGTAGGTATGATAAAGGTAGGATGAGAGATTGTAGGCGGGTAGGTAACGGGAAGAGACTGAAGGAGAGAGAGAAAGAGAGCGGGGCAGGTGGTGCGAGAGACGTGAAGCAGAAGGGCGCAGGATCGTCGTCGAGTAGTTCGTCCGTCGTAGTTGTTGTCCTCGTCGAAGGGTGGTCTCGATGCTTTGTGAAGGGGGATGGAAAGTGTTGAGGGCCAAGCAGCTCTGGAGAGCGGCTCTCTGAAGGGTGTCGTTCTGACACACTGCTCTACATTCCATCGACCATCCTCCTTCCTTCTCACCGCTCCGCCTTCCACTCTCGTACGAATCCACTGCTGCTATCGTCGCGATTCAGACACCATCGTCGAGCGGTAATCGCCGATGTGTGCGACATTGTGCTCATAATGCCCGCGGCGAACCGAGAGATGTTGTTTCTGTTTCGTTAGGGTGAGTGGACTGGCACTTGAAGCGGTTTTACGGTCAACATGGGGTTATACGATAGTGCGAGTATCTCGTTGAGGAATGCACGCGTTGGCGGAGATTGCGAAATCGTTGCCGCGAGTTCAACGATGAAATAATAAACTACGTTGTTTCCATTTTACGTTTTGTCGGACTTATTTAAACAAAATTACGCATCTGTGTATGGACATATATTATCACGTTTTTACATGTACAACAACAATTATTCTATTACAAACTTTGTTTGTTATACGAAAAATTGTTACTTCCTGTATATCAGTTTGATTTAATGAAGTTAAGAAAATGATACTAATAAATCTTGCCAGAAAAATGTTATGTACAGTAAATATGTGTAAATATTTACGATATTTTTCTCAACAAAATTTTATAATTCAAAAAAAGCTTTAGTTAGGCACGTTCTTTAAGACGTTGGACTTTCCAACGAAAAATTTGTCAAGATCTTCTCCAAGATTCGATCTGTCTATTTAATCCTTTTCAAATCATCTTCCACTGACAACTAGAAGAAGACGTGGCTAGATAGAGTATTATAAGCGTCTGGGGGAATGGATGTTTCTGTCTTTATTAGGTCAACCGGTATATGCACATCGACGTTTAAGAGACTATATAGATATCGGGATAGCCTCGGTTGCTCGATTCACAAGGGCTTACGGTTCCCAGATAAACACTCTATCGACGGTTTTCAATATGCTCATATATCGATTTCAATGTCTTGTCGCTTCCGACAACGTTGTCTAACTAACAGAAACTTAACGGTAGATCGCTCCGATCCTCGAACTACTCAAAGACGTGGACTCGATAATGATGAGATAACTATGATGGTGTCTTGCGGCTCGTTCCGGGGAATTCATTGTTATTGCTGCGTTAATTACGCAATATCGAGTGTTTAATTAATTAGCGCATTGATTGCCGCATTACGTGTAATAACCATGTTTGTTCCGTCGAGGCCGCACGAAATATATATTAGCCGCATGCCGGTGGTTTATTCATTAACAAACGCGTAATAATAATAAAATAGCTGAATCAAAGTATGTAAAATACATTTTCTTCTTATTTATAAAAAAAAACATGACATTATTTAATTAACGGCTATATATAAAAATGCAAATTGATACATTTCGATAACTTAATATTTAAATTCTTTGTATAGATATTTTATATTTTAGATTAATTCTCTTAACTATATCGAATCTTTATTGCTGAATTAACAATGTTTACAATCTTCATAAACAATTCATTACTTCATCTCTTTCGATTCTCATTTGACAAAAATCCAAATGCGAAAACGGTACAAAACCTAAATAAATAAACAGCAATAAACTAAATAGCGTAGAATAGACTAGGAACAATTGGTTGCAGTAAAGTCATAAATGACGTCTTCTTTTTTCTATTAACCGCCGCCTGCTCTTTCCCATCATAACGTTCGCTACGAGTACAACGACAGGTCGACTAGAGACTGCCGCATAATCCTAGCAATATATCTGGCATCTTCATAAGCCGTTCTATATTATCCTGTCCTATGTACGATATCTGTACCATATTATTTTTCGGATACCCGATTGTAAACTCATGGAGAGAAAGTCGGGTAACTTTGGCGATATCACACGACAGCTGTTGCTTATCCGTAATACTCCGGCAAGCAGGAGGCAATTTACCTAACACACGCCATACATCCTTCTCCCTCTTACTTTAAGCTATATAAAACTATATTTCTGCATACGGCTGTCTACGCTTCGTCTTATAGATTAGCTGGATTTAAAATATCTTAACAAGGAAAAAATTAGATACAACTAGAATTTCAGTCAAGAGATGCGAAGATGTAACTTTACACAAAACTTATTAAATTTATATCAGACTTTAAGAATCAAAGTTTTCAGCCAACTTTCTTACGAATAACGTATGAGCCAAATTTTGGCCAATGAGTGTTTAATTTTTCCTCGCAAAAATAATTAGCGCCGATACACTACTGTGTCTCCAGATTTTCATAATTTAATTGTTTCTTCTTATCATTTAAGAGGGAAAATATCTTTTGTCATCTCCCCTCTTCCTAGTACGTCCATAATTATAAAGGCATGTTCTATCAACACTTCAAATTACAAACAAAAAAAATAGCACAAAATATATAATAAAAAATAAATTATATAAAATATATAATACAAAATAAACATGAAAATTTCTTCTGCTGTTGGAGAATGTTTATTCTCATAAAGTAACTGTCCAAAACAGATGTAAATTTGAAATTTTAGCTCTGACCATGACAAAGTATCCGCTAACTCTAACGCAACAACGCGGTATTTTTAATTGTGCTGGTTTACAATTTTTGTTGAAAATCTAATGTACAGTGAAACTACATAGTATGCTTTTTGGTACAAATTACACTAACGACGCATCTTAAACAATGTACTCCTCGCCTAATGTCGCGGGTCTGAGTCGTAGCGAGTCATAGCGGGTTACCATAACGACCTTGTCTCACGCTCGCAAAAAGATGGAGACCATAACTACTTGTTGGCTCGTTGGCCTGGCGGCTGGTTCGTACTACTGTACGCCCTACGTAACAACGAGCGTAAATATATACGCTAGATACGATCTACACTCGCTTCTTTATTTATCTCATAAAAGTTTGCTTGTTATCGGATGTCTCAGAGACACATTAATATTTTATCTACAAGTTGGAAATTGAACTCATAAAAAAGCAATGTCTGAGAACTCGCGGAGGAAGATTTTTCAAAGTACGTGGTTAAATGGGATCGCTCAGCGATAACTTTGATCGCTTAATTATTCACGTAGCGATGAAGATTACGTTGCAATAATGAGAACTGGCAGATGAGTCAAAAGCCACTTGTGTGTTAGCGTCATTTATGCAAGACTGCACTCGCAAATCAGACTATGGGAAATTTTCGCTCCCAACTGCGTAAACATTTCCGCGCAAACAATCTCGTTTCTACAGTGGTGGGTTTTCATTAGAGAAACTCGACTTGGCTTCCTTTAGAAAAGAATTTTTTCGTATGGATCAATTAAATATCTTTTAATTAAATAGATTCTATAATAATGTAAATCTCATACCTTCGAGCAAATTACTCAATTAATATGTATTCAAAATATGTATTCAGATAATGTAAAATAAATGATTACATGTTTGCGGTACATAATAGGACCAATAAATATTTACTGTACCGATAATTCGATGGTTGTAAATTAGTACACTTCAAGAAACGAATACAGAAATATTCTCTTCATTTTATTATTTTATATCACTTTTTTTATATCACAATGTATTATATATTTCTCGCATAGCTATCTCCAAAAATTATTTCTTATACGATTATGTAAAATTTATTATGTATACAAAACAAACGATTACGTCATACAAAATATATATCCAAATACATCACTTGGATCACAAAGTGTCAAAGTTTGCGGGGTTTATTCGTTAGATAGTTATTAGTAACTAAATAAGCCGCGACAACAAGGGCAACTAGTAGTCTCGAGGTAGAAGCTACTTATTCATTCGCCGGAGATTGTTGGACAGGTAATTAGTGGAGCAACGCGTCGCCCGTGGGCCTAATTATAAAAGAGATCTCTCTCAGTTGGCCCCTGTCAACTTCGATCTCGTGAGGCGCCCCTCTTACTCGTTCTTCTTAAATCTTGCATAAGCTTGTGTCAGGGAGAATAGAAAATTTATGAATGCTTTGAGAAAGTATTTTGTCAACAGTCAAACAAGATCAGGATTTGTTAATTAACACAGTGAAATATAATGAAAAATAAATACTGAAGATATAATATAAATAATGAAGATCTTTTAATTAATTATAGAGTTAAAAATTATATGAGATTATAGATTAAATTTTGTATTTTTTGTAATAAGTGAATAAAATGTTTATTTTTATAAAATATGTCATATACAAAAATAATAATATAAAATACACTTATTATAATAATAAAAAATAAATTAATAAAATCCATTAAAATAATAATGTTAATAATAATAAGTTAATAAATAAAATTCTTAAAATAATTTCAATTTTGATACATTTTATCATGATCTTTCATGTCACCATTTCAATAGCAATATAAATATTTCGTCGAACTGAAGAAATTGATGCATAAAACAACTCATTGCTTTAAAGGAATCCTAAAATAAAATCCCAACTTCGATAAAATCGTTGTTTTATCGATAAAATGCGATAGATCGATATGTCTTTACATACTACATTAATATCTCACGCACCACATATAAATTTTCGTAGAACAATAGTTTTAATTAAACACTATCCAAGTCTGACTCTAAGAACTTTGTTGTTTATTCGTGTAAACTACTAGTCTGTGTAATATAATTTTGTAAGTGCAAATTGCAAAGCTTTTATATCAAGCAAATGTTGCTACAATATCGACATCTGATCATATTGGACTAAAAAATGATAAAGATCTTAATTTAAACAATTTTTTCTGTCGTTGGCATAAACTCCACCTCACAGACATTATATTAATGTGTTTACCTGAAAAAGGATTTTCGAATCTATAAAAGAGGAAAAAAAAAATTTTACTGCTACAAAAATTACTACGTTTAGGTAAAACAAACGACTTTAGAATCCTATTAAAACCGTTCCTTTAATTCAATGTTAGATTCAAAGAAGAGGTCAAAGGGAGAGGTTGAGTATGCTAAGAGAGAAATAGATCAAAATGAGATCCATGGAGGAAATTCGACGCGACAGGTGTACCTGCAGCTATGAGTGATTATGATGTATCGATATTGCACGACCAAACGTGATCCGGTTCCACGTTCATATCACATTGACTCTTGCACGAATTTAAGTAATACCGACAGCTATACTCCTATATATACGTACATTATCTATGCTGCAACGTTTCGGTTCCGATTACTTTTATATTTACATGAGATTGGCTACGTCACTTTGATCATACAAAATCTAAAGCCCGAGATATACATTTAATTGCTTGCTGCTTAATGGAAATGCAAGCAACTGATAGTGTGGTTTGTTATGTCGGTACTTCAAAGCAACAATTTAGTTGTGGGTAATTGCAGGTGGATTGTTTTTGATATAACTGAGTACTGATTTCTATGACCTGTCAAGTTCAGAAAGGTCGTTTTGAACGATATAAATGAAGATTAAGTACAACAAATAGTTTCTGTAGTCTACCAGCACGACAGTAGGCGATGACAAGGGTTTTCTTGTGACGAAAGGGGGAGAGAACTATAATCTAGATTCTCACATAGAGATATTCATACAAACTACACACACACGCATATATATATATATATATATATATATATATATATATATATATATATATAAAAAATCACAGATCTTAGACTACAAATACTATATCTTTACTAAAAAAAAGACAGTTAAATTTTTGTAATTATCATG
>Ga0157363_1003228_pt1 | contig 14672 bp, 9 predicted proteins | sample AttsexASBM1_FD_111477 | JGI IMG/M metagenome (GOLD analysis project Ga0157363, IMG submission 111477) | Fungus gardens microbial communities from leaf cutter ant in Ribeirão Preto, State of São Paulo, Brazil - Atta sexdens ASBM1 | ecosystem: Host-associated > Fungi > Mycelium > Unclassified ...
AGTTGTAGCATGGACCATGAGGACTTTATATAAATAGTTAGTAGAATACTGTTGTGGTTCCCTGTTGAGTTCTCTTGTGAATACACAACTCGTGTTCCCCACTAGATATCCCTCCTGTGAGATTTACTGTTTGTGCTTCTATTGAACATTAGTCTAGTGATTGCCACAACACTAAGAGTGTAATATGATATCACATGTAATAGAACTATCACAAATATTACAAAGTATAATGGAATTATAATATATGTCATAGTAACAGTCACACAATCATGTGACTTAGTAGAATATTATAGAAACTACTAAAAGAATCTAGTCATAGCTTTAAAGTAAGTTAGATATATATAGATTAACTTCTAGAGATATATAAAGTAAATAACTTTATAGTAGGAATTTTATTGAGTTCTCTTGTATCACTTAATACATGAGTATGTTTTTACCTTAACACTTAGGTCTAAGTTATACTTGATAATCTTTACTAAGACTATTCAGCACAAAGCTCTCTTTTTTACTCTTATCTTTGGCTAAAGAACAATATAGCTTTTTAACCAAGAAAACTAGCCAGTTCCTAGGCCTAAGAGGCTAATATTTACTACTAGAAAATATGCTATGAATAGTAGGAACCAAGCTTAGATGCATATTTAGATATAATTATTATCAAAGTGGACAGTGTTTACTAGTATACTTATATTACTTCTTATATCAGCCCTATACTGTGGATCTTCTTATAAACTGTATATACAAGAGAATGATAAGTGTTCTTAAGATATTATCTAAAGTAGAATGACTTTCTTGAGTCAAAATACAATTCAATTCAATTAGAACAGTAGTCAGTATTTAAGTAGACAGTAGACATTATTAAGCAGAACAAGCAGTAGGTCTGTTAACATCTACTGAGATTTTGTCAGCTTTGGAATATAAGATAGAGAGCAAAAACAGTATATTATATACTAAGTTCAACTCTGTAATTAACCTGTCTTTTATAATGGTATTATCATTCTGCAAGACTCTATATATAACCTGTCTTCCACAGTGGTATTATCTATCTATTCAAACTCTGTGAGTACTCAGTCTTTTATGGTAGAGTTTACTTCTTTTCAATCTAATATTTTCTCACAGCTAGTTTAGAATCCCACAGAAAGCTTATGGTATTTGCCACCTAATCAGAATTCTGTTGCAAAGCTTGCAGTGCTGTAATTTTATATTCTAGCTGCAACTATCACTCCTGTTATTGTTGCTCTATACTCCTTGCTTTTCTAGGTGCTCTTCTAAATAATTTTCTAGATGTTTCCATCAGGATTTTTAGCCCTTCTTTGCTGCTTATCTCAGCACTGTTCTGCTGGATTAGAATAGACTGTAGAGTACTTATAGTAGCCACTACCTTCAGAAGATCTTATTCTGTCCTTCTAGATTCTTTCTGAAGATATACTTTATTCTTTTACTTTCATAGATAATATAACTTAGATTCTTTCTAAAGATTATGTAACTCCATATACTTTGCAGACTTTGCTTAGTTGTCCTAACAGTAGGACTGAATCCTCCTTCTAGAACCTTGGAATATTAACTGGTCTGGTAGTCTAGGATTGTCCATTCTTATATCTTAATCTTCCTTACTATTTCTTATTTTTTCTAATACTTGTGCCCAGCAACCATTCTATGATCTCAGTTAATACCAGTAAAGTTCTGGGGCTCCTTCAGTACCTTCTACAAGAGATAGCTGAGTACTAGTATGTCTTGGAGCATAACACTAACAATATCCTCACTAGCCTTGTGAGTCAACTTTGAGACTTGTAAGCCTTAATATTCAATCCTATTCCTATACCCACAGATGTACTCCATCTATCATTACTCTCAAAATTCCAATCCCCTACCAATACTCTAGTATCTAGAAATCTCCCTCACTACTCTTGATTTCATATACTACCTTTACCAGACTATAGTAGTGATTAACAAAACAGAACAAACTTTCCTAAACTTTTGTTCTTTATACATGTAATTATCTATGAACTAGTTTTCATGTAACAAAGATAAGATTCTCTAGGCTCTTTCATTCCCCAGGAGTGGTCAAGTCTCTAAGTAGTCTAAAAGTATATACTTCTTTTCAATTAATACCACTGCTGAAGCTATTAAAAAATTAGAAGAAACAACATATTATTTAGAGAGCTACACTGTAAAAGACTATCTAGATAAGTTCCAAACCTAATCTCAGAAGCTAGTTATACTGACCCCTATTCCATAGTAGTCAAGTTTTGCCACAGACTTCAAGTAGTGATACAAAACCAGATTGCAACTCTGCTAGTGGAGAGACCTGAAGATGTAGACCTTTCTACATGATTCAAGACTATATAGAGAATAGATCAATCTGGACAAGCTAACAAGATATTCCAGTCAACTCAGCAAACTACTATTATTTTTTCCTTTAATCTCTAAATACCATAGGATTTTTCTATCATCTTTACTTCTTATCAGCTGCCCCTTATGACATTAGTACCCTTATATCAACTACTGCTGGTGCTTTCTTCTAGTGTTTCCATGGGCATTGACATCACTCAAAAACCTCGCTCTGTACTAGCTAGAGATTACTACTATTGTAGAGATTTGAACTATGTAGTCCACAACTGTACAACTAGACTAGATGTTCAGCAATTAACTGCTGAGTAATGGAAGAAATAATAAATTTATTAAAGAATATTAAATTAATATAGCAGCTAGAGCCTGCAGAGCTTGAGGATTTTAGTAAAAAAATAGTTAATAAGAATTTTGTATAGAGTAACTGGTAATATGTATACTTTAGCTGCTAAATAATAGGTTTACTGTATTACCTGTAAAAGACTACAAAGAGAATAGTGATCCCTTAAATACATCTATTTCCTTGCCTCACATTGCTATTACCCTGTCTCTCTGTAGGCCAAAATAGAAGAAACTTTCTCTTGAACCTACCATTAATGCTTTCAATATCTATAAGACTTCTCTATACTTGCTTGTCTTTTTAGAAACTACTAGTACCTTCAAATCCTTTGCTGTATATACTCTAGTTGACTTTTGTATTATAGAAGTCTTCATCAACAAAAACTTTATAGAGAAGCACCACCTGAGTATATATAAACTTTTTAAGACCATACCAGTTTACAACATCAATGAGACCTTCAATGAAGTAGGCCAGATATCCAAAGTAGTAGATATGGTCTTCCATTACAAAACACATGCCAAACAGATATTGTTTACAGTCTCTAGCTTAGGAAAACAAAATCTTATTCTTGGGTTTACCTGGCTTAAACAACACAATTCAGAGGTAAACTGACAAAAAGGAGAAGTGTTTATGACTCACTGTCCTGCTTACTGTTTAGGATGCTAAGATATAAAGAAGACAGAGAAGTTAATGATCTATACACTGGATATGTGTCACTCAGATCTTTCTTACTCTTACCAATGACTCTAAAGATAAAGAATCTCCCTCCAACATGCTTATAGAGTATAAATGAGAACTAGATAACTATATTTACATAATCTAGCTGATATCTGAATACTTTGCCCTAAACATCTGTACTGTGACTACTTATTTATGAAGGCTTTCTGTAGCTCACAAGCAAGTACAGACATTGAAAAAGACTAATCAGATGCTTCTATCATATATCAGAAAGTTTGAATCAGTCTTTACAAAGGATAACTTTGACATTCTCCCCAAATATTGCTGCTGGGGCCACATTATTGAGCTAATCCTGGGAGCTAATCCTAAGTCATCTAAGGTTTATCTACTATTTCCTGCAGAGTAGACAAAGCTAGATGATTTTTTTACTAAAAATCTCCATACAGATAGGATATGCTCTTCAAAATCTCTCATGGCTATGCTAGTGTTCTTCATCAAGAGAAGAATAGCTCACTCCAATTAGTACAAGATTACAAGATTCTTAATTCTATGATAATTAAGACTAAGTATTTGCTTTCTCTTATCTCTAAGCTTGTATCACAACTCTGTAGTACCAAGTATTTTATACTAACTACAGACTCTTTAAACTCTTGGTGATATTCTTCAGTATGACTAACAGCTCTGCAATATTCCAGACTATGATGAATAATATTTTTAGAGACCTCATAGTAAAAGGGATTATGATTGTGTATCTGGACAATATCCTCATATTTACCCAAACATTGGAGAATCATTGCAAGGCAGTGTGCAGAATTCTTGAGGTCTTAGCTAAGCACAAATTATATCTGCATCCTGAAAAGTATGAGTTTAATAGACAGAGAATACAGTATTTAGGACTAGTTATCTTAGAGGATTAAGTAGAAACAGACTCTGTTAAGGTAGCTGGTATATATGACTGGCTAACCCTGTAGAGTAGAATATAGGTATTTCTTGGATTTGTTAATTTCTATAGAAGGTTCATTCATAGCTTTTTGAACATAGCCTACTACTTCTTTGATGTTACTGGGAGTAATAGTATATATTTGACTCACTCAAGATAGCTATCATCTTTGCTCTCATCCTATCTCTTTTGACACTTTAATCTCATTTTGTATTAAGAATAATAGCTTAGACTTTGCTACAGAAGTGGTTCTCTCTCAAATGTTAATAAATAATAGTAAATAGCACCTAGTTGTGTATTTTAGAAAATCACTCTCCTTGATAGAATATAACATAACAAGAAGATATCAGCCATTATTCAGACATTAGAAAAGTGGTACTACTTCTTAAAAGATGTAGAAACTCTAGTAGAAATTTGGATAGACTAAAAGAATCTATGAACAAGTTTGATACACTGTTTCATTGACTAGATTATAGTAGTAGGTTACAAGACAATTAGTGCTACTCAAGCAAGAGTTTCTTGCTGTTTGGGCACTCAAAGATGTTGCTATGAAATATAAAGAGCAAAATATCATTATAGAATTTCACTATAGAAACTGCTTGAACCAACAAGAAGAACCTGTTGTTAAAATAGTGAGAAAGCTCTACTACTCATCTACAAGATCTGTACACTCTGAAAGGTGGTCTGAAAATGATAGTCTGCTCTTGTTTCATAGCAAGATTTATGTTCCTAATGTTCTAGAACTCTGTCATTACATCATCACACTTTATTATAACTCACAAATAGCTAGCTATATCAGTAGGTAGAAAATTCTAGAGCTAGTGTCCTAGAACTACTAGTAACCATAGATGTCAAGGTATGTTAGTCAGTATGTCAGTATATATGATCTCTGTCTATATACTAAGCCTATTCAACCTATTACTAGAAGTGTTTATATTTGCTACCTATATAGTGAAAAACCATCAGTATAGACTTTATAATGGAACTCTTGCTAAAATTTGTGGAACCTGATATGATTATACCAGTAGTAGATTTGGTGTCTAAGACTGTGTATTTTGTTCTAACTTATACCATCTGTTACAACTCAAAGACCTTAGAGTGGGTCAATAAGAAAAATCTTGTATTAGGGTTAACACAAGAGAACTCAATAGAGAACTCTGTACAGAATTGTCTACCTTATATACTCTAGACTGATAGTCCATGCTACACTACAATTAGCCTACCCTAAATAACCATGTGTATAATATGCTATATAATGTCATTTCTTTTAGAATCTTCTTTAATATTTTATGTGATATGTGATTATGTGACTGTAACTAATGTGTGATATCATGCTAGGCTCTAGCCCTAAATCCAAAAAATTAAATTAAAATAAGAACAAAAATAAAACTAAGTCTAACTTTTGCAATTCTAATCATAGTGTCAAGATCACAGAAAGTGGACTTTGTTTCTTTTTATTTTCTTGCTCATTTTTATTTTCAATTTATTTTTCATTTTTTCTATTTTTAGAACTCTAAGGTTAGTGTTAGAAGTGATCAGTCATATCAGTCACATCTAATGGTATAGTCACAACATTGATCATGGGACTTAAGAGAAGGAAGTAGAAGGTTCTGGAACAAAATAACATCATACAACATAGACACCACATGTTGGCCTCATGCTTCATACATGGTCATTTAGGGTAGGGTGCACAGTAGCTAGCACAGACCATCTGTAGAAGTATATAAGGTAGACTATTTTGTAAAGAGCTCTCTATCAAGTTCTCTTGTGTTATCTGATACAAGATTACCTCATAATCCAACTCTAAGGGTTTTGAGTTATAACACATAGGTACTAAAACAATCTTCAGCTTTAGCTTATATACTATGCTTCTATTAGTTATATAAGTTATATATGAAATATCATACTAAAACTCTAACTCTAAGTTCTAAATAAGAAAATGAAAATGAGAAAGAAATTACAGCTCTAGCACATAGTGTGGAACCAAGTACAGTCAATTTGTTGTTTAAAATTAGTTTCTTGGGAACAGATTCAAGAACTTTGCTCATGTACTCTCTCATTTCCAGATGGATGATGATGAACTCTCATCTTCTTTATTTCCTTTACTACTCTAACTATCTCTTTGTCTTTACTCCTTGCTATTTTTATTTTTCTATATATTTTAAAAAAATGTCTAATAGACAAGCCTACTAGAAGATAGGAAGGTGTTTTATTACTAATACTAGAAAATAATGCTAGTTGTGTAACTACTGACTTATATACTAAGTATACTATTTAGAGTAGTTATCTAGAAATAGAAACTGTTACGCAAGTTACTCTGGTTTTGGATAATTCTTGGATGTCTAGGGTAGAGATTCATGAAGTTGTTAAGAGTCTAGCAAGAATATCTGAGATAGAACAGAAACTATGATTCATAATAGAAGATATTAGAAAGTATAAATAAGAAAAAGAGTATTATTCATAGATTGAGACAGATGTGATAGGATCAAAATGTGACAGAATACTTGAATTGTAAATAACACTATCATGTAAAACAGGCTATTATTAAGATTAGACTTTAGCATATAACACAGAGTTAAGATAAAAGAGAAATCTTATATATATAAGGTCAATATATAAAGATACTGGCTCTTTCAAGACTTTTCTCTTCCATGTTTTCCAGCTGATCTGTGTTCCATGATTCTTTTCCACACCTGCACTCATCTGCTTATTTGCTTTTCTATGCTCTAGAAATACTTACTAAGTACTTGGGCCCTTTTTTAATTTTGTCTCTTCATTCTGAACTATTTCTGATTACTTAAGTATCATCATTCTCTGATTATGTAAACAGAATTCTGAAACATTAGAATAGACCTGTTATTATATAGAATAGCTATTATTTTTAGAAATCTCTATTCTATTCTTTTAGAATTTTCTGAAGATAAGTATATAGTTTAATATTTCTTAGACAATGAACTTCAGATTTCTTGGAGATTTGAAATGCTTGCTCTTCTATCCAGTTGTCCTAATAGTATATATATATTATTTGTTCTAAACGTTTTTATACTTTTCCATATATTATATGATAATATGACTATGACTGTGATATATGTCATGATTTTATCATGCAATGTGATAGTTGTAACATTATGTTAAATCTTAATCCTACAATAGTTATCAAATATCACAAGTTTTTTACAAAATTCTAATTAGTATTATAATATGCTTAGACCTTTATATTTTATTTTGATTTTATTTTTCTTTTATTTCTTGAATGATAAAAAAGTATGTGATTGTGGTTACATGACATGTCACACAACATTATATCATAGGCCTAGAATATGGTAGAAAGGATGAGAAAAAAATAATATTAAAATACATGTCTATAATATGTTTATCTCATAGTATATATATAATGTATTCATATCTATGTGTCAGACTTATGACTAATACATAAACATTAAAATAGAATTATTTATTATTAACATAGACCATATACTATGAGTATAAATAGGATAGCAATACATTGAAGACTCCTTGTTGAATTCTCTTGTAATTTTTATAAAACTCTTACTATATAAGACTATTAAGTATGCTATTGACCATCTTGGTTAGTGGCAACAGTTACCAACAATTAGATAGTGAATATTACAGGCTTTCTACAGAGTTTTGAACTAGTTGTAAAAAAGAATTAGATTCTCTTATATTTACCTCTCTTTTCAGATTACTGTGATTAAATCAAATATTACTGGTTTAAAATTAATAGTATAGAACTCACTTGCTTGAATAAACTATAGAGCTTAGAAATCAAGATGGTGAAACTTTGTTACTTAATCTGGTATAGACATATCTAATATATTTATTTGTGAATGAAACCAAAGTTTTTTCACTTAATCAGATATTGGTACTTCTAATAGTACTAGTAGCTTAAATATGTGATAATTTAAAAACAAGTATAGAAGTATATTATTAATAGTACCTTACTATATTGTCTTATGACTTCTAGATTATAATATTAGCTTTCTCTAGTGTAGTTCTTATGCAATCTATGAACCTGGTAACTTCTTTTATCTTTAACTTCTGTTGATGCAACTTAAAACTTATTCTCAAAAGGTAGCCTATATCAAGCAAAGATAATAGTTGTTATATTGGAACTCCACTAGGAGTAGGAGATTGTGCCAGTTGCTTTATCTATTGTTTACAAGTAGCTAGAAATACTAGTCAATTTCTTAGTTAACCTGCTCTATCTATCTATTTAACTGAGAGTACTATACAGTTAAAGATACTACTTTAATACTAAGTATATAATAGAGTTTCCTGGTAAAAAAAGTGATAAGCTGAGGTCCATAGTTAGAGACAACATAAGTAGAGAGGCCATAGAGTTTTCAAATGTGATGTAAAAAGAGTCATACTATACTTTCTATAATAATAGTGGTGTTAGAATTGCAAAAGTTGGACTTAGTTTAATTTAATTTATTTTTTGGATTTAAGGTTAGAGCCTAACATGACATCACACATTAGTTACAGTCACATAATCACATATCACATAAAATATTAAAGAAGATTCTAAAAGAAATGATATTATATTGTTACGACTAAGTCCTTAGGGTTGGACAGAAGAGGAACCTTGTATAAGGTCACACAAGAGAACTCAATGGAGAGCTCTGTACAGAATAGTCTACCTTTTATATACTAGATCTCCATAGTCTGTACTAGCTATTTCTAGCCTATCCTAAACAACCATGTATTAGCTATGAGGTTTCTATATGGTATGACATCATCCTTCTAGAACCTTCTCTGTGCCACGTGACTCATGTCATCACTACTCCTAACTATTTATGCTAAAAATAGAACAAAGAAAAAAGAAAAAAAGAAGAAGAAATGAAAAAAAACTAAGTTCACTTTCTGCAATTCTGATATATATAGCATGTTATACACATGGTTATTTAGGGTAGGCTAATTGTAGTGTAGCATGGACTATCAGTCTAGAGTATATAAGGTAGACAATTCTGTACAGAGTTCTCTATTGAGTTCTCTTATGTTAACCCTAATACAAGATTTTTCTTATTGACCCACTCTAAGGTTTTTGAGTTGTAATATCTACATTCTATATATCTAGATAATGTAAGTTGCCAATTAGACTTCTGAGAACCCACTATTGGATTTCAGATAATGAAGTATGAGCTACATCCAATATATCTATTTATAACCTATTCTTTGTAACAGTGTTATTCTATAACTGTTATAACTTAGGCCCAAGTATTAAGGTAAAAGAATGCTCATGTATTGAGTGATATAAGAGAACTTGATAAAATCTCTACTATAGAATAGTCTACTTTATATACTTCTAGAAGTTAGTCTATGTATTTCTAATCTACCTTAAAGCTATGACTAAGTTTCTTTATCAATTTTTATAATGTTTTAATAAGTCACATGAATGTGTGACTGTGAGTGTGACATGTGTAACTATCACACTCCTTAGCTAAGTCCAAAGAAGGAAATAAGGAAATAAAACTATGAAAAAAAAGAAAAATCATAAAAGATTAGAAAAATGAAAAACAACTAAGTCCACTTAGAAAGTTTTTAAAAATAACTTGTCCTCTGTAGTGATATTATTTTTTGTCAAAACTCTACAAATATGTCAAGATCAAAGAAAGTAGACTTAGTTTCTTTTATTTATCTTTCTCATTTTTATTTTCTTTTTGATTTATTTTCCATTGTTTCTATTTTTAGAACTCGGGGAATAGGGGTGGAAGTGATTGGTCACACTGTCACATCAGTCACATCAGATGGTGGGGTCACAAAACTGATCATAGGACTTAAGAGAAGAGAGTAGAAGGTTCTAGAGCAAAGTGATGTCATACAACATGGACACCACACGTTGGCCTCATGCTTCACACATGGTCATTTAGGGTAGGGTGCACAGTAGCTAGCACAGACCATCTGTAGAAGTATATAAGGTAGACTATTTTATAAAAGAGCTCTCTATCAAGTTTTCTTGTGTTACCCAATACAAGGTCATCTCTTAATCCAACTCTAAGGGTTTTGAGTTATAACAAAATACTTAGTCTTCTACAGTAAAGTTCTTCTATACAAGCATCTATTAGTGTTTCACTACTAGAATATCTGCTCAGAACTGTATTATGAGACATCCAATACTTGTATTAGCAAACAGACAGTGTAACACATAAGCTGAAGCCAAGGTTATTTTATAAAGTTTATAACTCTATACTTCTTGTACAAGTTTCCATACTTGGTATAAACTCTGAGTGGACCCTAGATACTTTTTCCCTTAAGTATAAACTGTGTCTGATACTCTAAGACTTAAGTTGTAACAATTAATCTGCCTCTATTCTGAGTTTTTTATCTAGGTCTGGTGTTACTTATACTGGTTCTATTATAAACCTCTTCTTTAACTCCTCAAACACCTTCTGCTGCCTTTCTCTCCAATTCCATTTCACATCCTTTCTTGTGATCTTATGAAGAGGTTTTGCTATTTTTGCAAAGTCTTTGACAAACCATTTGTAATATTTTGCCAACTCCAGAAACTTCTGTATATCCTTTACTCTTCTTTAGCATTGGTCAATCTACCACTCCTTGAAATTTCTTCTTCTTTATTTTAACTCCATCTGGTCCTATTGCTACTCCTAAAAATCTAACTTCTCTAATCTTCTATACAAATTTCTCTAGTTTTACAAATAAATCATTCTCTGCCATTCTTTTTTTAGTATTTCCTTCACAATTTTATCTTGTTCTTTCTCCATCTCCATTTCTACCATTACATCATCAATGAAAGCTACTACATCTCCTGTCTCTATCAAATCTCTCAACAAATTATTCATTATTGCTTGAAAGGTAGCTAGTGAATTTGCAAGTCCAAAAAATATTACAGTTAGCTCATAAGCACCCTCTGGTATTGAGAATGCTGCCTTCTATTCATCCTCCTCTTTTATCTTCACATTGTTGTACCCATACCTTAGATTTATCTTTGTAAATACCTTCTTTCCTATGTTATTCATTAAATTTGAAATCAGTGGCAATGGATAGTTATTTTTGATAGTTTGACTATTCAGATACCAACAATCCTGCACCATTTTCTTCTTTTCATCCTTCTTTGGCACAAACAACCTTAGTGATGTCTACAGTAATTTCAATAGTTGAATATACTCTTTTCTCAACTGATCTTTCCAAAACTCTTGCACTTCTTCTCTCTCTATTTTAGACAAAGGGTAAAATTTCCCTTTCTTTAGCACAAATCATTTTCTGAGATCTATAGCATGACCCCATAGCTTTCTTGTTAATGTTCTCTCCAAATTCTTTTCAAATATTTATGGAACCTTCTAAGAACTATTTCTTCTACTGTTCTAATCTTTATCAAATCTTTTTCTTCTTCCACTATTCTCACTATTTCCATCTTCTAAACTCATTTTCCCTTTCTCTTTGTATCTTCTTCTTTTTCTTCTTCTATTTCTTTTCTTTCTTCTTTTGCCATCCCTGCTTTGTCTACTTTGTCTTCTATTTCTTCCCACATTCCTTCTAACATCTTGTCATTTTTACCTCTTTTGTTCTCCAATCAATTTCAGAGTTATAGCATACTAGCCATAACATCTCCAAGATTACACTCCACTTCTGTTGTTCTCTTATCACATCAATTTTTGTTCTCTCCTTATATCCTTTGTAGAAAAACTCCACTTCCACTGTATACTCTATTAATTTTTCATGATTAAATACATCATCTATATTCCTTGTGTAAACTGGTCTCTCCAACTTCTTCTTAAACTTGTGCTTCCTCACAAACTTTATACTTATCACCAACCCCATTCCTTCACTATCCAATACTTCCACTGTAATTCCATCTTCTTCATCTTTCTATTTTAACCTTATTTTCACTGTTACTTCTCTCTACAGCTTTTTTTCTTTTTCTTCTTTTTCTTCTTATCTAATACTTCTATCTGTATCTCACCCTGCTTGCTAACACTTAAAATTTACTTGAAGGCTGATGTTCTGGTCCCTCAGCCTCTACTCTTCTATTTTTCTCAATAATTTTCCTATTTTTACAGTTATGGGCTATATGCCTGAATTCTCTATATGAAAAGAAGGAAAAGAGAAGAATAGCAAATTGGGAAAGAGTGAACAGAGAAAGAAAGTGCTTTTATTTTTTTTTATTTGTCTTCTTCCTTTCTCTTTTTCTCTTATTATCATCCTTGTTATGATTTAAGCCTTAAAGGAAAGACAAAAGACAACTCTTGTATTGAATAATATAAGAGAACTCAATGGAGTTTCCATTACAAGCTAGTCTACCTTATATACTACAGACTGTGGTCTGTGTGCACACTACAACTAACCTATCCTAAAGTCCATGCACTTCTATAAGGCCAACATTGTTATAATCCTAAGTTTGGATCAAATTACAACTTAGGCAAAGACTTGAGAGAGAATAAGAGGAATGTAGACCTCAGACTTAACAACATTAATTATCATCAATCATTATCCCTCATTATTATTGACATCTGTATTGATCTTAATCATCATTATCATCATTATTGAACTTCTAAATTACTCCTAAACCTCTGAGAGTGCATCTAAGGTTTAGATATCACAAATAAGTGAGTAGTTCATTTTGTAATAGGAGGTTGCCAAATAATGGTACAAAAATTCTACTATCAAGAAGGAAAAAACCTAAGGAGTTCATGGGCTAGTGGCCTTTTGCAGAGTTTTATTTTGCAATGGTAGAGTCACTTGAAAGTACCATACAAATGTCTTTGTAAAGTGTGTCAAAATCAATGACTATTACTACATACATAGAGTAAGGGAGTGATTAAGAACAGTTTACTATTGCTTGAACAGAGGCCACAAGTTGTTCATGGATAAAAATCAGTTTGAATTTATGAGGATTAATCATAGTGTAGCTAGTATTTCTTCTTTTAGGATAGGTATCCTATCATCTAGTAAAAGTATCCAGTTTGATGTTAAGATAACCTGAATAGAATTGGATGACAAGGTGAAACTGTGAGAAATACTTGGACTACTATACTTGTTTATGGGTCAATACCTAAGTAGTGGAAAAATACTCAAGGTTTTTATGATCTGTAATAATGTTGATAGGAAATACTAGACTTTTGAAATAATGATGCCAAATTTTGAAAGCTTCAAAAATGGCTAGAAGTTTCTTATCATGAATGTTGTAGTTTAACTCTATAGAGATAAAAGTCTAAGAGCAAAAGGCTACTGGATAAACTTCATTGTTTTTGTTCATGATAGAAAGAATTGCAGTAGAGTTGTCATAGTATACTTGAACCCTTGTATTTTATTTTTATTTTATTTTTCTTTTATCTATTTTCTTTGATTTGATTTCTCTTTTTCTTTTATTTTATTTTTCCTTTATTTCTTGGACAATGAAGAAGCATGTGACAATAGTCACATGATGTCATAGGCCTAAAGTCTGGGAGAAGAGCTGAAAGAATGACATCAAGGTGTATATCAATGGTATGTTTACTTCATAGCTAATGTATAGACATTAGGGTAGGGTTATTTATCATTAGCACAGACCATGTGTACTAGTATATATAGTGTAGGAATATATTGGTGGCTCCTTGTTAAGTTCTCTTGTAATTCCCATGAGATACTTTGTTGATAAGTTTACCTTAGTGGTCTATTGGTTGTTTTGACTATTGGTTGCCACAACAAGAGTACAGTCAAAGACATCTGTTTTTACAATGAGTTAAACATTGGAAATCTAGTAAGTAAGGATGGGCATGGAGATGAATGTCTTCTTGAGAAAGTTGAAAGCATCATGGTAGGAATTGTTGAACTTCTAAAAGATATCAGATATTCTTTCAGATGAGACAAGTCATTAGAATGACAATGTCTGAATAATTGAAGATAAATCAGCAGTAAAAATTTGAAAAACCTAAGAAGGACTGGATATTCTTGACTTTCTTTGGTCCTGGCCAATCCTGAATAATCTTGACTTTGTTGTCTAACATAATAAGTCCAGAAAGGAAAAGGATGTATTCCAAATACTTTACCAACTCAGAATAAAACTCACACTTCTCCATTTTGACATAGAGACTAGCTTTGCATAGTCATTTAAGCACTTTTTTGACATGCCAACAGTGCATGGACATGTTGTCAGAGTAAATGAGTATATTATCAAGATAGATCATGACACAGACACCCAAAAGATCAGAAAATATATTGTTTATGAACTGTTAGAAGCTGCAGAGACATTTGTAAGACCAGATAACATTATGAACTATTCAAATAATCTATAATAAGTCCTGCAAGTGGTCTTCCATATATCCTCATAGGCTATGTAGACCAGATGGTACACATGATGAAGATTGATCTGGTATATACCTAATACTCGGACTTTATAGAATAAGTCTA
>Ga0157363_1003229_pt1 | contig 14670 bp, 6 predicted proteins | sample AttsexASBM1_FD_111477 | JGI IMG/M metagenome (GOLD analysis project Ga0157363, IMG submission 111477) | Fungus gardens microbial communities from leaf cutter ant in Ribeirão Preto, State of São Paulo, Brazil - Atta sexdens ASBM1 | ecosystem: Host-associated > Fungi > Mycelium > Unclassified ...
TCATTGATTTATTTATTTGTTCGCTCGATTATCAATTTGCAAGATTTCTCAGAAACGGCTTAATTTTTTCAAACTGTTTTTTCGGCAATAGATATATACCTAAGAGAGAATTTTAGACAAAGTATAAATCAAATCAATTGACCATAGGATCAAAAGTCAAGAGGATTGAAAGATTTTCAATAATATAGAACAAACGGTTTCTAACTCTTTCAAATTTTGTCATGATATTTTTAACGAAATTCTTCCAAATTAATTACAGATTTTTTACTTTTTACATTACTTAATTATGTCATATAAAAATTATTGATTGTTTGAATTATAGATATACGTGTGAGAAAATATCTTGAAATATGTTTACCAATTATGAAAAGATATGTATAATTGTTTCTGATTCATAATATATGATGTATAGATCAATGCGTAATCAAGCAAAACTGATGTATCAAATTACAAATTTGAAACGTGTTGTCTAAAACAGCAACTGACAGTTTAGTCGAATGAAACAGTCCATCCATGTGCATCGATATTTACACAAAAGGAAGATATCGTCATCATGTATCGTCATCATTTATCTGCGATATTACTCTTGCATACGTCACGTACATAGTTTTTTTTACATATTTTAACACAACGCATTTCTATTCAAATATTTTTGTTTGTAACAATATTTAGTTGTTTCTGCGCAAGAAGTAGAACAAACCGATGAATACACAATACATACAATATACATATACAGGGTGTAACTGAAATAACGCCCACTGATCATACAGTGCTATAGCACTATATATATTCCTAATAAAAAACCAAGTCAAAAAGTCCTCTACTATTTTGCAATTTTTGCAATAATTGACGAGATATTAATTTCTAAAGATTGCCGAATAAACGGATAAAATCGTTGTTTAAGACAATTTTAAGATCTTTTCGTGTTCTTTATGAAATATTTTGAAAACTTTTCTTAAAAAACTTAAAGCTATCTTATACATCGCGATTTTGTTCATTGGGTAACTAAAAAAAATATGGTGAAAATTTCAAAATGGTAAACTTTTCGTCTCAGTTTTTTATTAGGAATAACATTATATGATTAGTGGGCGTTATTTTAATTACACCCAAAGTAATCAAAGTTAATGTTCATTTGTTACCATCTTATCCTTTTTGCCGCGCCTATGTAATTTTCCAGAAAGCGTTTAAACTCATTTTGTAACGGCAATTTCAATTTAGCTTGTTGTCTAACTGATTAAACGTCCGGTGCATTATTAGTTTCAGACTTGCGAGGAATCTGTATCGGTTTTCGATTGAGTTGGTATTTACTAATTTCTGGGACACAGAGAAGAAGGGATAACTACTTAAGTTTTATATAATAACGTTGTAAGATTATAACAATAACAATTCTTATATATATATATATATATATATATATATATATATATATATATAAGGTATATTTTTTTATGTCGTATATTTTATGAATAGTATGTTCTATCTACTTAATTTATCCTAAATTAAAAATTAAGCACTGATATGAATAATATAGATTTTGTATATTTTTAGTATAATAAAATCATATAAAATCATACATTATCCGTTTATAATCCGTTCGTAAATTACTGTCGAATCGATGAAAATTTCTGTTGCAGAGGAACATCCAGCCGCGATGCACCACGGGGAAAGCGGAAGCTCCTCGTATAGCAAGACACGGCTGATTTGTTTTATAATTTTAGTAATAGCTAATATAATGTTTATATAAAGCGAGAAGTACGGAAAACACATTTACCCTGACACACACGATGAAACAAGAAGCGCGATTATCGAGAATTGCGGATTGCCTATTTAACGTCGTTAACGTTTCTTGGATAAATATTTGTGCAGGGTAAAATCAAACATTACAATTTACATTTAAAAGAAAAGACAAAAACGAACTTCCGTGACCAAAAGAATTTTCAAATATCAGCACGGCACAATAATCGGTAAGAGTAGTATTTTGTTAACATATATCATCAAGAACAAATAACTTACGACGTCAAAATTTATTGTATTATTTGTAAATAAATTTATTGTATGTACATATCAATAAAACAATTGTCTTTATCTGGATCGTCTGGTTCTTGCATAAGACTATAGTCATAAATTTCTGCCAAAGTGAGGCTGATTTTGAATCAATCTGCAAAATAATGCATAAAGCAAATAATGACTTTATGTTAATTTATTCTATTCTATAATAATGTTCAAATTTTTTATTTTTTCATATTTGTATATAAATTTGTTTAATAAGTAGATTTTCCTAACGTTCTCTTGGAAAATATAAATGTAAGACCATCGTCAACAAGATTATGCATCGTGTTGCAAATTTCTCGCAAAAGTATTCCGTCCAATCATCGCAATTGAGAAAGTTTACTTCGTTATGTTTCGAAGAAGTTTACATCGCTATATCCAATAGTGCAACCAGCACATCTCTTCAAATCATACGCTTTTCTTCAGAGACGCTGAAAGAAGAAATGCCAGCGCACGCGATCATTGCCTCACTAATGACAACATTAATTACATTGTGTTATCTCACGCTCGTTAATTACGGCGTAATGCTAAATTTACTGTGAAAAAATACGGATGCGTAAATTTCGCGTTCAATCGCGCGGTGATGCCTTCGATTAGAAAACGAAGTCAGTTCCTTTACGTTCACCTTTACGTATTCTTAAATCTTTTTCATCAATATCAACACAGTCATTCAAATTTTAACATTCTTTAAAAAAATATCGGTGTGAATTTAACAGCACGCGATGTTCGTATAATTCTCTCGGTATTGATATTAATCTCAATATCATCATGATATGGATTAAAAAATCTATAATGTCTACATCATATTGGTGTTACTATTAACATCAATAAAATGAGAATTAGAGTTAGAAATTCTTATTTCATAAAAATAATGCGTTATTATTACTGTTACTTTTTATGTAAAAAAATAACTTGTTACAACTAAAAAAAATTTCTGGTTAAAAATGAATGAATCAGAATTTTCTAATTAAATTGAATTTTCTTAAAATTCTAGTTGAAGTAATCAGAATTCTGGTTGGTATAATATTTCTGGTAAAATTTATTAGAATTCTTATTTTTACCAGAATAATTATTCTAATCAGAATTCCAGTTATTTCAATTAGAATTTTAGTAGATTTTAGTAGATTAATATTAATAAAAAGAAAATTTTGATTTGTCCATTTTTCACCAGAATTACTCTTTTTTCTCAATGTGTACCGTTACTCATTACTCATTTTAAAAAATAACCCGTTATCGTTATTGTTACTTAGAAAATAACGATTTATTACTTTTTTATCATTACTTTGTAATGTTAAAGTGAGAGATTATTTAATAATCAATATTAAATATAACAATTAATTTTAATTAAAATTAAACTTACCGAAATTAACTTATTAAGCTTAAAGTATTAAAATTAAAAACTGTAAGTCAATCTCTAGGTTAGCTTTTCTTTGTATTGAATTTATCTAATAAGTCTTTATGTTAATATTTTTAATGTTAATAATTCTTTATGTTAATATCTTTATATATGCTTATCTTTAAGAATTCAGATTATAATTTAGAAAGATTTTATTAAACGTTGTTGTACTTTTGTTAACGTTATTTTTAAATATTAATATTAGTTATTTAAAGAACATTCCAATAAAATATGACCTATTGAATAAATACAAAGATAAGGGATTTAAGTAACGATAAAATTATTTAAAGAATATTCCAATAAGATAAAATATGACCTATTGAATAAATATAAAGATAAGAGATTTAAGTAACAATAAAAGTAACGGTTGAATTCAATATCGTTACTGTAAAAGTATAACAATATTTCTCGTTACTGTTAGAGATAGAAAAAGATAATGATAATAATGTTTCAAGTAATGCGTCATTTTTCAACTCTGGTGAAAATTATCTTGCGTAAAGTAGCCACGGTAGTGTCGTTGCGCGTGGCTTAGCGTCGATCTATATCAAGAGAAACACTGCTAATGTTTCTCTTGATGTAGATATACATAACATAGTGTTAAATTCATACAGATATTTTTTTAGAATGCACATATCCATTGAAGTTGATATATATAAAAAATTCTGTATTAACTCTTATAACACTATGTCCAATTTGATGCCTCATTCCTACCATCGTGGATCACTAGAACCTGTTCATGTTTTCATTTATTTAAAATGATTAAAAAAATCTCTGAAAATTCACATATATTCAACTTTCTAGAACAAATGTTTAAACTTCATTTTGGAAAATAACAAAATAATTATCAAAATACTCATAAGTTAGGAAAAGTAAGGAATCGCTCTCATTACTGACTTACGATAGTAGAGTATGGATAAATATATTCTATATTAAATATTATAATCTGCTTCTCAAACATCTGTAAATATTGAAAGATCGCTTGATTCACCAATCGTTTTCATGTTTATCTTGTGGCATCGACTAAGAGGATTTCACGTCAATTGGCCGCGATGTACCAAGCGGTTTTCAAATGGTCAATAAGATCTGCCACGTTCGGTTTTCTCGAGCGTGGGATCATGGGCGGGACAGTTCTTGCACGTTGCTGCTTGTTCCAGGGACCGCAAATGTTTGCCCTTCTTTCTTTCTCCGATGTCAGTTCCAGCGGCTGTTCGTGCAGTGTCATCGACTTGCCAGTTACGAAAAGGTAGGAACCGAGGTATGGCTGGAAGTCGGATATGTCCTGTTCGTAGACCAGACTGAAGCCACCCATGTCGGCGCAAACGTTCATTGGCACGTTCATTATCACTGTAAGCAAAGCGATCGAAGGATTTTCACCGTGCACCATACTACCGAGAATCGTTCTTATCTAGATTACGGTGATGGAGTTAGAAGAAAACAGATTAGCAGATTAAGAGAAACCGTGCGCTGCCACATACTAGTTTTTTATTCTCTTATATCACTTGCATTTATTATTGAAAGAATACGACAGGAGATTCTTATTCACATCTTATTAATGTTATTTATATATTATTTTAAATATGTATTACATATTTGTCTTTATATCCTAAATTCTTATTTTAATTATATTTTATAGATAATAAATCATTGTCACATTGTGATAAGTTCTCGGCATTTAAATCTCGGTGTAAGAATAACAGAATTTCTGATTTATTTCATTATTAAAATTGATAAATTAACATCCGGTATTTTTAAATGTGAAAAAGTATGTTAACTGTAATATACCTGTTTTATTTATCTTTAAAAATTATTAATCATTTATATACGCTATTATTACAAGAATTAATACATTCATCTATTTATAAACGTTCAATATTTTTGCTCGATATGATTGCATTCGACAGATTCAGAAAATTAAATATTCAAAAATGAATTCAAAAAAGAGATCAGAGCAATTTTATTAATAAATACAAACGACGTACATATCAGCTCTAAAAAAGATAGAATATCGAATTTAATAAAAAGCCATGCATGTGAGGGACAAAGAATAGGGAAAACTCTTTTCAACTTGTTGGAGAATATGAAAGAAATGATTATATAATCAATTCACAAAGCTCCATTGTTTAAATTTATCGGTAGCCATAATAAATGAATGTTATTATTGCAAATGTTATTATTGCAAATTTAATATTTTTATTTAATATTATCTCTTTTTTGTATTAATTTAATATCTCTATATTATTAACATCAGATTGCATATTACAAAAATTCTGATACGCACGTTTCCAAGATAAATTTGCTTCAATTAATGTTTGCTTTTATTCATGTAGCATTTTTATAATTTCGCGTTTACATAAATCCTTTTTATGTTATAAAATATTTTGATGTAAATAATAATAGAATAAATATCCGTGAATTTCATAAATTTAAAATTATTGAAAAATGATCGATATTTATTAAAAATAAGTTTGAAAACATAAAATTATATCTATTAATTCAATTATTTTATTTCTTCATCAGAGACAATATGCAAAAGGTGCATTAAAGATATAATTGATGCAATCAGGTGTTTGACTATTTCAGGCTCGATAATTGCGCTCCGGAAATCTCGCTAACGCGGTTAATTCCTCGCGTAAATCCATCATGCAGGACACGCGGCGCTTATCGGCATTACGTCGCCGCGAATTATGGTCACCGTTATCATTCTAGCAAATCGAGAGAGAGCCTTTTCGGATTGATTGTGGACGATGCGTAACTCGTCTAATCTCAGAATGTTAACGATTTCTGAAGCACGTGCAAAGACAAGGTGTTAATAGCACGCGGATTGTTCAGTTTTACTTTCATCAGTCCACATCCGCTCTTCCGTCGCCATCTTGGAAAAATTTTCTTTTGAATACTACGATTTCTCATATCCGTTTTGCTGCTCACCTTTCATCAGGCTCTCCAATACGTTAGAGTAAAGGCGTCTTGTCAATCTGAAGCTTGGAGGATGCATGCGGGGATTGGTATTGATTTTGATCAGACTGACATGTCTTCGGCCAGCATGAAATCGGTGCCGTACAATTCGAAACTACATCGGCGTCTTTCTATATGATTTTGCGCTGCTAGCATCATCAGAATGATGGCCTCCGTTATTTTTGGGTAAATCAGATAATGGTTCATGGTCCATGGATCTAGAAAAGCATTCGCCTATTAATTTTATTTAAATTTAAGTTTTTTTTTAATTTAAAAATAAAATAATTACATGTGAAACCTCATGATTTCTCTACTTACAGCTATAGGTTGCTTGATTTAATTTTGAGATGTGTATTCTTTATTTATTTCTACATTTATTAGTTTAATACTAAATAATAAAGTAGTATCATATGTTTCGAGATTTTTGATTGATTTTTCATAAAAAGTGATAACAAAAATATAAAAAAATTAGAAATCAATAAACTATTATAAATTATTAAAACAATAGGATTCAACATTACAATATCGGAAATGTTCTGTTTTATTTTTGAAACCAGTCGCGCTCAGTGTCATAGTGGAAACAGGTACCACAGTTTAGAACTTACATAACTAAAAACATGAGATACGTGTTATACGTAGACAAAAATGATTTAAGCATATTTTTAATTCAAATGGAACAAGTTGAATAAAATATATTTTGTATATATTGGACAGTTTTAGCGGAAAAAAACTTTGTGCGATAAATTGAAACATTTGTAGTGATGGAGAAGTCCTCTCAGCGTCAATAATCAAAGTGAAAGCTCGTATTTCATTGAAAAGTGCAATTATCGTAAATAAACTATGGCTTCGCAAACAATCATATCTTTTTCCATAGATTCCAAAATAAATAATAAACTAAAAAAATATTATAAGCTGTTATATTTTATACTGCTGCACAAAAAAATCTTTGCTTATGATCTATATAAAATTGTAGAGTCAATATTTATTTAAAAAGTCATTTTTACCAGAATATTGATAATGCAATGACGTAACATTGTTATAAGAAATAAATTAGAAATCTCATAAAATCTCTTCTCATAAGAAAATTCAACAAAGTTGAGATTCTCTTAAATAACAAAATCAATAAGATTAATAATTATAAACAAATTAAATAAATTAAATCTATTAGGACTCTGTAAAAATTGCAAGATTAAACAAAAAATAAAATTAAACAAAATGGCAAAATATACTAAATTAACATAAAGATATTGTGGAATAAACTATTAAATTTCAATTTGCATATTTGCAATAAAATGTTTTTCTTTTTTACTATATAGTCTTTCTGTCTCTCACTAGATAATTTCCCATATCCAATCATCATTAAAACGCCATTTATTTCGGCCGCCAGGACAAAAATAACCGACGGCGAAGTCACTATCGTTAAAATGAAACAGTAACGAAATTTTCGATAGAAAGCATTTCCCGGGTACATGTCTTGGGAACGATTTCTTCCGTGTAGTAGTAGTATACACATCGACATCAAGTCCATTCACGAGCAAAATCGTGGATAATATATTTCTGCTTTATTCGCAATTACGTGGACATCGAATATACGTCACGTCATCAAAAAATCTTATTCGATTTGTCATTCGAGAAAGGAATGGTGGGGAGAGTACGGCAAGGCCATTATCATCGGCGAAACGTTCTCGTGCCCGAACATTCTCAGACGAACGCGCTTCTCGAAGAAGGCGTATTTGCACAGGGGCCCTATCAATTTCCTTAGAATGCTCCCGGGGACCGAACGACATGACGAATGGATAATCGAAACATCTTCGCATAGACGAGAGATTACTTCAAATATTCGTTCAGCTTCTCGCAGTCCCATCCTTGATTGCGCACCAATCTGCTACTGGCGGATTCCTCGGCGTCCTCCGTTGCTGTCTGCGTCTCTTCTCATCGTCATACTTCTCTTGGACGGTAGTATTGCAAATGTGAATCGCCTCGTGATAGTTCGAGAAAGTATACTGCTTTGAGCTGAACCGAAGAAATGCTTCTCTGGATGCAAAATGTAGGAGGCGTATATTATAACAAAGATAAAGTGATAGTAAAGATAAAATCTATTTTAAACATCTTACTTTACTTTTTTTTAATTCTTCTTTTAAAAGAAATAAAGTGTGGAAGAATAAGGACAATAAAATAAATAAAATAAATAATATAACGATGATTTTTACACAAGCTGGAATTTATAATTGATAAGGATGATATAAAAGAACATTTTTTAATATTATACAAGATAACTTAATTGTGATATGATTTACTTGAACAGCCATATTGTGAGAGGGAAGGTACATGTTACTAAGTACCACAGTCGTATGTCAAATTTGATCTCTTTGATCAGCAAGGGACGTTCTGAAAATATAAATAACGCGACTAACAAGTTGAATGCGATTCTTGCAGCGTGTTTGAATAAAAAAATACCAATATATTTTTGTACGATGTAATAATCTTTGGGTTTCTGCTCAACTTTGTGCATGATATCCTTGAGATTGTGGGATATAACGATGTCATTGCCGCAACACAAATGACTGGGTTTTAGAATCCAAATCTTCTCATGTTGCTCATACTGCGAATCAATGATCTTTAATTTCTTCAAAATTTCGACGGCAGTCAGGAAACATTTCTACGAACGAACGATATTGATATCGATTTATGCGGGAGAGTCTCAATTTTCGTTGGGATGCTCATGGCAACTCATGGATCTCTCGACTTTAATTCCGGAAAGTTCGAATAAATTCATCTGCCGACGAATTGGATCCCCCGGAGGCCGAAGCTGAGACTACAATTCGACTGTTGGCGAAGCGAAATTAATTTAATGAAATCGCGGAATGTCTCAATTGAGGAATCGTGAGAGATTGTCAGGTGACATCGAATTTCAAGAAGCCACTCCCAAATCTTCTTTTTAATCGAAGACTTAGAAAGAATTGGAAAGAGTGGTACAAAGCCTATACGTAAACAAATAAATATACATTGTTCATTGCAAATATAAATTGTGTGCTTGTTTTAGTAAAAGTGCTTTTAACAACTATCTTATAGGTTGTTCGAAACTAGTAATAAGCATATTTGACTTTTTTAAATTTATGTGTGCGCGACACAAGTTCTTAAAATTTCGCTAAGAAATCGATGCAATAAACTAAAATCTCTTTTGTAATGTTTTTTATATCACTTAATTGAAGTGAAATGAAGCGATCTGACAATCTATAATAAAATTTCACTATTACGAGGCATGAAAAGAATTCCTGGCGAAAAAGAATTCCTGGAACACAAAAACAAAATGGACTTACGAAATCAATAAATAAACATCAGTTAAAAAAATCTCGTACGTCTTTCCCTCACTTATACGCTTAGCGTTTCGTTATCATGAGCCTTTAATTTTATTTCATCAGTTAAGAGTTAATGGTATCACGCGGCAGCATGTTTAATGCAAAGATGTTTTCGTGCGCTTCGAATAATTAACATAGTTTGGTTTTGTTGCCTATACTACCTCGTAACCGCGTCTATTATTAGCGCGAATCAGAAGGAAGTGCGAAATAAACACGTTATTCTAACACAATCGATCGTTCAATACACTTTTGTCGAAAAAAATAGCGTGTTCTTATTCGAAAGTATGGGTTTAATGGAAAATGCGTATGATGTTTAGAGACAATGAAATAAGAACCGATATATCAATTCGAGAATACTCCGTTACATTTAAATATAGACAGTCGATTTAATTGAAATTAAAATTAAAATTAAAATTGAAATTGAAATGAAAAAAATTATTTTATCGCTATTTTATCGTAATATAATAAAGTTAAATATAATAAAGTTGAAGAACTGTAACGGGTTCTCATAAAACCAAAATTCAACTTGCTAATAGTGAATTTCTCTCTTTATTATACTCTGTACATTAATTAATTTAATATCGGACAATATTACGAGAAACGAAGCATGCTCATAGTGAATACTATTACGAATCGTTCGGTCATGATTTCTCGCGATAATCCGATGATAAATTAATTAACGAGCAAAATGGAATAAGGAGAGGGACCTGAGTTAATTAATTCCAATTAAATTCTCCATTCTTTGAATGTAGAGAAAATAAGAATTATTCAAATCCTATACCTAGCATAATTGCAATTTACTGCCCGAATCCTATACCTGAAGAAGCTCATGACTTTTTTTTGACCAGCTATCGATATCGACTCCGTGATGAAGCGCTGCTATATGATCGTTCAAAAAATAATTTCATTTCTTGTCGGATGCTCTCCTTTTTTGCCATCGATGTCCTCGTGCGTCGCGATGGCGACGAACTCCTCGCAACGCTGTATTGCGAACTCCATCGAGCAATCGGGATAGCTCGTCATTTTTTTAATTATTAGTCACGACAATCTCCTCGGCCACGGTTGTACCACGAACGAATTTGAGTAAATCCGCAGTCGCAGTCAGTCGGAAGTCTTCTACGAAGGTTTGTTGATCCGTGCTGGGATTATAGGTGCGCGGGAACAGGGCGCCAGACACGTTCTCTTCATATAGCCAATATGCATCTCTTCCAATAAGCGTGCCATTCTGAGCTACACACGTGTGATAATTCGGGACTGTTTTATTTATCACGTATTACGCGACGATTCTCCATGATGTCATCTTTATCGCGGAATGGTGACAATTCCAACCAAGAATGCAAAAGATCCGCAATTCGGCTCCTTTGCAACAAAATAGCATTTTCATAAAACGTTTTGCGACAGCGGTAGCTATTTGGAAATAACACTAGATGATAAGAGTTTAGAGTTTAGAGTCAGATCATTTAGAGAGGAATGTATAAGCAATATCTATGCTTAAGGAAATATTCTCGAAATATTCGCTACTTTCCATTTAGCAAGGATAGTCGGGCTAGTTAGGGCAGTATCTTTGAAGTATAAATGAAGGATCTTTAGTATTTGTTGAGTGAAACGTTGCAACCGAATCTGCGATGCCACTCGACAAAATTGTTCCTGCAATCCCATATAAAGTTGAACTGCTTGTACCACAAGAGAGCAAAAATCACAGTTCTCTCGTTCAAAATTCCATCCGCTTGCGTGATATCGCCCAAGGAGTGAGCTTCTAAGTTAGCTGCAATGCCTAATCGTCGAAGCACATAGAAAATGGTAGACATTAGTGACATTATTTCATCCTCCGGCGGTGTGACGTACGGCACCGTATTCTACCGGCAGTGAGCATTAACTTTATCGTCGGCAATCTACAATCTAACCGTATGGCAGCATTCTCGTTTTAGTTGACTCGTACTTCTACCCCTTGTGCTTCCAGCGCTTCCTTCAGTTTTGACAGTTTACCTCGTCAGAAGGAATATTTTGTATTTCTGCGAATGGTGTTGATGTTAATTGCAAAAATGTTATAGCATTCAATAATCATAAAAATTTTGAAAGTTTTTACATTGAATTGTATACAAATATAACTTAACACAATTTTTGTATTTTAATCGATTAAATTTTACATTCTTCTATCTATGATGTTAGAAATTGTCCCGAGATCTTGCAGAATGGAGAAAGAATTACAACAAATCACATTTGAACAATTCGGCCATTTGACCCATATGATTGATTAACTTTTCTTTCGTCCAAGATATCAGAATCATCTATAGATGGAAAGAACGATTTTTCTTGAATATCTAAAAATTTATCAAGATATAAATCTGAAAATAATTTTGTTGAATCAAAAAAATCACATAGAATACTTAATATTAGAACGATTTTTGCTCCGCTAATCATTTCAATTTTTTGCTTTTTTTCTATTAGATGTAGGTATGGAATATTAAGAACACATAAATACAATAAAAATAATTCTTTTCTAATCAAAATGAAGGATAAAAAATACCAAGTTGACATCTTCATTGATTCTAATGAAATACCATCAGTCATTCTAATGTTAAGCGCTGATAACAATGCTGTAAAAAGTTTTAACATTCTATATAGCAATCAGTTTAATCATCCTTCATTATTATTTTCATTATTATTTTCAAACAAAATTATTTTCAGATCTGTGCAGTGTATCTAGTTAAATTTTTAAATGCTTCAGTAAGAACATTCTTTCTTGGAATATTGTTGAAACAATTAAACTTAAGAAAGCAAGAAAAAAGAAAGATAATTTAAAATATTTCATTTTCTAAAAGCACATAGAATAATATACCTTAAATAGCCTTGCTATTTGTCTAGATGAATTTAAGAAAATTACATTGACATTTTTTACTTTCTCCTTAATTTTCCAGTAAGCTTCCTTTCTCAATCGTTTCTTTTTACAGCAATTGTGATGTCTCGCAATAGTTGTCTCTTCTAAAAAAATACAGCAGGAATACGCGTCCATGTATGAATTAGCATCGCACTCAAATTTCGGTAAACCATTAAATTTCAACTTCGCTCTAATCATTTGTGTCCGGAAGTGTCTACTTCGGATGTGTCATCCTCGCATGGCCCGATGATATGGATTTACAGAGCTGTCCTTTCTATTCAGATCGACCAAGAAAGAAGGCAATTTCCAATTGGATTGAAACTTCTTGTCTTGGAGCGTGGACTCCATTGTGATTGTGCTCAGAACGTGACTCCCTCCTAATATTTCCAAACGAGTAATGTTAAATTGTTGCGATTATCGTAATTTGTCATTTATAGTTATCAGACGGCTGACGCGGCCGCGTGAATTAACGCGAGGATCCGTTCTCCGCGGTAATGCGACTTTAACTGAGACTAGAAGATTAAATTGAGACTCTCGGCAATATCTCAGTCTCGATTAACAGCTAATTGCGTTTATTTAGCGCAACGGTCACGAATAGCGTGTGACCGCGTGTCCTCTACCATCGTCTATTTCGAAATGCCTCATCAAATAATTAATCAAAGAGGTCCATCCCATTCTGCATGCGATGTAACACGTTTAATGAACTATGCAAACAATTTTAGGATCCGTTATGTGTCCGAGGATTGACGCGCGTGGTATTGTTATCAGAGAACCTGATATATGCCAGGTGAGTTTACACAGTTATGTGGAAAGCGTGATTTAGACACACAACTGGATAAATGTTGACCAACGTTCTTACAGCTGCGTGTTTAATGGAAAATCGGTCATCATGTGAGTTTAACTCATTATCGCATACATCTATAGTATCTCTATTTAGATTTCGGAATTTTATATAATTTTATATAATTCGGTATTTTATATAATAAAATAATAAAAGGGAATTCACTCATAACTTGATGCCATAAGTATTTTTACTGCGTCTATGTAGAGAATTTCCCAAAATTTCGACAATGACACGATGACCGATCACGCGATGGAGACAAGTTTGCCCAATGACCCAACTTGTCAATAGCAAAATCCGAATGTCTGTAATGCACTTGCGACAAGATAAGAACAGCCTCATATGCGTAACAGCGTGATACATCCTTCGAGCGAGCACTAAATCGTTGGATTAAATCGCCGTCTATTGCGCGTTAATACAATTAAACATTGGAATAACTGCTGCGGGCATCCTGCCGCGAATATGCGCCCATTTAATGAGCATTAATAACGGAATGTTATTTTTTCAGTGCGCATTTATTCTCTCTGGAAGTCGCTTATCGAAAACAGTTCGAGAATCGCGTGAAATGTCACGATCATTTCGCGAATATCTTTAGTAAAACAAACAATAATTTTATCGTTCTTAAAGGATCCTAAATCCATTACGATGATCTGCCTTGGCTTGAGGTTAAGATATCGATATATTTCCTCAAACGATGAATCGCACCAAAGATTTTTACGACCGCTCAGACGGCTCCAGACTATAGGATTTAGCTCATGACTCCTATGTGCCCCTTGGAAGCTTGTTGGTGCGGTGCAACTATTGAGTTTCCTATTCATTGATCACGGGCATATTCCTTCCTATTTTTCTGATTCCTTGTGCACATATCGCTGCCGATGAGCGGCTAGATTCAAGCAATCCTTCCTTTGCTGAATATTTTATTAATTCCTCCCGAGTGTGCAAACCACTGCGCTTTGCAGAGATTTTTTAAAGCGAAAGTCATTAGTGTGCAGCAACGGAAAAAATGCGCTCTTCCACGAAGGGAAACGAGCTCTCGGCATAGCATAAAAATTCCGTAATGCACCAAGTTTTACTCTCGTACGTATTTTCATGTGTATATATATATATATATATACATATATATATATATATATATATATATATATATATATATATATATATATATATTTTTTTATATAAGAAAGAAAAAAAAAAA
>Ga0157363_1003232_pt1 | contig 14666 bp, 5 predicted proteins | sample AttsexASBM1_FD_111477 | JGI IMG/M metagenome (GOLD analysis project Ga0157363, IMG submission 111477) | Fungus gardens microbial communities from leaf cutter ant in Ribeirão Preto, State of São Paulo, Brazil - Atta sexdens ASBM1 | ecosystem: Host-associated > Fungi > Mycelium > Unclassified ...
AAGTCACAACGTGTCATGGCATGTTTCGCAGTGACGTCATCAATGCAATTTGATATAAATACGATGTTGCCAAATAGTACATATTACATGACTAGATTTTTCACAAACATTCGAAATGGTACGACATGTCTTCAATGTCACAACATGTTCGAGCAATGAAACATCATCAATGTAATATGATACAAATGACCAAATAAATGATATAAAATGAGAAAATATATACGCATTGCGTCATTAATCAACGCAAGCGATAACGATGGAGCACGATTTGATAGAACAAACGATTCAACTGAAGAGAAGAGAAGAGTACATCGTTGGAAACGATGATGCGACGAGCTCATAGAATCTCTGGAAGAACAGAATCATATCAAATGCTCGCGATTATCGATCGCAAGAGACAATCAGTGATTACATGTATCATGAGGCTTGAGAGTTTGAAAGATTCGAGCATGTGGATATGAACTTCGATGGCACGAGATCGAAATAGCGTTCGAAAGTCATATATTGACAGGCGCGATAATAAACTCTAATCACATCGAGCCGCAACAGTTTTTGGAAGACGCTGGCGATATAGTGCTCGGGCGAGTGCGAGATACTGTAAAAAGACGGCGGTCTGAAGGTGAACACTGCGATCAACAGTCAGTTTATAGCAGGCGATAAAAGTATCGCCATCCAAACTTTGAACTCTTTCGAACAAATGTGTGCGAATAGAATGAGCGACACTCGAGCTCTTGACATCACTGGACGAATTTCAGGGACAGAAGCGGATGGACATTATCGCGAATTCTCAATTTGGTAGTGGATGTGAAGCACAATCCAATGCGTTCGGGATTTCGAGGTGTCGGGAGAAATTATACTTATTATAAGAAAGCGATGATCAACATGCGTTCGATAGACATGCATGCTTCTCGTAGTCGGTGATAGCCGTTCTATACCCGGCTAAAAGTCATGTGAATAGAAAATTGTCATATCATTATACTACTGTGTTGAATCTTGCGGATATTGAATTTCCGATAACGTTCGGAAAGACATACACAAATTAGAAAATCTTAACAACAATCAATCAATGTATACAGTATCGAAGATAAACAGATCCTTTCTCTGGCTCACAGGCAAGAGGGACAAATATGTCAATCTCCTGTACCTACAAGATTCACGCAACGACAACATTAGACACTTTGCGTGGATAAAAGATCTATCTCACCTTGTAAGATCACAAATTACTGGGAACGAGAACAGGAAATATGTGATCGGTAAGTATAATAAGAAAAATTGATAAAAAAAACAATATTTAAAAAACAGTAAAAAGAAATAGAAAAATTATTTCTCTATTATTTGCATGTGCCTTCATTACTTTAGCTCAAGCGCAAAGTTGGAGATCCTCAGCAAAGACTATGAATAAGATAAATGACTGTGCCAGTCGAGCGAAAACGACAAATGGTTCGAATTCCGTAATTATAACAACCAGAAACAAGTGTCATTCATCCTGCGAAAGACAGAATCCGACAAGGAAGACGCGTTGTTATACGCGTTTCAACAGCATGAAGTATTCAGCATAAGATATGTGCGATGCTCGTATAACGACGCATTGTCATTCGCGATAACGATTGCGTTGCGTGGTTCGCGTGGCAACTTCAAGACTTGGCGCATCGCATGAAAAATTTGGTATCCGCTAACATGCCCATGGAAGCATTGTCTAAACAGCAATGAGAGGCATACCGTAACGCGACGCGATGACAAATGGCGTTTGCAAATTTTTCGGACATCTTCTATCCTCTCGAATTATCTTTGCTATCACTGTAGCCATCTCATTTCCACTCTTGATTTTAAACAGCTCATGCGTACTTACTCAACACATCGATAACGATGAGAAATGTATTGGTAACCTTTATTGAATCATGTGTAAGGGTTCATCTCGATCACATCAGTCTGCCACAGGTAATCATATCCGGGGATAAATTATGACATTGCGTGAAAAATTTTTTCTCCCCGAAATGTATAGTTCTTCCACCAGTCGTCACTTTTCAAGGCTTTTCTTCTCAGACACATTATGTTATGTTATGATGTTATTATTGCTATATAATACGTAAAATATCACAAAATTCTTACGCAAACATTGTTCATCAGCATTTCGATGTCAACTAAAATGATTATGTATTTCAATTTATAATAAAGTCAACCTCACGAAGTTCCTCGATAATAGACAATATTTCGTTATCGTTGTGACCTGCCGACATGAAGCCTTAAGCAGCCAGAGACGATTCACTAACTCGTTAGGATCCCAATGAACATATCTCGATATATTGTATATGACGTATCTCGTGTCAAGAAGTTGGCATATTCAATCTTTCCTTGTTCGACATACTTTATAATGCAACTTAATTTCTCTTTCTAATCTTCATAATTTCTGTCTTAAATTAAATATAGAATAAAAAATTAAATAAACAATGACAGTGCCAATAACCAATATGGAATAAGTAAAAGGTATCATCAATACAGTAAATACCATATTAATTATTATGACGACATTAATAATATATTTAAAATTTTAATACATAAATAATATTAAGATTATTGGTTATAAATTAAATATATTAGCACATGTATTTTGAGTACAAATTAAGTATAGTTAAGTTAAAAATTAATTATATAAATAGTAAAAAATTTTTCATGCATGAATATATATAAATAAACATGTATTGTATAAACATGGATAAAAATATAATTATATATAATTGTATATGAAATATATCTATAAATGTCCATACATCCTTTTTTCTTTTGTTTGAAATTACTGTTTTATTATTAAAAAAATTATAATTGTAAGACATAAAGACATTAATATAGCGAGAAGGGAAGTTCCTCGAATTCAATCACAAACTTCGTAATCAACGTGTACACTTTATTATTTTGCACCTTACATAACGCCTGTTCGTCAAGATGACTGCTGTTGCATCACTTTTTCCTTATCTGTATCGGGGACCATTCTCGACCTGCGCAGTTCACGACACGCCACGCCAGAGAACAGAATCGGGAACAGAACCATCCGCATATAGCGCTGTAGCGCTGTACGCTACGGCCCGTTGACCAGCGGCGATTAGAACAGGCCGGTGACTGAATTGTTTTACAACTCGGCCAGTCTAACCACTAATCGTCACGATTAAGTAGGGGGCACGAAATAAAGGGGGCAGAACTAAAAATTTATAATAGATTCAACAGCTCCTTAAATAAAATATTCGGTCGCAGGTGATGAACGCAAACCAATAATATAAAAATAAATAAATCAATGGCTTATGTTGGTTGTGTGAGAGCAATATATTTAGATAAGTAATAGATTTGGCTAACAATGGAATATAGTCTTCTACGCTTTTTCTTTTCGGCTTGGTATCCATAGTCGGATGTTAACTATCTCATATACCCCGATATGACATTTGCGATAACTGGAACCTTTCACTACGTAACGATCATTTCTAAGTATTCGGTCAATTTCATACGATCCTTTGAAGCGCGGCAACAGTTTCTGTGAGGTTCCGAGAATGCTAACAAAGTTTCTTATCATGACCTTATTGCCTATTAGATATTTTTTAACGACTTTGTGTCTGTGATCGTAAACACGTTTGTTGGCATCTTGAGTTCGCCTTATCCACTCATTCGCAAATTAAGTCGCAAGGTGAGTCGAGATCTCCAGTAACTTCCAACGCGTCACATAACTCATCAATTATTTCTCCTCATTGATGTACTCCGAAGAGTAGCATACTCGGAGACTCATTCGTGATTTTCGATACAGTATTGTATCGAATTAAATATTACACACAAATTCAATGTCTCCAAATACATTATATCATGGAATATTTCGCTCGTTTGCTAACTTAGCTATCATAGACAGAATGGTACGATTAAACCTCTCTACTTGGCTATTCGCTTGAGGTGACAACTTTAATATGCTGTATGTTGTATTCTTTTGTAAATTCTTCAAATTCAAAGCAACTGCCTCGATCAAAACTGAGACGTAAGGATCGACTATAATGTTCGAAATACGATTTAAGATATTTTATAACCTCCGCAATATTTGTGGTTTTTAGTTTACATTAGTGGCATATAGTTTCACATATTTAGTGATCACATCGGGTTGTCCAGAAAGTTCGATTTGTGCCGATTTTGAAGGAAAATTGAAACGCAGAAGATTTAAATTTTTAATTTCATTTATTAAATTTAAATCTTTTGCGGCACGAACTTTCCGGACGACCCAATAATAAGATATAATGACTCTTATGGGAATGCGACCTGATATAGGAGCTAAATGATCGACATGTAAAATGAAAAATGGCTTATCGCTATGTAGTAATCCTTCAAGTCTCCCTACGTGCAAAAGCAATGCATTTTAAACAACTCTTCAGATGATTTTCGACTCTTGATTTCATTTCCGGAAACCAATAACTGTTCCTATTATTATGTACCGTTTTATCAACCCCTTCATGACTCATTTCGAACGCAGTCAGTATATAAAAGAGAATTTGCCCTGTGTTTCCTATAAACCAATCCATTCCTCATTTCGAACAGCTTACTCTCAGCGCGTTCTAATTCCGTCCGAATTCTAACAATTTCGAAGCCTTCGCTCGACACAATGCAAGGTTTCGATTGAGGGAATTATCCTCGATTACGAATATTTGTCGGCTTAAGGTGTCTACGTGGCATAGGCATGCCAGACCAATGCTCCAGCGAATAATCGTAACTTTGCATCTTCATTACCCAACGCGCGATTTGGAGATCTGTTTCCTTTTTAAAGTTAAACTTAGCGCTTGACAATCTTGAATTTCAAGCCCAGTAAATATGTACGAAATCGGTGGAGTGCATAATTATCGATAGCGTCTCCAATTCGAATGATATTTAGATTCTGTATCCGTTGTCCTTTTGAAGAAATAGAATATTGGATGAAATCTTTTATCCGCTTTTCTTTACAACAAAATCGCTTCGAAACAATATTTGTTTCACTTCAATTTATTGCACTGGTTCAATGTATTGCATCTTTTGAGTTGTCTCGCCATAACTGTGGTCGCTTTGCGAATTTTTTCGCGCAACCTTTTCAAAACGCCTTCGTAATGCTGACGGTTGAATGTTTGACCTTGAAGTAAAAATTCAAAATGCACTATTAAAATATGATTTTTGGTATAAAATTTGCGAATTGACGAGGCTGAGTGGGCATCTGCATGATAAAAGAACCATAGGTCTGTTTTTTATTGCTGCACTTTCTGAATTAGTACACAGTGCAATAAGTTGAAATATATATTTGTTTCACTTCAACAGATGCCCATTCAGCCTTGTCAATTCGCAAGTTTTACATCAAAAATCAAATGACTGTTCTTTCCCAGCTTCTTTACTCCCCAGATCTTGTTTCTTGCGATTTTTTCTTATTCCGAAAAGTAAAATCAATGAAAGGATGCCATTTCGACACCATTGATGACATTAAGAAGAATTCGTCATTAGCATTGAAGGATATTCTAAAAGAAGCTTTCCAGGACTAGATGATAAAATGAAAACACCGCTAAGACAAGTATGAATAGAGGAACGGAGTACTTTAAAGGAGACAAAGACCAATAAGCTATATGTTCAATAAATAATAATAATAATAAATCATAATAAAAATGAAAAAAAAAGTTCGGTTATTTTTTTAACAGGCCTCTTACAATAATAATAATGTATAATAATAATAATAATAATAATATCATACCGTATAATTACTGTTGCATTGAACTATTCTACAAAGAGTTGTCACACTGTATTTTGCTTTAAATGATATTTATTTTATGGCTGTATTACTTATACCGAGTAAAAAGTTTTTCATTAAATATATATAAATATACATAACATGCATAAACATATATATACATTCATAAACATAATATATATATATAATTATATATAATTAAATGAAATATGTCCATACGTATTCATACATTTTTCTTTTTTTTGTAAAATGATTTTTTTTGAAATAATGTGAAAATTATTCTTGCAATTATTTATATTTTCTAATTATTATTATTCTTTTTTTTATAATGAAACAGTAATTTCACAAAAAAAAGAAGAATATATGGATATGTATGGACATATTTCATATATAATTATATATAATTATATTTTTATCCATATTTATACTTGTTTATGATATTTATATATATTGCATAAAAAATTTTTTACTGTTCATGCCATAATTAATTTTTAATTTAACTATACTTAATTTTTAACCAAAATACATGTGCTAATATATTTAATTTATAACTAATAATCTTAATATTATTTATGTATTATAATTTTAATTATGTATTAATAATAATTAAGATAGTATTAATTATATTGATGATTTCCTTTTACTTATTCCATATTGATTATTAGCATTGTCATTGTTCATTTAATTCTTTATTCATATATCAATATTTGATTTAAGGCAGAAATTATGAAGGTTAGAAAGAGAAACAAAGATGCATTATAAAGTATATTACACATAGGACAAGAAAAGATTAAATATGCCAACTTCTCGACACGAAATATGTTTCACAATTGGTAACCGTTGTCACTTACGCGACATCCATAGACAGAGACGGCGGAGATTTAGAGAGAGAGACATCTAACTGCACCGTCCCTATCACTATTCAGCTTAAGTATAGAATGTCTGTTTTTTACGTAGGAGAGGGAAGAGAGAGAGAGAGAGAGAGAGAGAGAGAGATGCCCAAGGACAAAGATATATGCAGAAATCAGGATACTTGGAGCGATACTTGGACTTAGTATGGACTCTGTTCTAAAGCATGTCTTATCATATATTTTTGCTAATAATTTCATTTTTCATTTATAAAATTATACATGATAATATACATACTCTCTTATTTTTTATCACTAGTATTCAATATAGAACTCTCTTATTTTTTATCACACTAGTATTCAATATACTCGTAGAATTGTGAATTGCCGAAACATAATTATAAATGGAAATTACAAACAAATTTTTCAAAAAGTCAGTTATCATGTATATCCATTAAAAGATATATTAATTTCAAATTTTGGGTTAAGCATCGATAAACATTTGTAGATATCACGACGATTAACAATAAAAAGAAATAGAAACGATACATAGAAAAGATTGGGATAAATTGGACCTATTTGTAGTTTTTGCTTTCTATAAGGTGTAAATACAGTCCGAACATAAAATCAAAGGTGCCGTTGGAAAAATTATTAATAATAATTAATTCCCTTCATTTTTGCTTGAGATTATTTTGACCTCACCTGTATTGAACTATAATGGAAAACGTAAAAACCTTTGGTAAACTTTTGGTAAACCTTTTCATTAGAGGACATCTCTTCGAAGACCTTAACTTTGATATATTATAAAGGTCAAGATACTGACTTTTTCTTATAAATTATAGTTTTCGAGATATATTTACATAAAATTCATTTTCAAAATTTCATTATTTTCTTATGACACTTTGTATATGATGAATAGTGTACATATATTATATATAGAATCAGTTATTTCAAGGTAATATTTGCATTCTGTACTACTATTGACTTTGTTTATCAAATATTAGAAGCGACTCTCACCCCTCCCGCTCCTGCTTAGAGGCACACGACTTCTACGCGAAGCGTACGTCTCTATGCATTACTATATAAAAATAAAAATTATATAAGAAAATAACGTTTCAGAAAAAATTTTTGTTTTTGTTGAAAAGCAGGAAATCTATTTTAAAACAGAGAATTTCTTTTACATAATATAATAGAAACAAGATGTTATTCTTTTAAACTTCTTTTCTTCTTAATAACTTTCTGACGAATAGTGACCGACGGCTACAATCTATTGGAGGTTACTCAGGGTACATACAACATATATCAAGATCAAGGTCATGAGAGGGGCTCCCCTAAACAGAATATTGACCAATTATATCTAAATACTTTAGAAACTGTTATAAGAGACTGCCGATTACTTTATAAGGAAAAGTTGATCAGTACCTTCACCTTTATAATACATGTCAAGGTCAAGGTCATCGAAAAGGTATCCCTTAATGTAAAGGTTTACCGAATTTTAAAATATTTTAATGTATTTTTGTTAGTATTGAATAAAAACGAGCAATTTGACAGTCAAAGATAAAAATTTCATTCAGAAAAGGAAATTACTGACAGTTTATATTTATTATTAGAATTGAAATCAATAAAACTCAATTAATCTGAGTCTGATGACTCATGACATTTTACTGATTTAAATCCTTGGATCAAATCTGGTCAGCCGATCACCAGTACTACAATCAGATCTATAAGTTATCTGTTATAACAGTATTGTATTGTCTGATTTGGACACGGATCCTTTCGAACTTTGGACACATTTTATAATAAACTACAAAAATGATTAAAAAACGCTTGTTATTTTTTAATTATACATCCTTTAATTATCTTAAATCAATTTCAAATTTTTAACCTTTTAAATAATGATTTATAAGGATCTTCTTTTTTAAACAAATTTTCACACGATGATTGAAAATACATATTTTCATCTATTCTATGAATATTATGACAAAGAACTATCAAATGTATATCATATGTTAGTAGGTATATTATAGCGGTTCTAAGCCAGGTCCTCTGAGAGGGGCACGAGGAGTACTCGTAGATGCGGGAGAGAGAGCAGCGAGGAAAGTCTCCGCTGGTATCGCATAAACATAAGACTCCAGTCGATGAATTACATAAACATGATACGCGTGATGGGATTTCGCTATGCGTTCTGTATTTTTTTCGTCACCCGCCGCCGCCGCCGCCCCCTCCGATGCCTTCCCAAAAATGCGTAAGTAACAACTCGCATATGCAGAAAAAAATAGAGCGCGATGATGTCGGAATGCGTACACGATATCGAAGAAAGGATGGAAAAAATGAATTAATAAAGTAAAATTACGACATTCTTTCTTTTATTATGCAATTTTTATGATTGTTTTTCACTAGCGCGTCGAGGCAAAGAATAAGACGGATAGGGAGTAAAAAAAAGTACATATGTAGCAATACAAACAAAAATTTTTTATTCACATCATCTTATTACATTAATTTTTTCTCATTTTTATAAAATTTTTTTAGCGAGCGGTAGCGTTTAAATGTGATCGATGGCTCGGACATCACTAGCAGTGCTTTCTGGAAAAAAGAAAACAAAAAACTTTTTTATTACTATTCACTTTTTCAGCAGAGAATAAAATGCACTCTAATCCCTTATGGCTTATATTTTGATAGCATTGATGACGATGATGATAAGGAACACGTTGACGACTTTAATGCTTTTTCTCCAGGACATTCTCAATATCTCGCTTTTTCCTTCAATGGTAATGGAAATCTGGCGAATCTGTGGAAAACGTAATACGGTGACAAGAAACGTATCCTTTGCACTCGATCGATTTTCGATGTATATATTCTTTTTACTCGATCCATGTCTTATCGATCGTAATCGAAGTTTATGATTGAATGAAAAAGCTTTATACACTGTTTATATACATTGTCAAATCAATGTCGCGACGCGTTAAGAGAAGCACCGATTTCAGCTGCTAAACAAAATAACTCTTCTACAGTAAAATGAAAGTGATACTTCAGTAAAAAATATGAAATCACACTGCATTACAGCCCTTAAATTTCTTTGAAGAATTGTCGATAACTTTTTTTCTGAGAAGAGATTGGTGTCGCAACGCGTTAAGAGAAGCGTTGATATAGCTGTTTATATAAATTTTAAATACCAATGCAATATGGAAAATGTGAATTAGAACCACTCGCGATACTGTCTTATTTACTTTTAAAGAAAGTGTAGCCCCATAGACAAAAGGACAAGGAAGACACAAATGAAATATATAATAGGTTATAAGTGCTCAGTTCCACAGTTGGTGTCCTGAAAGATAAACGCATCGGTCAATAAGAATAATGAAAAAAGTAAAGTGGCTAATCATCATGTGAACATTTAGAACATAGCCAACGAGTATATTAGAAGTCGAGTATATTAGATTCGGAACAGTTCGCGAATATTAAAGACAAAGATGTGCGAATATCACTGATACAGTTTTTACGCAATCGAAAAATAAGTATACGCGGTGAATAACAGGAAGTCGTTATCAATGATAACGATGAAAAGGAATTGGTACGAGCGAATAGGAACAGAATGACGGAACATTGACTTTGAAGAGAGATTTTGATACAAAATTTGCGGTTTAATAAAGGGACAGTATTATCGGTTAACGAAAAGTGAGAAGAAGATTCAGTATAACTGCAGGTGCATTAAGAATTCCATGGATAGTGAGAAGTGCGTCGAATTGCTGATAATTGACCAATTAATGATGCCATATTACGATCGCGAGGAAAATCCTGCTTGAAAACTGTTTCATGACGATTGCGATGATTTTATGTGCATGCGTAGGTATGAAAAGTACATCGCCTGGAAATACTGAGTTGATAAAACATTATGACATTCTAGATGTAAAGCGGTGCTGCAACATATGAACGAGTTCTCCGTGTAAGAGTGTAACGTGATCTAAAAACTGTGAAAAAAAACATGGAAAATTACGAGCGAATGGAACGCGAACTACTGGAGTAGTGTGGCGAGTTTCGCGTAGCCGCAACGATGCGTCGAGTGCATCGAGCGACTCGAAGAATCGCCAAGTGTCTGTGCCTCGTCGTTAAACACAAACAATCCGTGGTGGCGAGGATCGCGTGACTCGCGGGTGCAAAGACGCAATTACAGCGATATTTCGTACATGAATAGTGGCGAGTACGCGAGTGGCGACGAAAGATCGTCTGGCAAGAGATCGACGCCGTGTTCGAAAATTGTGTTCTGATCGGTCGAAGCGGTTCAGTTTCTTAAGAATTGTAGAACGAAGCGAAGTGCTTCCTGATTTGCATCGGTCTTTTTTCACAGTTCCCTTGCGGAAGGGAAGACAGCCTGGACAAATCAATCTAAAATTCGGTTCCTGTTGTGTTTCCCCTTCAACGCTCCATGCGTGCTTGGACGTAACAATATAATTGAAATATGAGTGCGGATTTTTTTTTACTAAAGTCAGTGTTACAATAATTATAAATACAACAAATTATTTTTTTATTAGTTAAAAGAAAGATCGAAAATAAAAGTTATTTCTAATAGTAAATATTATCCACATGTAGCCCATTATGTTCTAACCGCAATATTGGATTATTAATAAATCATAATATTATATAAAACATAAATTTATTTTTTTTTCTTAAAGTATTTTGATTTTTCCGTTTCAAAATAACATCCTCTATTCTATATTACTAAATTTAAATGTGCATGTATATTTTTCATCTCGCTTTTAAAAACAGAATGGCGATTGAATATGATTGATTTATAATCTAAAATATCATTAAAAAATATGATATAAGAAAGTTGAAGTATGCTAATTATTTCAATATGTATAAGGAATATAGATACACTGAGAAAAAAATTTATTAAATTTTTATAAATTTTTCTCTGAATAATCCTAGCGAAACATTTACTAAATATAAATGTATATTTATTAGATACAAAAACCATTAATTTAATTCAATTATCATTTTTTTATCTAAATATTTATTTACCGTAAGTAAATATTCCGTTACGACTATTCAAATAAATATTTATTAAAATTTAATAACTGTTTTCTCAATGTTTAATAAATCTTACCGTCATAAATGAAGGTAGAGACAGATTAAATTTTCCAATCGCCGCAATTTTGCATTCTAAGTTATTAGATATTATTAATAATATAAATATACGTTTCAATGATGATCCTAATTGATACCAGTCTTCATCAAATGCTTTATCTGTTATTTTGGTACTCTATAATTAGTATAAAGTATAAAAAATGAGAGATTGTACTTACAGATTATCTTTTTTACTTAATCTTACCAACATTTGTAATTTATGTATCCCTTCATGATGGGAGAGATTGACGTAGTGTATTCAGTTTGGGTAAATTACGACCCTTTTACGAGTCAAAATAGTGTTTATTGACTTAGATCTGTCAACTGCGAAGAAATAATGATGATTACTACGACTGATCTCTATGCAGATCCTCTTCGTCAGATCCCACTATATGTCCTTTTCTCTTTTCGTTTCGAAGCATGGAGCAACATCAATTGTCAAGCAAGTGATTTCGAGAGTTTATTAAAGTATTACGAAATTATTCGAAATAGAACTTCTATTGGAATTATTCAATTATGCCCTAGTCTCGTCTGGATGGATAAACTATGTAATTGTGGTTCCATGTTCGTGTTACCAACAGAGTTCACAGCTCCCGCTTGTAACTAAAAATGACGCGCGCATCTCTTTCCATGACCTCCTTGCGTGTCACCGCATTCTCTCTCATTGTTTTTGTTTCTATACGAGTAACAGAGTTCTTTCTTCAATAATTTTTTCCTGTTAATTTCTGAAGATTTAATATGTCAAAACATAGGCATTATTCAAATCCCTTCGAGAAAGCGAAGAACAAACATCAAAGGGAATCGCACGAGAAATCTCGTAATGACTTGCAATCGTTACATAACCTCCTTAAGAGAGAGAGAAATTTGCACATAGCTTTGGGAGACGTCTATCTTGTCATATCCGGTAGGATTAATAGAAACTTTTTAGATTTTCTTAAACGTGAGAGGCGCCGGCAGATCTTAGCAGATCCGCGAGTCTACTTTCATTCGACGTTCGAGTGACGTTCTCGGATGAGCCCGCCGAGGCATCCGTTACGCACATTAGGCAAATAGACGGCCCTTTCCGGTCATGGCGGCGAACCAGGTACCTTCCATTTGTCGAGATCTGTTCTTTTCTTAAGAAAAGTCAGAACAGTAGATATAACAGACTTATGTCTATCACACTTCCTTTTTTCCTGGCAGATGCCTATCCACTTCCACACATTATCCAGACTGACAACGTCGTTTCTATTGATTCTCCAGTGATGTTAACCCTTGAGAAGAATGGACAGGACGGATGGAAAAAATTTCACAGTTCATCCGAAAATGACTAATTATGAGACTATTAAATCCGAAGAGTATTGCCATAATTTAAGGGAAAATATTTCATTTTGTTTGGAACCATCCGAATTTATACAGAAAGATTTCTGAAAAATTTTGGAAAACTTGGCTATCGAAAATTTTTGGAAAATTATCCAAAAAAATATTGGAAATTATCATAAAGAAAAAAATCTGTCCAACACAAGTGAACAATTTCGGACAAATTTCTCAATCATACAATTTTGGACAATTTGACCATTTTGTTCTCAAAATTGTAGTTCTATTGCTATTGCGGAAATAGCAATAGAAATATAATTCCTTTTAATTAATAAACAATAAAACTTAACACTTTCGAACAAAATTTTTATTTCGTCAATTTCCAACATATTTGTATATTTTTACTCATAATTGTGTGAAATTGCCAGACTGATAAAATTCCTTTAATTAAGAAAACTTAATACTTTCAAAAAAAATTTTTATTCCGACAATTTCCAACACATCTGTTTCTTTTTATCTACAATTGTATAAAATTTTCATCCTGACGAAATTTCTTTAATCAGCAAAATTTAACTCTATCGAAAAAATTTTCATTCCAACAATTTCCGACATATTTGTTTACTTTTACTCATAATTGTGTGCAATTGCTAGGCTGATAAAATTCCTTTCCTTAAGAAAACTTAACACTTTTGAACTAAATTTTCGTTGGAGCAATTTCTGACACATCTATTTCTTTTTACCTATAATTGTCTGAAATTCTCTTCTGACAAAATTGCTTTAATCAACAAAACTTAACACTTTTGAATAAAATTTTCATTCAAACGGAGCTTGCAAAATCATTGGGGATAACTTAACAAGCCGTTTCTGTACGATTGAGAGCCATGGGAATGATTCAAAAACAAGGAAATTAAGTACCTTATGAACTGAAACCGAGAAACGTTGAAAGGCGATTTTTCACTTGCGAACAGCTGATTCAAAGACAACAGGAAAAAGTTTTTTGCATCGGATTGTGACTGGAGATGAGAAGTGGATATTCTACGACAATCCCAAGAAGAAAAAATACTACGCTAAGCCCGATCAATCGTTGCCATCGTCCTTAACATCAACACCACGGCCGAACATTCATGGTACGAAGATCATGCTTTGTATCTGGTGGGACCAAAAGGGTCTTGTTTACTATAAGCTGCTGGCGATTCCATTACGGGCGATCGGCTACAATTGATTCGTTTGAGCTGTGCATTGCGAGAAAAACAGCCGGAATATGAGCAAAGACATGATAAAGTTATTCTTCTTCATGGCAATACTCGGCCTCACTAAAGTCGTAAAAAAATATTTGGAAACGCTTAAATGTTTTACCGCCGTATTCTCCAGACATTGCTCTTTCTGATTACTGGTTGTTCCGAAGGATGCAGCATGATTTGGCAAGTCACCGGTTCACTTCTTTCGCAGAAATCGAAAATTGACTCCAAAATTGGATCGCTTCGCAAAAGACGAATTTTTTCGAGATGGAATTCGAAAATTGCCTGATAGATGGGAAAAAGTAGTAGGCAGTGATGGACAATACTTTAATTGATCTGTTCATTTTGTTTTGAAATACATGCATTTTGAACATAAAAAACGGACCGAATTAATTTATACTCCCAATATATATATATATATATATATATATATATATA
>Ga0157363_1003233_pt1 | contig 14666 bp, 11 predicted proteins | sample AttsexASBM1_FD_111477 | JGI IMG/M metagenome (GOLD analysis project Ga0157363, IMG submission 111477) | Fungus gardens microbial communities from leaf cutter ant in Ribeirão Preto, State of São Paulo, Brazil - Atta sexdens ASBM1 | ecosystem: Host-associated > Fungi > Mycelium > Unclassified ...
AAAAATTTTTGTTCGGTATATTTCAATTAAATTTTTGTTGTTACAACAAATCAAAACATTTTTCCTAGTGCACTTTTTTTACAATATTTTTTGCATTCGCGATCAAATCCTTTTTTCTGAATAATATTTAAAAATAAGTTAAATCTTTTCCAAAAATTTAATTTAAATTTGTTAAAATTATTTTTCTGAAATTTGAAATATTTGTAAATCTTTATCAGGAAAAAAGCATATAAATCGCTCAATTATTCAAAACTCAACAATAAGAGTCCTGCGTCAGAGGTCGCCTTGTTCCGTGAGATTTTCGCGAATTCTTTTGTACTATTTAACAGGTATGTTTCGCTTCGTAAAGCAAGGGATGGGCATCGTGCACATGCAGATTGCGGTCGCGCTCATCTTTCTCTATTGTTTTTCTTTCCGTCCCTCGCCCGCGCCCACTGACGCTCTCTTCTTCCGTCACACGCATGCGGTGCCACAATAGATGTCCCTTTCGAAAGGTAACAGCATTAACTGTGAACGCACTAAACATTTGCAAGTAGCAAATAGGCGGTAGAGGCGCAGTGCCTTAATTGTCGCCTTCCTTCTTGAGATTGTATGGTATGCCAAGCATGAAGTAATGTCTACTCGTATGGAGAATCATCGCCGAGGATGCGAAACGCTCCTTCCGACTCGCTGCAAAAGTCGAATGCTTCATTAGTGACTTTCCAATCAACTTTCGAAATGCGCATTGAAAACGTTTCTCGTGGCCTCTTCGAAATCGCGTTCGACTTACACGGATCACAGATGAACGCGCGGCAGAAAAAGCATAAAAAAAGCGAGAGTGTGACCGATGGAGTAATAAAGTTTCTACAGAGAGCGATAATACCACTTTGGTAGACTTTATTCCGCTGGTCAGATTTCTTTCTTCTGCTCCGTCTTTGCGAATCCAAGATCAATAATTAAGACGTTCTTTAAAGATCTGCCAGTTATACACGTTCTTCCTACTAATGATTTTTATTATATTATTTAATTACAGGAATTGTGTAATTAATTTTTTTGCTCATTTCAATTTCACAATAATTTCTCGATTATCAATTATATCAAGAGTCCGTGCGATTTCGATGTCGCCGTAAGTAACTCTAGAGATTTTCCGAGATGCCACGCTGGCTTTCGTCCGACGTCGACCGTGACATAGAACTTGCGTGCCAATCGAAGGCATAGTCGCTCTTCTAACAGAGGGCAGAAGGCGCGGCGTCTGTCAGGTACGTTTAAAGACAGGTTAAAGACTGAAATTACACAGCGAAGCGCAATCTATCTGGTCTTGCAAAATTTCTTCCCACGTTTGCCATCCATCAGTCTATAACATAGAGAAGATCTTTGTATTCATAAATCCACTCGGTGTAAATGCTGCATGAGAGCAATTATAATTACTTTAGATATGTAAGTTCTATCAAGACTTTAACCTTCTGAAGCTAACGTGAGTCTTTTGGACATGTGTCAATTATATTACATCTGCAAATTTAAATTATTGTTATTAAAATAAACACCAAGATTCACTTTATGGAGTATCTTTCTCGTTTATTTAAGAATAAATTTAATATTTATTCTTTTTTATACAAGTTATGTCTTGGGCCCTTGATTGAAATTTATCACAAGGTCCTTTAGTCAAAATAAATTAAATGAGTCTCATAGATCTAGCATCAATAATTGTGTAGATTTTAACGTCTTCGGAGGGTTAAAAATAAAAACAGATTTTGTTTCTTTCGTGCGTTCGGCTGAACGTAAACTTTTACTAATCGCATTTCGTTCACATTCATTTTGCTTCACGTAGGGTGAAGTAATCGGTGGCGAATAGTAGCGGTGAGTAGCAAAGCGAGCACGTGAAGAAGAGAAGCGAGCACAGTAAAAGAGAAGTCAACTGGAAGAGGAGAAATAAAGGTAGTGCTTCACTCAGGGTGCCAGTCGAGGAGTAGGATAGAAGGGGGGGGGGATGTCTTCTCCAAGCAGGCCGCCGCCACCGTCGTCACCGCGGCGCGTTAAGGCCAGTAGATATGGCCTAAGTCACCGGACGCGAACAACGGACGTTCAAGCGGTGAGCTCAGTGATTACGAGGCTGATTGGCCGCCGCCGAGATGAGACGGCGGCGTCTGTCTTGTCGACCGCAGCTCGTGACGGAAGAAACGCGCGCTCTTGAAAGAGAAAGAAAGAAAGAAAGAGCTTTTCTTATTTATTCGTACCGCCGTGGCATACGCTGCCACCGCTGCCAGCCGCGACTGCAACCGGAATATAGTAGCGTATGCGAGGGAGGCGATCGGGGGAGAAAGAAAGAGGAATATACCCTCTACCGCGAAGCCCGTATATAATTTCATATCGCGGCGACCCGGTGCGCCGCGTAGGGATAGGCGCCACGCCCACCTGTGTGTCTCTTGGGCGCCAACCCAAGTCGCGTCTCCTTTCGTTGCACCGCAGCGCTTGATGCTGCCTGCCGTTGCTCCCGCACGAGCTCTTTGTGTCGCTTCTTCTTTGCCGACCTGTTCCTCGCGGACGAGATATCCGTAACATAAGCATTCAAGATAGAATGTATTCCTTTTCTGCGTAATTTTTGACTAAACATTATGAACTTCAAAAATTATATGTGTAAAAGAAATGGGAATATAACAAAATCTATTGATAATTTTAATATACATTGAGATAAATTTCTGATTGAAAATAGAAGATTCTGATCACATTAATAAGAATTCTGATTATCTCAAGAATTATGATAGATTCAATCAGAATTCCAATTAGTCCACTCAGACTCTTTTTCCAGTGTAAAGATATAAAAGTACATTTCGAGGTTTGACTCTGGCAAAAATGCATCGAGATTGCATCTTCATACATGTGTTTCTTTCCATTACTTATTTTCATTATATGGACTCTTTGATCTCGCATTTCTAACATCACTGTCACCACTCTGTTCTATTCCATCCGTCACTTGAATCCGCTCAATTTCCGCCGCAAATACCGCGAATCTGCTAAACCGCAACGCGTGACGACCTAACTGCTTTTCGTTTAAAACCTTAAGGCCGTCTCCACAAAGCCAAATAGGTCCTCGTCCTCCCCCGGCCCCCACTCTCTCCATTTCCTCTTGTTCGCCACCCGCGTGATTCCGCGCTCGATTCCATTTAACGCGACCCGCAAAATGCGAGTACAATGCCCCCGTCTTCTACTTGTCTTTCTTTCCTTTTTAAGTTGGTGTAAAGAGGCATTCTTTATGTTATATACGCACATTTTTCAATAATTTCAATTTTTTAATGACATTTTACATAATATATATTTATTTATTGTCAAGCTATTTATTTCTTTTTATTATCTTGATGGCACTTAAAGAATTATATTATTTTTTACATATTTGCATTTGTCGATTGCTCACATTTTCATATCAGATGTATATATATTAATGTAATATATTTTTCAAGTTCTATAATATGATATAGAATATTGACTAAAAAGAGAACTTGAGTCTTTCGGCCTTTTTTTATTTGAACGAAAATATATTAATTTTCATCATTATTATTTCAACATTATTATATTAATTTTCATCATTATTATTATATTTACGAGAATATATCTTCTTCAGAAAATAGTGAATACAATTAAGTTATTTATTCATCAGAACTGAGGCTAAAGTAAAGAAAAGATTTAGAAGCGAAAGAGTAGAAGAGGGTAGAAAATGTGATAGGATGGTTCAAAGACCAAAGACATGGCCGAAATCTTGAAAGTCTCTCTCCAGAAGAGACCAGAAAGTTTAAAGCACCATAATAGCAATTTGTATTAAAACGAAAATTCTTTGAATATATAATACGAGTTGACTTGAAAATATTAAAAACTTCTAAATTAAAAGATGTATGTACAAGAAATTCATAAAATGCAGAAATTTGTCATTAAAAAATATCTTGAAATCTTAATTTATTAAATTTTATCACACCTTCAAATTAAATTTATAGTTTTATTATTTCATGCATTGGACATTGATTGAATAAAATTACTTTACAATAAAAATGTTGTATTCCATTGATATTTGCTACTACATATATATTTATATAAATAGGAGATTATAAAATCAATAAATTAATTAAATATATTTACATATCACTAGTCATAAGATCTATTCAAGATTTAGCGAGATGCTATCTTCAAAAAATCGCTCCTTAAAATGCATGCTCGGCGACCAGTGCATTTAAGCAGGTTACGAATGGATGTATAATCAGACGATTAGCGAATTTCGAAAATAACGCGGAAGCAGTTAAACAAAGCATGAGCTCTCCGAAGAGGAGATGATAGAGGAAAAATGCTGATTGAAAGGTTTGCTTAATGGAAATGAAGATCGTCCGCGAAGCTATCCATCGCGACAACACGAAGAGAACTGAAGAGTGAAAGTGGTATACAGCAAAATATTAATGAGACCATTTAGTCGATCGGTTAGTACGATGTGCCAGATTCATCGGTCGATTTCAAGCAGTTGCTTGTGCTACGATTTGTAACTGGAATTGGTCGCGTGAGTGCAGTACATAACGAGAGGACGAATGACAAAGATGTAAAGATCGATGAGAATTTCTGAAAGAACGGAAATGAAATGATTTGTGATAAAAATACATGAAATATATGAAAATAAATGTGATTGAGATAAATTCTTATACGTATATGTGTACGAGAATGTATAAGAACAATCACTAGAGACTTAACAAATTCATATGTTTTTTTATAACATAACATTTCAGTCGTTTATGAAATATCAATTTGAAAAATTAATTATTCAAAATCATTTACGACATTTCCAATTAAAAAATAATAATTTTGTTCCATCGAAGAAATGCGATACATCTACGTACATTTGTTCGAATAAAATCTCATTTCTATAAATGATCCAGTTAAGCATGAAGAGAAACGTGATACAGTACATCGAGTAGGCAAACAAATCGGCGAGGGAGCAAACGGTGAGGAAGGAACTCCTACAGCGTCGAGTTCACGAAGGGCCGAGGAGACGGATAAAAGAAGGACGAAATACACGGCTGTAACACCGATCAAGAGACAAAAGGGAGGGCGGACGGGGGAGAGGAAAAAGGAGGGCGGGCGGTAACGTTCTCGCGGAGATACCAGAGCACACACGACGAGGAAGATTATTGTGTAGCGCGAGAGGGTAGGGCATGACCCTGGGCGGCCACGAAGAAGATCGGTACCGCGGCAGCCTCGCCATCCATGTTCATCCGCATGCGCACACGTGTATATGCGGAGCACATGTGTGCTTCACACACGAGAACCGACACGTTTCACCGCAGTGGAATATGCGAGGCCGTATCTTCGTGAGAAAAAGAAAGAAAGAAAGAGAGAGCGAGAGAGAGAGAGAGAGGGGGGGAAGCGAGGAAGCACCATGCATCGTCACGGAATTCTTAACCGTTCTCGATCAATCTCGCGACGTCCATATTCGATAATCGCTGCTCGACTCACTGATTTGACAGGTGTCAGTCGTTCGATCGTACTCCTGATCTATTCTTGACGCATATAAATCATCGCCTGCTCCAGTATCCGATATATTTTCTCGGAAATATCGAACGACTAAATTCGAATCTCAGAAATTTACACGAAAGAAACAGCTATGGAATATATTAATTGTAAAATATCTTGTATCTAATACACTTTTAGATTTAATTGCGATTGACCTCGTCTAAATTGTATTTCTCATTTTGACGATCGAACTTTATCTTATCTAGAGAATGCTATATATGTGTCCAATGTTAAATGGTATCTATGCAGGTCAAAGGTGCAAATGTGCAACGTTCATTATAAGTGATTTTATGTTGGACTTGATATTTTACTTAATTTCGAATCTCACATACAAATCCATTATACTGATTATAGTTTACGGAATGCATACTGACATATACATATAATTAGACTTTGCATTACGTCCATATGATTCGCATTATAATGAAAGGAAATATACAGACGTCGTGAGACTCCACGAGAAGAATTGCGCAGTACAAATAAGATTAGTGTATCGTGATAAGTAGATATTATAGTCGCGATCCCATACGTCTCATAACTCGCAATAGGCTTTTATTTCACTAACATATCGTTCCGAGCAATCTTTCACCAGTCAAATAATATCGTGACATACGCGGCGGGTATCGCTTCACGTTGCTATTTCATAATTATACAATTCTCATACATATTGATTGAAAGGTTCATAATTCGTGTTTCTTGCTTGTCTATTCCAGTCCAATTTTGTCTCGATGACAAAATTATTATGAAATAATGTATAAGCTGTACATTCGGATGGGATGGGATTCAGTCTGCTCTCTCGTAAGGATACAAAAGGATACGCGCGGTCCAGCGCGGCGCAGACACAGGCGTCATGAGAGCCAGGCAAACACAATGCCCGTCACGGATTTCTTAATCGTTCTCGATCTATCTGAACCATAATATCTGTTGCGGCTACGCGCGCGTTTTATGTATGCGGACTGTATACGGACGCGCATCTGGACGCTACATACGTATACATGTACGTATGTAAGTACGTATGTGTACTCTGCATGCTCTTCTTGTCCGGTACCCCGCACGGCTTATCCTCTCGTTCCACGGGTCAATGGCTCGCTGCCTCGACTGCTCTGTTCCGATCTACTCCGGCGCTCTACTCTGCTTCGTACACCTCTCTCCCCCCTGTTCCCTTCGTTTCTCGCCAGGCCGCCCCCTCCTCTCATCTCCACTCGGTGTCCACCTCTTCGTCTTCTCTCTTACGTGTTATACAATGCCTTGCTTCACTTGGTTCGTTTGTTCTTTCCTTCGTTCGTTCGTGTTACTCTTGCTGAGAGCAGCCCGGCGTTTCGGAGACTTCAATGCGCGACAGCTCCTCTTTTCTCGTCTCCTCTCTCCATCCCTATTCGTTTCCTTTCGCTCTTCCGTTCCCGCCCCTACCCGCGTCAGGACACCCGCGCGCTCCTCTCTTTTCCGCGACTCCGACCCTTCCCCGTTCCAATCCGGCACGTTTCCACGGTTAACAGGTATTTTCGGAGTGACGCCTTTCGGTTATCGATAGCATAGTTTCTCTCTCTTAAATCGACACGAGTTTCGTGTTTTCTCATCTCTCGTGTCTTTTTCAACTAGTTTGACATAAGACTTTCTGCAACTTAAATGAAATTATTAATGTATGTAACGAGATATATTATTACACTTTATATACGTCTAGGTTTTTTATTTTTTTTTAGTGTTTAAAACACATTTTATATTTTATACTTTACATTTTATAATATATAAATATGTTATTACATACACTTTAATAATATTTTATAATATATATATATATATACATTGAAAAAAGTTCGTTATATCTGAATATTTCTTTGGATAGTATTAAATATTTATTTATACACACATTAAATAAATATTTATTCAATCAAAAAATGATAGTTAAATAAAATAAATGGCTTTTATATCAAATAAATATATCTTTATATTTTTAGTAATATAATATAATTTAATTTAATTTATATTTATTTAATATTATATATTTAAACAAATATTTATTAAAATTTAGTGTAATTGTTGTAACTGAAGTTATTTGAGAAAAAAATCTCATAAATCAATTTTTGTCCAAATTGATTTATGCGATAGGGAAGATTAGGTTAATTTTTTCAAAAATCACAGTTGCACATGCTTTTCCTAATCTAGCTTTCAAAGATATCTAGGCTTACAAATGTTATTCATATTGAGAAAATCAATAATTATTATATTATTTCTCCTGGAAATAGTAGCTTATGTAGTAATCATAATACATTAGCATTTTCAGCTGATCAATTGAGAAAAAAAGTAGTCATCTTAATGATCATATCTTCACTAAGGAATTTTAACTAAGAGCCAAACTATGTCAAGTAATAAAACATATCTTTTCATGCCTAGAATAAAACTGATAAAAAAAAATGAACGATATTCAGGTATTCCATTCTTGAAAAATATTGTATTACGAAAATACTTATAGAATATGTATACATTATAGATTTTCGTATAAATTTAAGAATATAAACCCGAAAAGCCATTTATCAGAAGAAAAAAAAATCCAAATATTTTATAACAAGGTTTTTGCTTGGATGACCACTAATGTATAGGAAAGAGAATTTTTAGATTAGATATTATAAGAGAAGATTACGTATTTTTTCAATAAATTAGCATATTTTCACTTTGTATTAAAGTTTAACAATTTGTAATATTATATTTCCTTTACATTACATTCTAAAAAATATATACTAAAAAATGAATTACTTTAACATATATACTGAAAATGATATTACGAATTTACTTTTTTTATGAATTGTGCATTTTTTCAACAATAAAATTAAATATACTTCTTAGGATAAAATTTGTTATTTCATAATAGCCTCAATTTATCATTATATATTTACAGAAATTTTTTTAATTAAAAAACCCTATTTTATACAGAAATGCTCGTTTTCTTGAGAAACAATCAACATTTTCAGATTTTTTTAAAAATAAATTTTAAAAATCATAGTTTCACTGTAAGAGATAATAAAGTATATTTTTATTTTTCTTTATTTCAAAATTATTTTTATTATAGGAAAAAAAATAGAAAAGTTTTTTCAGTTCTCTAAAAGTTAGATTTTTTTATTTATATGGTTTCTCAACTAACCGACTGAATTAGAGATAGCGATTGTTGCGAGATTTATATACTTACGACATTTTATAAATCAAATCAATCAAAGAATTGAAAAATGAATTAATTAATCAATGACAATTAAAACATATTAATTTAGACAGTTAAATTTAATGTAATTCCTCTTGAAAAAATATTCAGGTATCAGAGATTCTAGCGGGGTGAAAAGTTGTGCGATCGCAAATATACGTAGGGATATTTTTATGCTTTGCGTAGATTTAACAATCTAGCGGGAATTAACGACGATGTTTCGATGGCCGCAGCGAGAGACCGACTCCGTTGATGGCTCAATTGTTTCCGACGAATGAACGATCGTTTTTACTACCATGGCTCTGGCGTCTAATTGCGTCCACGTCGCGGTTCCATCATCGCACTGAAACACTTGGCGTTTATGCTTCCTTCGGATTGTTGTCGCTCGTCACGAACGAGATATATATACGCGACGACGTGTACAAATGACGGTGCGGGAGTTGTGCACCTTCCTTTACGACGACCGCTCGTTTATATTACGATGTAACTACGTGCTGGTCGTTTTTAATGCGCCGCACGGTATATTCCTTCCACGACGCTCAAGATTTGGACTCAGACATGACCTTATCGTCACACATGAAGTAAAACAGGCCAAGTACGTGTAGATATCGGTCGACATGTATCATATCAGTAGACGAGATGTAATAAATTTCGAACCGTCGCTTTACAGTCTCACCATCGATTATTACCGTCGTGTCGGTGAACAAAAAAAAATATCGTGTCTCTGAAGAAATGTGCGGCGAAACAAAAGCATCGGGACTGTCTTTTCACAAAATGCAGTCTCAAGATCTCCATTCCGAAAGATACACGATTCCGAGAGAGGTAGTTGGTCTGTTCGACTTGCTTACATCTTTGACTTTATTATATATTTTACATTTAAAATGAGATAGATATATATTTAGCGTTGAAAAGAGAGAAAACAAAGATACTGAATGTAAAAAGTGTAAGCAAGTCGAACAGACCTAGTATGCTACTTTTTGCGAAATACTTCACCGAGCTTCCTCGGCCGTCAGCCAGGAAACGATTTGTACGAGATAGTCTTACGCGCCGGGATCGAACAATACACATCGATGTGCACCGTAAGGCCGTGGAGATCAAAAGTGCAGCGTCGTGATTGCATTGGGTCCGCCAAAGAACAAACATCCACCGATACTTTGTACTTACACGACTTTATGAGCAATCAGCCGGCGCTGCCCCGCGCAAATTGTTTGTTCCTCAAACCCATTTAGCTCCATTCCGTGAAATTCTACTCGAATAATCACAGCTTCAGTGCCTGCCAATTACGTTTTTGCAGAGCCGTACGAACGCGCTATGGTAACGTGTATATACGCGTTCTCGCCGCACATTGTTTCAAAGAAGTCTGCGTTGCTCTGCAGTATATGGATACGATATTGTTGCTCCGATTCGACGAAACCTACGAGCCAACATTCCGCCGGCTGCATTGCGCGAAACCATTCTCTTATGTGCACCTGACCGTGAGTAGTACGAAATAGAGGAAATATTTTTGCTCTTATATTTATTGAAGAAAAAATGAGTGAGTAAAGATAGTACACCAATTATTTATTTACTGAAAAAAAGTGTTGCTAAAGTATTCAAAATTTTGCAAGCAAGATATAGATCTGAAAATAATTTTATTTCAACCACTATCACAATAATTATGTAAAATGCTTAAGCTGATTGTTAGAGTGTCAAAACTTTTTGCAGTATTGCTCAATTATGCTTGAGCGTCCTCTTTTAATAATTCAATAAAATATTATTTTTAGATTTGTATCTAACTCAACTTTTTTGGTACTTCAGCAAAATTGTTCTTTTCGTGTATCAAAATATTTGTTTCCATAAAACCTTGTGTCCAGATATTGGAAATAGGTCCAATTAAGATATCAGAAGGAGAGAGAATTGATTAATTACATTGGTTATGTGATCAAATTTTTCAAATATGTTAATTCTTTTTCTATCCGAGATCTTAAAGCGATTTATAGCATTTATAGCATCATGGATACCAAGCTTTATAGATTATTTACTGAGAAATTTACCGAATTTTCTTTTACCAGAACAGTTTAACACAAACTTTTCTGAAACATTATTGTATAAAATTAATTGAAATCGATTGAAATATATGCAAAAATCTTGCGGGCAGTGCTTTTATTATTCTTATACTTTGAGGCATTACACCTTGTCCTGAATACGCTTGAGACATCAAATGGAGATTAAGTCGATACGATTACGGCGATAATCAATCTTTCATCGAAGACTATATCATGGTGCTCGCCTTGATTGGGCGGCGAAACAAAGCGTAAGGGATGCCATTACTTCCTTCCGTCCGCGGTTGTGTGAAACAGACTTGACGAGGGCGAATTCAATGACAATCGAAATGTTAAATGTCTTTGAAATATTCGTCTCGATAGCTGCCGACATGAAGGAGTCTGATATTGATTATAGAAAAAAAAAATAATCGATTGGAATACATCCATTTGATCTCTTTGTCGTGTCAACCCATGTTCTGCACCGAGCTGCATTCGAGAGATCTGATTTGTTCATAATATGAAATTGAAAGAATTCGCTTGAATATCGAAGATATACATCGTGACTTTGGATTTTTTTATGATTATTCATAAAAGACAGATACGCAATTGGAATGTTGTGACTATAAATAGTTCCGTTGGTTACTTATTAATAATTTCTTATGAAATAGTTTGATACTTGTAATCTTTAATGCACTCACGCCATTTCTGATATGACAAATGATATTTAATATATTAGCGCCAGATAGACGCGCGAGATCGATATTTACCGGTAATAGTGCTGCCGCGTAACATCGAGAGAGGTCACATCGTCTGAACTTCTGTCGCTAACATTAACAAGTATCATGGTCGATGTGCTTAATACTATGGTATTAACTTAACGTGCGCTAAGTAATAGCTAAGATAAGTCAAGTCTTAGTATTGTAATACTGATTGTGAGTAGGCGTGTAGCGTATTATCAGTGCAATTTGTCATTTATTATCCAATATTGCGATCTAACTGGTATTGTTCGATTTATTCCATCTATAAAATCGATGCACTGTACATATGTTTATAAGAAGATTTAATGATACATCAAATCCCATTCAGGAAGAATGATTTTATTAGTATCTGAAAATAATTTTGTTGGAATAATTATTTAAGAATCTCAATTCTGATGAGCAATATTGCAAAAAATTTTGATATTCTAACAACCAGTTTAAATGTTCTACATGATATTTTGATAGTTCAACGAAATAATTTTCAGATCAGTATTTAGCTAAATTTTTAAATACTCCAGCAAATCTGATCTTTCAGTGCAAATTCGTAACAATTATTAAGAAATAATTATTTGAAATCCGATATATCTTACTTATTAGAAATGATGTATTAAGTTATCAATATTATCCTTTTACATTAAGCAAAATATACATATAACGAATAATTGCCATAACAAATTAAGTGAATTATTGATACATATAATATGTATCAATTTCAAAAGTTTAAAGACATTAACTTATAGAAAAAAAATTATAACTACATAAGTTCATAATACGCGTAGAATACATTGACTATTTCGGAAACACAAGAGACAGATTTAAATTTATTGACGCCGAATCGGAAATTCGAGAGCGATTACAGGGATCTCGGAGGGGTCCACGCAAAAATGAGAGCGATCTTCCGGATATGAGAAGCCTGCGTCTGATATGCACGACGCGCCGTCCTGTTACCCGTCCCACCTCGGCGCACTCCGGTGTGGAGAAACAAGAAACAAACTGTAGCATCTCGGACCGGCCGGCGTGGGCTTCCACTTGTGGGAACCATCGTGCGCGTCGTGGCGTGCTCTCTGGACCACGAAGTGAAAGGTCTGACTCGGAGTTAACTGACTGACTCGCAGTGTATTTGAGGTGTACCGGCCGTGTGGTGCAAGGTGATGTATCCCTTTACCGTCTTCTCTCGAAGAGCTACGGGAAGAAAGAGAGAAAGAGAAATAGGGAGAAAGGAGGGAGGGGGAGGAGAGAAGAACACGCACGCACGTGGAGCAGCCGCAAGGTGTGCGTAGATATCCGTATGGCTCACCTTGATGTTACATATGTACTGTACATGCGTATGTAGTATATAGAGGACGTTACGGCCTCCATGGTAATCGCCCATAAACCGCGAAACTATCCTTACATACTTGCCGAGCTATTCCTCACCCGCTTCCCGTTGGTCCTGCAGCTGTACTCAATCTTCTTTGTCTATTGGAATCGTCTCGACTTCCGTGAATACTCGGAAAAGTGGATAAACAGAATGTCGAGAGCGCATCGTGAAGACGCGTATGTATCTTGTGCGTATCCGAACAAAGCTTCACATTGTCCTCTCGTTAGGACTTTACCACAAGGCTTACCACGAACCGCGTTCGATAGTAATTAGTCAAAGGGAAGGGAGAAGGGGGGTGCAAATTGTTTCACTCGATTCTGCCGGATATTCCTTACGTTGCACGCGCTAGTCAGAATATCTTTCTGTATTTTCACGTATCGTTTCTGGTATTTTTTGCGCTGAACACAAACTATCCATATCTACTGGAATAAAAGTCAGAATAAAAGTTAGAATTGATAATGAGTCTCATTTGCGACATTGCACAAAGAGCTAATAAGGATCGATTGTTTCACCCGACGATTAATTTTCCCTTGGGCTGACTCTTGTAACTACGTCTCCAGCGAACTACAGTAGCATCAATTCAATTTCCCTCCTCTATTTAAAACAACATTTAATGATTTTATTTAAAAATTAACCCCTAACGAGTCTTCTGTCCTATGTAACACTTTCTTCTCTTACGCTTCCTCGGGATAGTCAATCAATGAAAAAAATCGAAGGTCAGTCGATCCAAAATCGCGCGACGTCTGATGAATTTCCATTCTTGGGTTTAATTTTTCGGGGAAAAAATGAAAGACACCCGAGACGAGCGTAACGAAACGCGCGAAAGACCAAAGACAACGCCCTTAGGTATTTATATACGATGTTGGTGGTAAAGATGAGAAGTAAGAAGCGGGAGGTCGGGGCCTGGCGGGGGTGCGCGGAGGATGGTCGAGGGTGGCACAAGGGGGTGGATGGAGATGAGGACGAAGGCGTGGGTAGGGAAGGGGAGAGGGGACAGAGCCGGCTAGGTATGTATAAGCAGAAGAAAGCGCGGGTCGATTAAAAGTAGCGAGGGTGTTTCTCCTCTCGTTACCGGAGAGCGAGTGAGTCGAGGCGAGGGAGAGATAAAAGCCGGGCAAGTGGGAGGGGAGGATCGAGGAAGGAGGACGTGGTGGAAAAAGGAGAGCAATTGCCTGGGAGTGAGACGGATCTAGAGAGGGTGATCTAGATGGTCGCGAGAGACAGAGATGAAGGGGGAGTTGCGCGACGTAGAAGTAGAAGACCGCGAGACGAGGATGAGAAATATACGACTAGGGAAAGGCGACAAGGGAGAGAAAGAAAAAGATCTGGCAAAGCGAATACGACCAAGAGAGACGGAGAGGTTCCAATCTGAGAAGGTTCGAGAAACGGCGCCTTCGAAAGGCGGGCTTGGTGACGCGAGGGGCAAGGACCCACCGACTCAAGAATCTCGACCTTTATTTGGATTTAAGCAAGGAAAGGGTTGTAAGACACGTCGAGGGTTGAGTAGGAGAGGACGGGGTCTCGAAGGGCGCGGACGGGCTCGTTCGAAATGGCGAACGCATACGGAAGGAGCTCGGAGGTACGCGAATGTAAATTTTACGATCAAAGTGGCGGATTAATACTGCCGCGCTTACGGTGGGAAGAAGAGAAACGTTCGCGAAAAACACTCGGATTGGCGAAACACCAATGACGCTCTCGTCGGAATCGACTAATCTGTGCGAAACAGTCATTTAAAAATTATTAATGGTCTTCAAGGATGCGTCTTTACTCACAACATATGTCGCTTTTACCCGAAAAATATTACCACTGCTAAG
>Ga0157363_1003234_pt1 | contig 14665 bp, 13 predicted proteins | sample AttsexASBM1_FD_111477 | JGI IMG/M metagenome (GOLD analysis project Ga0157363, IMG submission 111477) | Fungus gardens microbial communities from leaf cutter ant in Ribeirão Preto, State of São Paulo, Brazil - Atta sexdens ASBM1 | ecosystem: Host-associated > Fungi > Mycelium > Unclassified ...
ATCCATCTGCCTGCGATCGCGCGTGCTGCTGGAATTCGGATCGATTGGGAAGATCTCAGCCGTTTGTCTTCAGCTGTTCCGCAAATCACCCGCGTCTATCCGAGCGGCTCCGAGGATGTGAACGCATTCAACCGTGTTGGCGGGATGCCAACGGTCATTGCTGAACTTTGTGATGCTGGTCTCTTGCATCAGGACATCATGACCATCTCTCGTGGCGGTTTCTCCGATTACGCACGTCGCGCAATCGTTGAAGAAGGGCAGCTCGAATACGTTGATGCGAAGCCATCGCTGGACCGGGATATTCTGCGTGATGTCGCGCAGCCATTCCGGGAGGATGGCGGCATGAAGCTGATGACCGGCAATCTGGGGCGTGGAATTTACAAGACAAGCGCAATCCAGGACGAGCACCTGACAATCGAGGCACCAGCCCGCGTATTCAGCACGCAGCAGGCAGTTGTGGATGCATATCAAAACGGTGAGCTGGAACGTGATGTTGTGGTTGTCGTGCGTTTCCAGGGGCCAGAAGCAAACGGGATGCCTGAGCTGCACCGCTTGATGCCATCGCTGGGTGTTCTACAGGATCGTGGCTTCAAGGTTGCCCTCGTCACGGATGGTCGTATGTCCGGCGCGAGTGGCAAGGTACCTGCTGCCATCCACCTTGGGCCGGAAGCCCAGACGGGCGGACCGATTGCACGTATTCAGGATGGCGATCTCATCCGCGTCTGTGCCCGCACCGGGCGCCTTGAGGCGCTGGTGGATGCAGCAGAATGGGGTGCCCGCCCGGTTACACCGCCGCCGCCGCCAGGTCTGGGAACGGGCAGGGAGTTGTTTGCTATCATGCGCGGCGTGCCTGATTCTGCCGAAGCAGGTGGCTCTGCCATGCTGGCCATGATGGAACGTGTTATCGATACCATCGGCGACGATATTCACTAAGGACTGAACACCCATGACCGATACTGCAAAACTCGATGCCGTCATGACGCGCTGCCCGGTTATTCCGGTGCTCGTGATCAAGGACATCGCACAGGCCCGTCCGCTGGCGGAAGCTCTGGTGGCCGGTGGCCTGACGACGCTCGAAGTTACGCTGCGCACGCCCTGCGCGCTCGAAGCCATCGCAGAGATGTCGAAGGTTGAAGGTGCATTCGTCGGCGCTGGAACGGTTTTGAATCCCACCGATCTCGAACGTTCTGTAAAGGCTGGATCGCGCTTCATCGTCAGCCCGGGTCTAACTGCTCCACTGGCAGATGCGGCTCGTGATCATGACATGCCGTTCCTGCCTGGTGTCGCCAATGCAGGTGACATCATGCGTGGACTGGATCTGGGGCTGACACGCTTCAAGTTTTTCCCGGCCGTGACAAACGGCGGTATCCCTGCTCTCAAAAGTCTCGCAAGCGTGTTCGGAAATGTTCGTTTCTGCCCCACAGGCGGTATCACCGAACAGACAGCCCCTGAGTGGCTGGCGCTGCCGAGTGTTGCGTGTGTTGGTGGCTCCTGGCTTACGGCGGGTGAGTTTGATGCAGCAACCGTAACAGCGCGCGCAGCAGCGGCGGCACGTCTCAAGTAAGAAGCTGTTGGCCATGCATTTGGCTCATGGCCCCATGCATGGCCAAGTTTTGTTATTCAGCTTGTAAATAAGGAAGAGGCGGGTCCATAAATTGATGATGCACCCCGGAGCCGCTTATTCCTTTCATCCCTGAAAAAACCGCTCGCGCTTCTTGCGGCTTTTCACGGCCGCCGGAATGAGTATCGACCGGAAACCTCTGGTTGGCCTGGCGGGCGTGATTTGTCTCGCAATGGCGACGGAACTCAATGGGCAGGTGTCTGCCCAGACACTCCCGGACATCATGGGCGGCCTTGGGATCAGTCATGATTCCGGAACATGGTTCAGTAGCCTTTATTCTACGGCTCAGGTAATTGGGATGGCTCTGGCGCCCTGGTTTGCCATCACGTTCAGTCTTCGCAGGTTCGGGCTTTTCGTTGTTGGGCTGGCAATCGCTGCCAGCGTTCTCATCCCGTTTACGCCTAACCTGACACTTCTTTATGGTCTGCGCATATTGCAGGGCCTTGCCGGTGGTTTTGCCGTGCCGCTGCTCATGACGACGGCCCTACGGGTGCTCCCACCGCCCATTCGTCTTTATGGGCTTGCGGCTTATGCCTCGACGGCCACGTTCTTTCCATATCTGAGTGGTTCGTTTGCGGGGCTGTGGAGTGATCTCGTCGGGTGGCAGTTCGTGTTTTTACAGGCGATCCCGCTCTGCACGCTGGCCGGCTTGCTCATCTGGTATGGAATGCCGGTGGACGCCCCTAAATACGAGCGCTTCAGGATCATTGACTGGCGCGGAATGCTGATGGTGCTTGTCGGCTTTTCGGCGCTGACAACAATGCTGCAACAGGGAGACCGGCTCGACTGGTTCAATTCGTCCGCCATTTGCGTCATGGCCCTGATGTCAGTTGTAATCCTGCCGCTCTTTGTCCTGAACGAGTGGTACCATCCTCTGCCGCTCTTCAAGTTCCAGTTGCTCAAGCGGCGTAATTTTGCCTACGGCGCGACGACGCTGCTTGTGTTTGTCGTCATCTCCATGTCGGCCTCAACACTTCCTGCGTCATTCCTCTCTACTGTCGCCGGATATCGACCGGAGCAAAGCTATCTGGTGACACTTGAAGTCGCCGCCCTCCAGCTACTGCTTCTGCCTTTGATGGCCATTGTTCTCAATTATGAGTGGGTGGATAGCAGGGTTGTAAGCCTTATCGGGCTGATCTGTCTGCTCATAGCATGTGTTGGCGATACATTTCTGACCTCCGTGTGGAACAGGAATGAGTTCTACCTCTGGCAGTTTTTCCAGGGACTGGGTGCTGCAATGATCGTCATGCCGTTGCTTATGATGTCGACAAATGCTCTGGTCCCGGCAGAGGGACCATTTGCATCAGCACTGGTGAACTGCCCCCGTGGCGTAGCAGAAACCGTATCGGTCTGGCTTGTTCAGCTTGTGCATCGGTGGCGCGGTTCGTTGCATTCCGATCGACTGACAGATCAGCTCGGGCGGAACCGTTTCCGTCTTTACCAGGGCAGCAATCCAGCCTTGCAGGAACCAACTGCGCTCCTTCCCAACGGGCTGCCGCGTCATCCGGGCAGTGTGGAGATGATGTCGGCACAACTTGCACGGCAGACTGCAACCCTGACGATGAGTGACATGTTCTTTGTCATCATCGGTCTCATCACATTCCTGATGATCCTTCTGCTGACCTTGCCGGTCCGCACCTATCCGCCACGTATCGTTTTTGCCAAGAAATAAGGGTGCCTTATGGCCGATCAGCAGCATGGGAACGGCGACAAGCCGAAGCCAAAATGGCCATTCATTCTGGCGGCGCTCGTCATTATTGCGTTTGTTGCCGTTGTGCTGGCGATCATTTTTGTCCCAACGCGGCGAGTCTGGACCAATGATGCCTACGTCACGGCGCATTATTCCACGATCGCCCCGCGTATTCCCGGTCAGGTGACGTCCGTGGATGTAGACGACAATCAGACGGTGCATGCAGGACAGGTGCTCGTCCGTCTGGATGACCGTGATTACAGCACCGCACTTTCAGAGGCGCGTGCTGTGCTCGAACATGATCGTGCGCTTGTGCAGGATGCGCAAGCTGCGGTCTCCCGCCAGCCCTCTCTGATTGAACAGTCCGACGCTGCAGTTGCGCGCCTGAAGGCACAACTCATCTTCGCTCGTCAGAATGCCCGGCGTTATGGCGATCTGGCGAAAACCGGCGCTGGAAGCGATCAGGAAAACCAGCAAAGCACCGCAACGCTGGGTGAGCTTGAAGCGACACTTCGCGGGGCGCAGGCAGATGCGCAGGCTGTTCGCGCGCAGCTACCCATCTTGCAGGCCCAGCACGACGCAGCACTGCAGACGGTCGTCATGGATAAAGCGCGGGTTCATCAGGCAGAGCTGAATCTTTCCTACACAAGGATTGTGGCACCGTTTGACGGGATGGTCGGACAGAGAAGCGTTCAGGCGGGAAATTATGTTGCGCCGGGTGCTGCGCTCATGGCTGTTGTTCCGATGAACCAGCTCTGGATCGAAGCCAACTACCGGGAGCTTGCCCTGCGTCACATGCGCCCCGGACAGCCTGCGCGCATTCATGTTGATGCTTATGATATTGATCTGGATGGCGTGGTGGATAGCGTACCGCCTGCATCCGGAGCGGCTTTTGCGCCTCTGGCGCCAGAAAATGCCACGGGAAATTTCACCAAGATCGTGCAGCGATTGCCTGTGAAGATTACACTTCGCGCAGGTCAACCCTTAGCCAGACTCCTGCGGATGGGTTTTTCGGTTGAGACCTCTGTCGATACCGGATTTGAGAATGTGGCGGCTGATCAGGAAAGCGCTCATTCTTCGGTAACCGCGAAATGAGGCGTTCTTCCGCTCTCTCACTGGCTCTACTGCTCGCAGGTTGCACGGTTGGCCCGAATTATACGCCCCCACACATGCATGCAGCAAGCCAGTGGGGCGAGGAGCCCCGTGCCAGCAGCAGCACATATTCAGGTGCGGTCGATATATCCTGGTGGCACAGCTTCAAGGACGCCGAACTGGATACTCTCGTCAGTCGGCTTGGAGCGCAAAACCTCGAAATTCAGGCCGCCATGGCGCGCATCGGGCAGGCGCGTGCGCAGACCCAGGTTGCGGCCGCTCAGGGTCTTCCCAGTGCAAACTGGGCCGGCTCCTATGGTTGGACGCAGCAGAGTAAACGCGGGTTCCTGTCTCTCGCGGAGCCAGCGCCAGGCGCGAACCTTCAGTATAATTATTATACGAACATCGCATCATCTTCGTGGGATCTGGATCTTTTTGGAATGGTCCGGCGCTCGGTAGAAGCGCAGCGTGCAGGAGCAGCTTCCGCAGAAGCTGCGCGGCGCGGTGTGGCTCTTGCGACGCTTGCGGATATTGTGGCCGATTACATGCGCCTTCGGGGTACGCAGGCTCAGATTGTCCTTACGGAGCGAGACCTGAAGCTCGTTCTCCACGATCTGGCGCTGGTGCAGGACCGCAAGCGCGAAGGTGCTGCCACAACCCTCGATATCGCCCAGGCCCGTGCCCGGGTTGCAACCACTGAAGGCGCGTTGCCGCCATTACGCGATGCACAGGCTGCGCTTATCAATGCTATTGGCCTGTTGCTGGCCCTGCCTCCACGTGCGCTTGAGAGGGAACTTGCAACGGTTGCGCCGCAACCCGGAGTGCCAGAGGGTGTGCCTGTCGGATTTCCATCCCAGCTTGCACAAAGGCGTCCGGACATTCTTGAAGCGGACGCACGTCTTCATGCCGCAACGGCGAGGGTAGGTGCGGCAAAAGCTTCATTCTATCCCGATATTACCCTGACCGGATCAATCGGTACGCAATCGCTGTCTGCAAGTGATTTCTTCATGCCCGCAGCAAAGTACTTCCAGCTTGGGCCAACACTAAACGTTCCGCTCTTCGAAGGTGGTCGTCTGCGCGGAATGCTGCATCTCCGGCAAAACCAGCAAAAGGAAGCCGCGCTGGCATACCGCCAGAGCGTCCTGAATGCATGGCGAGAAGTTGACGACGCAATGACGGCCTACGCTCAGGCACAGGATCGCTTCCAGCGTGTTTCTGAGGCCGTTGAACAGAACCATCAGGTGCTGACGGCAGCGCGCCAGCGCTATGTTGCGGGTGCGACGACGTTTCTTGAGGTAGATCAGGCGGAGGCTGCTGTCCTGTCGAGTGAGACGGCAAAGGCTGCCAGCCAAACCCAGATTGAAACCATTCTCGTGTCGCTTTATCGTGCGCTCGGTGGCGGATGGCAGTTTGCGGAAACGTCCGTTCCGGACCATAAGGGCGCGTGACTGGACGCTCGCACCTTCTTATTGGCGGTTTTACAGTGCTTTGCGCGATGCGATGGCACTTTCTGACGCCTGAACCTTTTTCAGTTGTCGCCGCTCTTTTCGGCAGTGTTCTGCCAGACATTGATACCGAACGCTCTATCGTCGGCGCGCGCTGCAAGCCGCTGTCCCGCCTCATCGCCCGCACATTCGGGCACCGCGGAATGACACATTCCGGCGTGCTGCTGCTCGTGGTCGCTTTCGTTGTTGCGGAAATGATGGGTGAGGCCGCTTTGCGCGGGCCAATTGGTGCGCTTCTTCTAGGGGCAGCGACGCATATAGCGGCTGATCTGCCCACCGGAGGCTGTCAGTTCCTCGCGCCCCTCAGTCGTTCCCGACTTTCATTCTGGCCCTATGTACGCACTGGCGGCATGGGTGAGATGGTTCTTCTTCTGCCTGTGCTGCTCCTTCTGGGCTGGGCGGGAGTTTCTGGCCCTGGTCCTCATCGGGGCCGGGTCACAGCTGTCATGCATCATCAGCGGTTGCATGGACATGTTTTGAAGGATATTTCTCTTCCATCATGACCGATACCAGACTGCCCATCCGTCGCGCCCTGCTTTCCGTCTCTGATAAGACCGGATTAATTGAACTGGGCCGCGCGCTCGCAGCGCATGGCGCTGAACTTCTCTCGACTGGCGGTTCAGCCAAAGCCCTGCGCGAAGCAGGTTTGGTGGTGAAAGACGTCTCGGAGCATACGGGATTTCCCGAAATTCTGGATGGCCGCGTCAAAACGCTGGTTCCCCAGGTGCATGGTGGAATTCTCGGGCGCCGGGACCTTCCCGAACATCTCTCGCAGATGGAAAAGCACGCAATCGCCCCGATAGATCTCGTTTGCGTCAACCTTTATCCGTTTGCGGCCACAGTCGCTTCTGGGGCCGGTGACGAAGACTGTATCGAGAATATCGATATCGGTGGTCCCGCCATGATCCGGGCGGCAGCAAAAAACTTTGACCATGTTGTCATCCTGACAGACCCTTCCCAGTATACAGGCCTTGTTGAGGCTCTGACGGAAGGCGGGACTCTGAACCATCAGCGCCGGGCATATGCGGCGGCGGCATACGCGCATACCGGTGCCTATGACGGCATGATCGCACGCTGGTTTGCAGAAAAGGCTGGAGACATTCTGCCTCCGGTCCTGACACTAAGCGGCACGCGCGGAGAGCTTCTGCGGTACGGTGAAAATCCGCATCAGAAGGCTGCATTTTACCGGGATGGCAGCACACGCCCAGGCATTTCCACGGCGCGTCAGGTGCAGGGTAAAGCTCTCAGCTATAACAACCTCAACGACACGGATGCCGCATTCGAGGCGGTGGCTGAGCTTGAAGGCCCAAGTGTCGTCATCGTCAAGCACGCAAACCCCTGCGGTGTCGCCTCTGCTGCGACACTTGAGGAAGCTTGGGTTGCCGCCCTGCGCTGCGATCCGGTATCGGCATTCGGTGGCATCGTGGCCCTGAACGATACTCTCGATGCCGCAACGGCCGAGCGCATCGCCGCAATCTTTACGGAAGTGATCGTTGCGCCAGCCGCAGATGCTGATGCTCTGGAGATACTTTCACGCAAAAAGAACCTCCGTCTGCTCCTGACCGGTGCCCTGCCTGTTCCGACAGCAGATGGTTTGTCCTTTCGCTCTGTCGCCGGTGGCTTTCTGGCCCAGAGTCGGGATGCAGGGCGTGTTACTGAAGCCGATCTGAAAGTCGTCACAAAACGTGCGCCAACTGCTTCAGAAATGCGCGATCTTCTCTTTGCATTCCGTGTCGCCAAGCATGTGAAGTCGAACGCCGTAATTTACGTCAAGGATGGCGCGACGGTGGGCATTGGTGCCGGTCAGATGTCGCGCGTTGACAGTGCGCGGATTGCTGCACGCAAAAGCGAAGATGCAGCTCAGGTTGCTGGAGAAAATGCGCCGTTGACAACAGGCTCTGTTGCCGCGTCAGATGCGTTTTTCCCCTTTGCGGATGGTCTTGAGAGCGTAGTGGCTGCGGGTGCTGTGGCGGTGATCCAGCCTGGCGGTTCCATTCGTGATCAAGAGGTGATCGATGCTGCAGATGCAGCCGGAATCGCCATGGTGTTCACGAGTATGAGGCATTTTCGGCATTGAAAACCATCGCAATCGCCAGCTTGATTCTGGCATTTTCCGTTCCCGTCGCAAAGGCAGCGCCTTGCACGTACGACATGTCTCCTCTCCCAGTGACCAAGGGCGTGGTTTCGCGCGTCGCGCCCTCAGGTGTTCTGCTGCGAGACGGCACGACAGTCATTTTGCCTGAAGAGCTTATGTCAGGGATTCGCGTAGGTCATACTCTTGCAGTTCGTGGGCTGCTGTCCCGACAGGGGCATACTGTGCGCGCTCTCGCACTGGATGGGGTACCTCCTGTCTGCCCTGCAGCAGAGGCGGAGGCGCGCGGCCCTTTTCCTGGTTCAGCGGGCTACGACCAGATCCGGAATGGCGTTTCAGAAAAGTCAGAATAAGCCATTAACGAGTGTAGGCCCGTTTCGTTAAACGGGCCTTAAACACTTTTTTCACTATTGGGATCCATACTGCTTCCAGGTGCCATCTTCTGAAGGTGGAGGAGAGGTGTGCGTGTCCCAGATTGCTGTCCCGTCGTTTTTATCATCCGGCGTTCAGACCGGTTCTGTCGCGACCATTTCCCAGCAGATCGCTACAGACGACCGGTTTAGGGACTTTCTCGCCAGCTACACGGAAAAAAAGCTCAAAGCTCCGGCACCTGTTCCTCAGCCTGAAAAGACTACTGCGTCTGAGCAGAGGCCCAGTTCAGATTCTGTAGTAAAAAAAACAGCTGTCGCTGAGCGTTTACCAAGTTCAAAAGATCAAGGTGCTCATACGTCGTCCGTGAATGCACAATCGCAGGTTAAAGTTGCAACCACCACTGCAAGTGGCAAGAGCACGGCATCTCACTTTCCTTTGTCTTCTTCGGCTGGCCACGAAGAACTCAGTTCTGGGAGTTCGATAGGTGACAAAGCCGAGCAGATGCCAGCTTCCCAATTGCAGGAAGCGTCCCAGGAACCAGAAGAAAATCCTCTTTCATCTAAGAAAAACTCTCCTTCAGCATCTACTATTTCTGGAGATATGAAAACATCTGTTTTTGGTAACTCCGCCGATACAGGAAGTACTGTCTCAGTGCCTGTAGAGGAGGCAGGTTTTTCGAATTTATCGAAAACCGATATTGAGCCTTCTTATGATGAAAATAAAGAAATTTCATCAATAAACGTTTCTGATAAAATAAACAAAGAAAATAATTCAGGGTCTTCTTTTGTTGTTTTTGATGATATTTTAAATAATTCAAATTATTCTATTTTTTATTCTAGAAAAGAAACGGAAGAATTCAAAGCAACTGATTTTGATGATAATTTAAATCAGTCCAATGGCGCAGAAGATAAGGGTGTTCACGATCTAAAGGACGCACGCGCTCTCGATGAGAGTGCTGCGCGTTCAGACGGGCAGATAGAACTGAAACATCAGATCACGGACGCAGACGCTAAAACGCGTCTCGAGCTTGATCTGGGCTCGCAGGGCCGTCTTCATATTGAAGTGGCGCAGTCAGGAAGTGGGGAACGTCACATTCGTATCGATGCTGACAACCACCATGTTCTTGAAAGCATCAAAGACGATAGCAATACGCTCCTGTCGTCTCTTTCTCAGATGCAACAAATTCTCCCCGTTCAGCAAGCGCAGTCAGTGCCTCCGTATGATCTGCAGTTTGGCCTTATAGGATCCAATGTGGCTGGAGATGGGAATGGCGATGCTCAACAGGGCTCGTCCAAAAATTCGGGTGGAGATCGCTCGCATACAGGGGAGGGTTTCTCATCTGACGATGGGGCGCCTCCAATTCGTTCGTCGCGCAGCATGATGCGCGGTGCCATTGATCTTACAGTTTAAGGTTTATCAGAAATGGTTTCTGCGACATCTTCAAGTTCGATATCCTCCTTATCTCTGCTGGCAAAGGCATCGGCTGCAGCCCAGAAGAGCGCGGCCGCGGCTGCGACGACATCCAGCAGCACGACAGCAAGCAGTGTCGCTGGGAGCGCTCTTTCTTCCCTTACGGGCAATTTTAATCAGTTTCTGACCTTGTTAACGGCACAACTACAGCATCAGGATCCCAGTAACCCGATGAGTACGGATAATTTCACAAGTGAAATTGCCCAATTCGCCGGTGTGCAGCAGCAGGTCCAGGCGAACACTAACCTGAGTACGCTAATTTCGGCGACGCAAAGCAGTCAGATGACGTCGGCTATCGGACTGATTGGTCAGACGACATCTGCGACGACATCGACACTGCCATTGCAGAACAGCACAGCATCCGTGTCGTTCAATGCTCCCGCGGCTGGTCCTATTGCAATTGCTGTCTCCAATTCCTCGGGTACGGTGGTAAAGACCGCAACGCTTAATGCTACTGCGGGTCTGAATACGTGGACCTGGAATGGCGTAACTGATGACGGCACTCAGATGAACGACGGGCAATATAGCGTCGCCGTTCAGGCTGCGTCGGGAAGTGACAGTGTCGCGTTGGATACGACTGTCAGCGGCAAGGTTACCGGCATTTCCAAAACGGCATCGGGTATCGACGTAAATATGGGCGCCTCTGCTATCGATATCGACGACTTGACTGGTTTTTCTGGAAGTTGAGAATTTCCAAGATTTTTGAGGCTTTGTTAGCTGAATATTAATCTTTTTTGACCAAAACTACCTTTCTGGAGAAGCAAAAGCAGGAAGTGATGCGGTATTCATGAGGGAATTTCCTAATCCCCCGAGACTGGCACCATTTTCTGAGGTCACTGCAATTTCCGAATGGGGAGGCGTCTGGTGAAGGCGGTGTTGGAGAACCTGCGGCAGTTAGGATTGCCCCGATTGGCCGCCTTGGGTGGTGTCGGAGTGGCTATGCTGCTGCTGTTGGGTGTTCTGGTGATGCACGGGGCCTCATCTGCGGACAGCTTGCTGTATCGAGATTTGGATGCGCATGAGGCAGGCGAAATTGTCGAACAGCTCACTAAATCGCATATCAGCTATTCACTGAAGGATCAGGGTAATACCATTCTTGTGTCGGAAGCTGATGTCGCGAGGGCGCGCCTCCTTCTCGCTAAGAGTGCTCTTCCATCTGGGGGATCAGTCGGCTACGAAATTTTCGATAAAGCCAATGGTTTTACCGCCACGCAGTTTGAGCAGACGATTAATGAAACCCGTGCAATGGAAGGCGAGTTAGAGCGCTCAATTCGTCTTATAAACGGGGTTCAAAACGCACGTGTGCACCTTGTGTTAAGGCATAGAGAACTTTTCTCCACTGATGAGCAGGGTGCTCAAGCGAGCGTTTTACTCTCCATGAGAGGAGGGCGGCGGCTCGATGCCGAGAGCGTATCGGCTATTGTGAATCTTGTCTCTGCTGCAGTGCCTGGCCTTGAAGCCCGCAACATATCTCTTATCGATAATCACGGACACGTTCTTCTTAAAGAAGGTGCCGGGATGGCTGGTGGTGAAAGCCTAGAAGAGCAGCGTCAGGCGCTGGAACAGCGTGTCGCGCGATCCGTCGAAGACATTCTGGGGTCATCAGTGGGCGCGGGTCATATTCGTGTGGAGGCGAATGTGGCCATGAATAATGATCATGTTCGTGAGACTCAGGAGCGATATGATCCAGACCAGCAAGTTCTGAGGTCTCAGCAGACGAAATCGGAAAAAAGCATCAATACGCAGGGTAATACGTCAACGACTGTTACTAATAATTTGCCAAATGCAAACGCTGGCCAAGCACAGAATGGCAGCCAGAGTACACGCCAAGAACAGACGGACAATTACGAAATTGGAAAAACCGTAAGAACTGTTCTTCAGGACCAACCGAAAATAGCTCGCCTCAGCGTTGCCGTAATGGTCGATGGCATTACGCAAGTCGATAATAAAGGCAAAGCAACGTGGGCACCGAGAGACGCTCAGGAGCTCGTTCGTCTCACGGATCTTACAAAGAGTGCGATAGGCTTCGATCAGTCGCGCGGAGATGTGGTAACTGTCATGTCGATGAAGTTTGTTGATGTGATTGAAGCCACACCTGCTGACGAGGCTAAAATTTTTGGTATAAAATTCAGTCATTCGGATGAAATGCAAGCAGCAAGACTAGGACTGTTTTCCTTATGCCTTTTACTCGTGCTGTTCTTTGTTGTCAGACCACTGATGAAGCCGCCTTCCGATCGTGAAACATCAAAATTACTAGAGAAAAATAACGGAGTATTAGATAATAATTCCGATCAATTTCCATCAATATCGCGCCCTGTGATTAATAGTCCAGATGCTCTTCTTCCTGTGTCATATCAAGGTGATAATGCTCTTGTCTTATCTGAGCCAGAAACTGTCCATGTGAATGGAGTAGAAGGGCGAATTAAAGCATCTTCTGTTCAAAAAGTTATGGAATTAGTAGAAATGCATCCAAGCGAAAGCATTGCGATGATGCGCGGGTGGATGATGCCTGAGCAGGGTGTGCACTAAGCATGATGAAGTTAGCAATCACGGGAGCTCAAAAAGCTGCCATCCTTATGATGACTCTTGGGGAAGAGCATTGTGCGCGCCTCTTTGAGCAAATGCATGAGGAGGAAATTCGAGAAATTTCCAGCGCGATGTCTCAATTAGGTATGATTTCTGCAGATATTGTCGAGGGCGTCTGCCAAGAATTTAGTAAGGGTCTTGGTTCTGCAGAAATTTTAGTAGGTGATCTGGATACTACAGAGCGGCTGTTGAAGAATACTTTGCCTGCAGGTCGTGCTGTCGCAATCATGGAAGAAATTCGTGGTCCAGCCGGTCGTACGATGTGGGATAAGCTCGGAAATGTATCGGAAACAGTTCTTGCGAATTATCTTCGAAATGAATATCCGCAAACAGTAGCTGTTATTTTGAGCAAAATTAAAGCTAGTCATGCGGCAAAAGTTCTTGCTTTGTTACCTGAAGATTTTTCATTAGAAGTAATGACAAGAATGTTGCGGACGGAAAATATTCAAAAGGGTGTCCTTAGAAGTGTAGAACAGACATTACGTTCTGAGTTTGTTTCTAATTTGCCGCGTGGATCATGGCGCGATAGTCATGAAATTCTCGCTGATATTTTCAATAATTTCGATCGGCGTGTAGAAGCTCGCTTCATGGCTGCTCTAGAAGAGCGGAGTCATGAAGATGCAGAACGTATTCGTGGCTTGATGTTTACATTTGATGAGCTTTCCAAGCTTTCTCGCGAAGGTATGGGAAATCTATTGAGGCAGATTAATAGGGAAAGCCTACCTATCGCGTTGAAGGGAGCGAGTGACACAGTCAGGCAAGCATTCCTTTCTGCAATGTCTGAAAGAGCGGGTAGGATTTTAGCTGAGGAAATTTCTTCCTTAGGGCCGGTACGCGTGAAAGATGTAGATATCGCTCAAAATGAAATTATCTTGGTAGCAAAAGATATGCTTGATCGAGGAGAGATTGATCTTCTTGATCAGCAACAGCCAGGTAACGAGATGATATTATGATTGGAGCTGGCTTTTCTAGAAATGGTCGCGTTGAGGGGGTATTATATGCTGAAGACTTTAGTATTGATAATAAAAATGAACATCAGAAATTAGAAACCGTAAATATTGAAGAAGAAATAAAAAAATGTATTTTTAATGAAGATGATTTACTCAAAGCTAGGCAACAAGGAATTTTAGAGGGATTAGAAAAATCTAAAATTTTGTTAGAAGCAGAAAGAAAAAAATGGGAAAGTTCTATAGAAAAAGAAACTTCTATTTTTTTAGAGAAAATTTCCCTTTCTGTTGAAAGTATTATTGGAGAAAATATAAAACATGTTTCATCTACAATAATTTCTTCAATTATAGCTTTGTTTCCATCTCGCTTAAATGCGTATGGTACGATAGAAATTTCGAATTTAGTATCACATCTTATGCCAATATTAAAGCGTGCTACACATATTTCAGTTACTGCTGCTGAGAATGAAGTTGGACAAATTGAGAAATTTTGTCGTTCCTCAGGTGTAACTAACATAGAGTGTATATTACGTGAAGATATGGCTCCGGGGGATTTTCAAATATCGTGGCCTGATGGCATGGCTTTCAGGCTGGGTGAAGAATTATCAGCTGCGCTATTAAATTCTTTATTGCCATTACCCGTCCCAAAAAACTTACAACAAAGCTGAGGTAATAAATATGAGCGATCTTGAAAAAGATGAATTTACTACGAGCGAAGAGCAGAAAAAATCGGAGTTGAGCGTAGATTCGCCGCGTTTCGCGCATGATTTGGAAGCAATTTATGACATTCCTGTAACTGTAAGCGCCGTTTTGGGGCGAACAACGATGCAGGTCAGTCAACTATTAAAACTTGGCCGCGGTGCTGTTGTGGAGTTGGATAGAAAGATAGGAGATTCGATAGATATAATGGTTAATAATAGATTGATTGCTAGGGGGGAGGTTGTAATGGTTGACGATTCACGGCTTGGTGTAACAATGACGGAGATAATAAAGACAGAAAAAATAAATAATTGATTGATTGTACAGTAATATTTTAATTATAATTTTATCTCCCTTCTAGGAATAAGTTTGTGAACGAATTGCAAACTAAGCTCTCTACATTCCAAGGTGGAGCAGCAGTTTCTGGGGTATTGCAGAAAATAAATTTATCCCCTTGGGTAACAACGGGCCGTAAGTGGATGCCTGGATCTGATGTGGGGCTTGCCTTAGCTGTGGCGGCGCTCCTGTCGGTTTTGGTCTTGCCGCTTCCCACTTTTATACTGGATGTTGGATTATCTTTATCAGTAACTG
>Ga0157363_1003235_pt1 | contig 14664 bp, 12 predicted proteins | sample AttsexASBM1_FD_111477 | JGI IMG/M metagenome (GOLD analysis project Ga0157363, IMG submission 111477) | Fungus gardens microbial communities from leaf cutter ant in Ribeirão Preto, State of São Paulo, Brazil - Atta sexdens ASBM1 | ecosystem: Host-associated > Fungi > Mycelium > Unclassified ...
AGGTAGCGGCATGGACTTAAGGACCAGATAAATATTGTTGTAACATGGACCAGGAGCCATGTATATATATAGTGGATAATATAGTGAGGGCTCCTTGTTGAGTTCTCTTGTAATCCCTACTACTAGATAGCCATCTGAGAGCTTTGCTGAAGTAAGCAAACTACGAGTGCCATTCCGGTGAGTGGTTGCTACAACACTTAAGTGTAGATTTTATCTGTCCTATAAACATTAAGACATCTTTTAGCTTAGATTTTTGTTAATGAGACTCAAACCCCATCTGTAAAAGATGCTTAGTGTTAAGGAGAAATGGTAGTCACTTTGTAGAGGAATATATATGGTTGTTATGCCAAAACTCTACTAACAGTAAGAGGTCATTCTAGTCACTTTTCCAATCATTGATAAAAATTCAGAGATACTAACCAAGCTTCTAGATTACTCACTCAGTCTAAGCATCTGACTAAAGGTATCATGCCATAAAAGATACAATCTTAACTCTAATGAGGTAGTAGAGCTTCTTGGTGAAGAGTACAATAAACTGCAGGCTAGTAGGGTGACTAGCAGAGTCTATGGGGTTACATGGACTTTCATAACCTTCAGAAGAACTTGATTTTCATTAAAATATAACTAAGAGACATACTCTAATCTCCTGAATTAGCTTACTTGAGAAGAGATGATGAAAGCAGCATAACTAGAGATGTTCCTGATGAAAATATATAAAAAGTCAGCCTGGAAAAGAAAGGAAGTTACTATTGATGAAGGATATAAGGTCAGACTCAGAAGACAGCAGTAGGAAACAGTAGTATTGAGGGAACAAACATTCAGCACTATAGACTTAGATAGTAGTATTTATTCTTAGTGGGTACTACAGACTTTATCAGTAATGTTTGGTTTGAAGTTTTAAACTCCATAGGCTTTAGTAGTGATGTTGAAGGCAAAAGAGCAGATTCTCTTACACAGGTCTCTATTTGAGACAATACAAGTAGAAAGACTATGGAGCTTCTATATATGGTTCAAGAAGAGCTTTGCTGTTTTTTCTATAGTAATAATAGTGTGGGTTGGAATAAAGTATACTCTCTTTGATACAGAGTTTATCACAGTCATCACTACATCAAACTACAATAGCTTCTGAAGCTCTACAATAAAGTCTATACTAATAGTATTCCATCTTGTATTTGGTATAGCTAGTGAGTTTATGGAGGAGTCAGGAATGCACTTATAAGTAGAAGTAACCAGTAGAAATACTAGAAAAGGAAAGAATTGGCACTCATGAGCAGGAAAGTAAGCATTAGGCCAATTTTGTGCTGCAAATGGAAAGAGAACTATATGTTCTCAAGACCTCAAAAATCTTTCTTATGGTTTTGGTTTCCATTCTCTATGTTCATTTTCTGTGTTTTTAGACCAATTGCCATTTTTATTGAGTGTTATTAGTATCTTCTATTACTTTCAGGCAAGTTTCAAAGAGTTCTAACAGCCTGGGAAAGCTAACAAGATGAGTATTAGTTGGTATTTTCAGTCATAAGGTTCAACTTGAGAGATGCCTTCAGAATGTATCACCTAGGATAAATAGTATTGTTAGAGGCTCTTAAAAAGCTCTATTCACTAGATTTTCCAAAGAAACTTGTTACACATTATAAGATTTACTGTTTAGGAGTATGTTAGCAAGAGAAAGCATTTGCAAGCAGATGTTATGTATATACTCCCTTTAATATCCTTCCTAACTTCATTCTTTCATATTCACAAGAGCCATTTTATATGAATTCTTTAGTACACAGTTCAGGGCCAGTGTTGCATAGTTCTTGTTGCATTTTAGCATAACCATTCTTCTGCTTGACTCCTATTATTGGTAAATCACAAAATATCTACTAAAAGTCTTTTTACTCTAAATTCATCTGCTAAATCACACTCATACTTCCAAGAGAAGTTTTTCCTAGAGTTTTTTCCAGATAGTACTTACAAATGTAACTGCAACAAAGTTATATTATTTGTTAGCTTATGTATAGACTCAAATAGTCATATACTTTATCTTTTTCCCACTATTATAAGCTTGTTTGACATCCATATAGATTAAGGTCAGAATTAGGAGAGTATATGTAGTTAGTATATTACATATACATAGTAAGTTAAGTACTTACTGTCAGAGCTGTGAATGATAAGCTTAGTTTTATTTTTATTTTTATTTTTATTTTTTTAAATCAACAATTTATTACACAGTGTGTGAGGACAGACTGTGGTAGCTACTTTGTAACTACATATATTAAGATGCAAACTACATGATGGGAAAACGAAAATAAAAGGCAAATAAAGAAAGAGAAAAAGACCAGCAATCAAAGAAAGAAAAAAAGAAGAGAAAGAAAGCAAAAAAAAACTATACAAAGTGATAAGTTTTTATTAACTAAGTGATGTTTTCTCCAAATAAAAAAGCACTACTGTTATACTCCAAAAAGAGAGTGAAATGACTTATTGTATCCCTCCTTGAATTCCAATACTTGTTATATCTTTCATAATCGTAGAGAATATGATGCTTAGTTTTAATAAGATAATTGCCACACAGATACTTGAAATATTCTCTGGGGAAAAATCTCAACCTGTATTCACCAATAGGAGTGTGATTAACTATAGCTCTAGTTGCTCTTGCACATAGAGAATTTAAATGCTTAAAGTATCTGAGCTATATTCTGTCTTTAGAATATGTTGGTTCTAATGGCTTGTTATCATTGTTCAAAAGCTTGAGGAAATGATTTCCTTTTTCATCCAATGCCTAAAGAGTCATTTTCCATAAGGAAAGAATATTGTCACATTCATTTTTCTTGCTGAAGTCCCATGATAACTTACAAGGATATTGAGAACATGGATGAAATTGTTTGGTTTCTTCATTGACTATTTCATGAAGAGGCCATTTGTAATAACTAGGACATTCCCAAAATTCAATTGAATTATTGTGATTTTTGGAGAAGAATATTCTGAACTCAGCTGAAATTGCTACCACATGTATTTGAAAAGGATGTGATGAAGAATCAAAGATTTTTCCTACAGTGTGAATAGAGTCCATAAGAACAATGATATTTGAGATACCAGGTAAAGCAGTAGCTTGGTTAATACTACATCTGATGGTGAATAGTTTGGCTTCCATAGTTAAAATGTTAACTGCATGATGGATCATTTTGATAACAGGTTTGTTATGAACATGGACATGAGAGATAGACATGACTACATTGGTCTTGATGCTAGCATTGGATACAACAAGAGCATAAGAGAGATCTAACAAAGACTTACATTGAAGAAAGAAGAGAAAAAGTTGTTCCAAAAATATTGAGTTTTTCTTCCTACTAGATAATTGGAGAAGAAATGAGAAACTTTAGGGTCAAATATAGCTTTTCTAATGATAAGAGGAAGGAGTCAATGGTTTAAGGATAGGAAAAATTGGGTGATGTCAAATGCCAAAGTACTCGTCATGTTATTCTTGACCCACCTAGTACAGATAAAATGTGTGAGGGCAATGCCAGCATTAGAAGTCAACTATTTTTTCAGTCCACCCAGTTGACTCAGATGAATGAAATTGTTGGATATTGATTGGAATTGAAGTTTATCACCAATAACTTTTTCAATAAGTTTTCCTATAGTGTTGAGAAGAACAATAAGTCTGAAGGCTTTAGGGAAATTGTATGACTTCTTGTTGGGTTTAGGAATGATATAAAGACTTTGAAATGCAAAGGCCAGTGATCTAATTCAAAGCATGCATCAAAAATATTAGCGATTTTCTTCAGACACATGTTGTCCTTGACTATACACTTGAGGTACTTCCACATTAGTTTGTCTGGGCCTAGAGACGACAAATTATTGTACTTGTTGATAGAAATAATGAATTTAACTTTGGAAAAAGAAACCCAAACCATAAGAGCTTTGTCAGAAATCTCATCCAAAACTCTAATATCAATTTGATGATCTCAAGCTGTATTGAAGGATGAATGAAGGGCTAGCTAAAGATCATCAATTTCAATACAGGGATGACCATTGTATTTGATTGCTTTGATTGCCAGTAGCTTTCTTTTATTGACCCAATTCATGAGTTTCCATGGGCTGTGTCCCTTGTTGGCAATTTCTTGGATTTTTTGGTTGAAAAACAAACACTTGGTGTTTTGACTGTCTTTTTATATTGTTCCCAATCCTCAATATGCCTAGATGACCTGTACTTTTCAAGATCTCTATTACAGTTCATGTCCCACCAACTCTTGGAATATTTGGTAATGTTGACAATCTTTGAATTCTTGGCCCATATTCTTTCTGTATCATAAGCAAGAGATTGAATAGTGTCTTTAAGAGAATCTATGTTCCAGATATCATTAGTGTCAATTCCTCTAATGGCAACAATTAATTTAGCAATAAAATTATTTTCTTTGTCGCTATCTTTGACAATCATATGCTTTTTAGTTTGAACATTTTTATCAAAGATTAGAATGATGACTATTAATAGAGCATAATCTGAAATAAGGTGCCACTCAGGGTAGATGGAATGACAGTCAAGTTCTTCAGATCCTAATCTAAGGAACATTAGGTCAATGACTGAGTTTGAGTTGTGATTATTATCTGAATATCTAGTAAGACAGCAGTTATGTCAAAGTTGAAAGTGGTGGACTTCATCTATTCTTCTTTTCTTTTCTATTTTTCATTCTCCTTTTGATTTATGTTCCTTTTTCCTATTTTTAGAACTTAGGAGAGGGTTAGAGTGACAGTTATATCACATGACATAATCACAGTAATAATCACAAGTCACATGACTCATGGAAAACATAGAAGGTTCAGGAAGGACAATATCATAACATATATACAACACATGTTAATCTTAAGGCAAACATATGGCTGTTTAGGGTAGGCTAGAAGTAGTCAGCACAGACTATGAGATTTGGGTATATAAGGTAGACAATCCTGTACAGAGCTCTCTATTGAGTTCTCTTATGTAAACTTTATACAAGATTCTTTTTTTTGGCCAACTCTAAGGTCTTAAGTTTGTAACAAGTTAGTGGGTTCAGATAGTCCTAGATGAAACAAGTCTGCAATGTCAAAGAGTAATGTTCTATGAATGGAATGATGAGGATAATTAAAATTCCACAAATTGTCCCTAATGTTGAAGTCACTAGTCATAATATTTAGTAGGAAGAAAATTAAATTATTATTGAAAAAGGAGATAAGAGAAACATCTCTGTGGTTATAAATGTCTTTACATAAAAAAAGTGAAAAGATGAAAGTCATATGTTAATATATGTAATAACTCTAAGAGAGTCATTTTTGTTATAGAGATTCCTAGAAAAGGTCAGCCAATTAGGATGACTCAGGACTCCTACCAATTCCACTCCTTCTTCAATTCTCAAACTTGGAATTGATCAAATAGTTGACCATGCTGGTTCTTGTAAAAAGATGACATCGAAAGAAAATTGAGTTTCTAAGATTATGTTAACAACCAAATTGTTTTTTTGCACATGTTGTGAAAAAATCTTAGTATGTTTGATAATCATGAGAGGTTACTGTTCACAACTGAATGAATCAATTGTCTTCTACTCTTACAAAGCTTCTAATATTCTTTAGAGTACCATTTTCTGTTGAAGTGGTGTTTTTAGAATGGATATAAGTTTGAATTGGCTTGATGATCTTCTTTGCAATTTAAACACCTGAATGAGTGAGGGCATGGTTTGCCCTGTTTGGTTTCTAACCTTGGAGAGTTAGTTTTCAGGTTAGCTTTATAATACCAGAAAAATTAATGGTGATGTTCAGACATGTGCAAACTATTACACTTGGCACACTCAAATCCTTAGACTCTGCATGAGTATGTAGTATGCCCCCATTTCCAACACTTCTTTTATTGTGGGATATCTGAATTTATATTTGATCTGCAAACCATAGCAATAAAGCTTCTAATATTGAAGCACCTGTTGATTAAACCTTTCACATTAGTACTACTTTGTGCATTCCAGATGTCTAGTCTTATAACTCTTGGTTAAGAAGTGATTGAAATGTTATTGAAGATGTGTTGTTTTTTAAGATTGTTTCAACCATATTTAAAGTTAGAGGGGTGTTTGTATTCTCAAAAAGATAGGGTAAGCCAATAATCTTGAGGTAAGACTTTTACTGAGGTAATCAAGAGGATTCTACATTCTCCACATTAATCTGATTAGAATTCTTGACATATCTCTCTATGGTTTAAAGATCCAAGGCAAATGTTACTTTGTCAGTTACAATGATTATACCAGATTTTTCCAACTGAATGTAGTCTACTTTGCAATCAGATTTGATGTTCTTAAGCAACCTATTAATGTTAGTAATATGGTTACTAGGATTTGATATAAACCTGACAATGTTGTCACTGTTCATTGGAATAATGACCTGTTTATGAGATGATCCCTTAGTAGTCATATTGAGTTTTGGTTTTGGTTCATCACCTTTATTGATAATTTTCTAAATATTTTCAAGAGTATGTCTTTGGACTTTGCAAACAAACAAACTTGTAAATTTTACTAATGAGACTATAAGTATTAGTTTTATAAAGAAAATTTGGAACTAAGGATATGTAAAAGCTTTCCAACTAGTATATTAAACACTTAGAAATTCAGATGACTATTTAAAATCTACCATGTTCCAATATATTATTGGCCTTCTTAGTTATCTTCACTTAATATACTCTGAAACCATTACTGGCTTCTTAGGCTTCTTGGTATCTTTGTAGATGATCTATCAGTCAAGCAAAAAAGGCTATAAGTCTTCTATTTCTTTAACCACTTAATAATCTCTTTTCTCTAGAATGACTTTTTATCAAAGAGAGATTATATTTATAAGCTATCAAGTTTTCCTCTTAGTAATGAGAACTTGCTAATCAAAAAGTCTGAGTTTATCCAACTATAGATACTAACTATAAAGTTTCTTTCCAGCCCAATCACTAGCAAACTAAAGTCTTTGGTCCTATTCACTAGCTGAATTAAGGAAGAATAAGTCATCCTAGACTATATTCTAGTAATAGCAAAGTATAAATTCACTAGTTTATTGCTAAAAGATAGGGTTTACAAGGTCCCTATCCAACTCATCTTCATTTGTTCTGCTAGCAACTAAACTGTTAGAATTGAAGATAGTAAACTATATTTATTTCTTTTTTGATTTCTATTTTCTTTTTATTTTCTTTTGAACTTAGGGTTAGGGTTGTAATCAGCATAATGTCACAAAATGTCACATAGCGTGTCACAGTGTCACATATTACAGTCATAAGTTACAGTCATATAATTATATATTATAAAAGGATATAAAAAGTTCCAGAATAATAATGTCATATGACATGTCAATAGCATGTAGTATACATGACTTTTAAAGTAGGCTAGGTTTAGTATAGTATGGACCATTAGCCAAGTGTATATAAGATAGATAGTTTGTAACTGGAAATCCATCAAGTTCTCTTGTGTTAACCTAATACAAAGTTCTTCTTTTGACTTTACTCTATAAGTCTTTGTTGTGGCAACCACTAGACCAGTGTCCAATAGAAGCACAAGCAATAAATCTCAAGGGCAGATATCTAGTGGAGAACACAAGTTGTGTAATTCATAAGAGAACTTGATAGGGAACTGCAACAGTATTTTACTGACTATTTATATTATTTATCTATGGTCTATACTATGACTGTGCATTGTTATACCTTAATGTCCATACCATGTCCTCATGTCCATTACTCATTTACCATGCATCTATCTCAAGGCTAGCATGCTGTATACATATGCTCTGATGTCATACCCTTAACCCTACTCTTAATCTCTGTCATCCATGCATACACCATATGTACATCATGAGGAAGCCATGTTTCTTGATATCACTCCATCTCTAGACTCTTCCTGATCCTTTTAGACCACTCTAGACTACTCTTGACTATTCTAGGCCCTATGATGTAATATCATGTGACTTCCTAGTCATGTGCCTTCTCTCTCTCATTGTAGACTAATAATATAACTATTTATAAATATCTCACTAAAGTCTGTCTACACTTTCTCATCTTATAACAGTCTTGAGTTGTAATATTAGAACTCAATACCTATTTCTTGAAACTGCTTAGCTTAGGGCCTTTTCTTTATCACTTTCACTTACTCTTTTATTCAGAATAATAATATTATACTATATATTAATCATCCTCAATAGAAGACAATACCATCCAAAGTCAAGAAGAATTGTTAGGCCTTAGATATAAGAGGTATACTAGCTAGGCAGAAGAAGCTTAGCTATTCAAATTGTATCAAAGCCTACTGACATTCTTTGGATCCTATCTAGAGTAGAACATCCTTCTCAGAACAAAATCATTTACTTTTCAATTAGGGCAGTAGTTAATAGTATAAGTAGTTAGTAGATAGTGTGAGGTGAAACTTGAAGAGGGCCTACTAGTACTTATTGAGATAGATTCAAGTTCAAAGTATAAGTTAGAGAGAGAAGTGTAATCCTGGAGATTACTACTTAATATTCAGCTCCAGCCTTCTGATATAATGTCATTGCCAAATAATATTTTCTTTCTATTCTTATCTGGTAATATAATCACCTAAACAATTACAGTTTCTCTTATGATGCCTTCTTACTCTTACATTAAGCATCATAGCCTTGAGTGCTCAGTGTTTGGTATTTAAGTCAAGTGAAGTCTATCCAGACTTACAAGAAGTTAGTATAGGCTCTGCCCTATACCTTTATATATCCTCACTTTTCACACTACTATTATTATCAATCAAATTTCCACCTCTTTACAACAATATAAGTTAACTTGACCTCAATCAGTATAAATAGATAATCCAGCAGTATTAGAAATAGCTTATAACAATGCAGGCACAAATCCAAGCACTGTCAGGAGTAGCAGAAGCAGTGGTAGTAGAGATTTCTAGACATAATGTTAGGTCAAATGTAGAAGTGGCTAAGCCACAAACATTCAACAGGAAGGTGAGCAAGGTATTGGGTTTCTTAATAGTATGTAAACTTTATATCAGGATGAGAATAAGAGAGACAGCAGTAGAGAAGCAAATCTAGTAGGTATTATTATATGCAATGATAGGGAAGTTTCTAATGGATTTGAAAAAGAAATTTGGTAGAGAAGACAATGAAATGATAAAGGTAGTAGAGTTGAAAAAGATGGAACAGGAGAATAGGATGATGGAGAAGTTTGTGTAGGAATTCAGGAGAGCAGTAAGGAGAAGTAGATATAAAAGAAGACTATTGGTAGAAGAATTCAAGAGAGGAATAAATGAGGTGATCAGAAGGAAGCTTATGGAGACAGAAAGCCTTTTAGGAGCATAGAGTAATGGTGTAAATGAGCAACAAATCTAGATAAACATTGGAAGAAAAGTAGGAGGAAAGAAGGGAGATAGGAGCTTAAATTCTAAGGTTGAACATATCAGCAAATGCTGGGGGAGCATAATGACAACAGATACCACAACCCCAAGTTGGGCCAAGGTAACAAGAAATATAGTGGGTGTTAGCAGAGTCTGTACCAATGGAGTTGAAAGAACAAATACAGTTATAATATACCTACAATAACAGTGGGCAATGCTTGTACCAAGATGAGACCTATATGCAATAGAGGTAGACCAAGAAAGGAATTGTTATAGCTGTAGAAGTTTAGGTCATATTGCAAGAAACTGTAGAAATAGAGGAATAATAGGATGAGGAAGGAAACTAGAGTATGGGGATAATTAAAACTGTGTAGCTAATTTAAATAGGAAAGAGAACATAATAGTCCTTGATTATGTTCTAGTAACTACAATAGGTTTGCAATGCTCTCTGGAGTAATATATAATAAATCTTGTTGCAATCTAGACAATGGGAACATGTTGAGAGAGGTTACTGTAAAGATTGGCTTAGAAAGAATTGATACAGAGAAAGAAGTGACAGTGGAGGCATTGTTAGATAGTGGAGTAACAGAGTTGGTTATGAATTCAGAGCTTGCAAGAAAGCAGAGGTTTAATCTAAAAAAATAGAAAGACCAATATATGAGCAATGTGGACAGTTCCTTTAACAAGAAGGGACTCATTGAGCATATTATAGAGGTCAATATTTATTACCAAGGACATGGAGAGAGAATAGAGATCAATGTAATCAGAGTACAGAAGTAGAGTGTGATTTTGAGAATGCTGTGGCAAGCTAGCCACAATCCTGAAATTAAATGAAAAAATAGGGGAATTAAAAATGACAAGTTGTTCAGAAGAGTGTGAAAAGCAGTAGAAATCAAAGCAGAAAAAATCAAGGTGGCAAAAACAAGAGGAAAAAGAGAAGAAAGAGAAAGAGGAAAGAAGCAAGAAAAGAGAGAACAAAAGAAAGAACAAAAGAAGAAGAAAAAACTGAAAAATAAAATGATGGAGATAAAGAAGGTGGCAGAGGAATGGGAGATTTGGGATGAGAAGAAGGAAGCAGCAAAGTTTAAAGAAGAGACTAAGATATTGGTATCTCAAAGGTTTTACAAGTAGATTTATATCTTTGGAAAGAAAGCAAGTAAGAGAATGCCAACAAAGAAGGTGTTGAATCATGCCATTAAGCTGAAAGAAAGATTTGTACTAAGAAAGGAGAAGGTGTATCCATTGTCAAGAGAGATGTACAAGTTTATTGAAGAATAATTGAGGAAAAGATATATCAGACCCTCAAAATTGCCTCAAATAGTACTTGTATTTTTTGTAGAAAAGAAGGATAGTAAGAAGAGAATAGTTCAGGACTATTGGTATCTAAATGAATGAATGATTAAAAGCATAAATTATTGATCCAATCAATATAAGTAGAAGAGTAAATGCAGTTGATTTAAAGTACAAATGATCAATCTAATCAGAATAAGTCAGAGAGTAAATACAGCCAAAGAAAGCACAAATAGTCAACCCAATTATTGATAAGCCATAAGTCAAACTAGTACAGATTTGGGAAGCAAATGTATGTTATGAGACGAGAGTGTGGACAGACTTGGACTAGGGTTAGGGTTAAGTATTATAATTATTAGTCTACAATGGAAGAGAGATAGGAGATAGGCACGTGACTTGGAAGTCATGTGACAGAGTCTAGAACAGTCTGGAAGGACTAACAGTCTAGAAGGATCGAGAGGAGTCTAGATTAGAGTTAGGATTAGGGATGATGTCAAGGGACAAGGGTTCCTCATGGTATATACATGGTGTGCACATGTACAGTGGAAATTAAGAGTATGACGTCAGGGCACATATAAGAAGCATGGTGGCCTTAAGGAAAACACATAGTAGATGAGTAATAGAACATGAGGTAAACACATTGTTGTAGCATGGACCACCTTGTATTTATATAAATAGAGGAGCAATGCAGCAAGGGCTCCTTGTCGAGTTCTCTTATAATCCCCACTACGAGATAGTTAGTTAAGAGCTTTGCTGAAGTAAGCAAACTACAAGTGCTGTTCTGGCGAGTGGTTGCTACAACAATGTAGCCAACTAGCACAAACATTTGACCTATCTAATAATAAGCTATATAGCATATGTAAAGTATAAGGAGATCCTATAGGCATGAAGCAATTCAAGATCAGCTCAATCCTTAACAGGCCTAGAAGTGATAGAATATTAGCTCACTGGTAAAGTCAGTCAAGTCCTTCTCATTAATGGAAAGTTGCTTAAAAAAGTACTGATCCAGAAAGATGTCAGCTAGGGCCCATAACCTGTTAGAAGAACAGAGTGTTAGTGAGATAGAGTAAGTAAAGTAGAACAAGTAGTAGCAGTATTGACAGGGATTAAGCAGAATAGAATATTTTACTAGGATACAAAAAGAACTATACAGTACTAGCTCCTAAATGCATGCTAAAGAATTCAAAACAAACATCCTTAGCATCAGAAACTTGTATAGAATGTAGAAGCAAGAATATAACAAAAGATATAAAACTCCTAAAAGAGTACTTATGAATACAAAATAGTATATCTAGAATGAATGTTAAAAGGAATGAACAAAGGACATCTACTCATGAACATGTTCTCTTGCTAACACACTCCTAAATAGTGAATATTACACCATGTAACAAACTTCCTTGGAAAATCTAGTGAATAGATTGGATAGCTTCTCAAGAGTCTATCACAATACTACTTATTCCAAAGGCATCCCTTAATTTGAATCCTACAATTGATAATACCAACTGATACTAACCTTGCTAGCCTTTTCTAGACTGTTAGAACTCTCCAAAACTTGTTCAAAAGTTATAAACAAAGTACCAACAAAGTACACTCAAAAAATAGCAATTAATCTAAATATATAGAGAATGGAAAGAGAATGAAGACTGAAACAATAAAAAAGACTTCTGAGGTTTCAGAAGTATATGGTCCACTCTTGAACTTGCTATATAATGTGATACTAGTATTTCTCTTTCTTTCATGAGTAAATAACATTACTTTATTTTATCTTTAGGGAAATTTGATCTAACATCTCCAACTTCTTTTGAATTTTCTTTCTCAAATATCTTTATTTCATCATTTTATCTATACAATAGCTTTTATATGTATCTATCTCTTTATTAAAAATAGACTAGCCACTAAACCAGTTATACCAAAATTACATAATGTCAAGCTTAGTTTTAACATGTGGCCAATACTATATATATACTTTATACTATACTCTTGATACTTTTTGTAAAAGAGTATAGTGCTTTTGCAAAATTCTAATACTCAAACAACACTAATACCTATTGTAAAGCTTATGGAAGTTCTTTTTCTTAAACCATGAATACCAAATACTGCTGCTCCTACTTTCAAGCCTCAAAACCCACTAAATATAGTTGTTGTGGCAACCACTTATCACAAGGAAAAATGATCACACAAGTGGTAAATCTCTTAAATTGGATATCAAGTGGAAAGTTTACAAGAGAACTTGATAAGGAGTCTCTGCTAAATTAGAGTCCTATATATACAGAGTACACATGGTCTGTGCTACATTCTCATGTCTACCTCATTTCTTACTCAAGGCCATCATGTGGTATACATGTGCCCTGATATCATCTTCCAGATTCTTCTACTATATTTTAGGCCTATGATGTCACATCATATGACATGTCATGTGACTGTGGTGTCATGTGCTTTCTTCATCATCGAAAAGAAAAAGAAAAGAAAAGAAAAGAAAAGAAAAATAAAATCAATATAAGATCAGAAAAATGAAAGAAAAGAAAAATAAAAATTGTTAGTGTTCTAGCATCCCATAACAATAGTCTTGTATATTATCATTGTTCTATTCTATCTAACATTGCCTATGAATTATCTTATTGTAAAGAGACCTGATCCTTTTTTGCTACCAACTCAAATCTCCACAGAAAGCTCATATATTACAGAAAGTCTATGGTATTTGACAACTATTAAGAACTCTGTTGCAAGTCTACAGTACTACTGTCTTGAATACCATCTGTAACAACTACTTTCATTATTATTATTCAATGCTTCCTACTCTTCTAGATAACCATTTAGATATTTTTATTAGGATTCATAGCTACTTAATTGCTATTATTTCCTAATTACCTCAGTACTATTAGAATAAACTATACTTATAATAGCTGCTACCTTTATGAGACCTGATTCTGTCTTCTTAGGCTTTTCCTAAATATATGCTCTATTCTATCTCTCTTATAAATAATATAACTTAGATTTCTCCTGAAGACTATAATATTTATACAATTTACAGACTTTGCTCAGTTAAGATAACAGTATAATAGAATTCTCCCCTCTGGAATCTCAAAACATTGATCCAGTCTAACAGTCTAAAATTGCCTATCCTCATGTTTCAGTTTCCTTTTCTATTTCTTGCTTCTTAGATAATGCCTACTTTAAGCAACTATTATATGAATCCTATTAATATCAATAAAGCCTTAGGCTTTATCTAACATCATCCATGAGAGATAGCCAAGTACTAATATGTCTCAGAACTCAATACCAACAATATTCTTACTAGTCTTCTAAGCTAACTTTAGGATTTGCACATATTACATAACACTTCTGTATCTCAGAATCCCTCTCACTACTCTCAACCCTATCTTTTATCTCTACCAGACTTCAGCAGTAATTGATAGACAGGAAAAGTTTTTCTAAGCTTCTATTCTATATACATCTAGTTAGTTTTAAATCAATTTTCTTATTACCAGAATAAGGTTTTCTATATTATGATTGATATCTCATGGTTAACAGTGGTTTATCTCATGTCTACCTTAACCTAGATATGTGTTAGAGTTTGTTTTACTTATAACTATACCTTGCACTTTCCACATGCTGTAATAGTCAGCACCTTATGTAATAGTCATGATATCTGCATGTTTTCCTTGTTTCTTCCATATTTTTTCCTCAAGGGTACTATACTTATTCCTCATGATCACTAGGTATATATAGTAGTAGATATAGTCCTGTATTCTAACACTTTACCAATTAATTATCTTCTTACTTCTTTTTCAAGTCTTTGCCTAAGTTACAATCTAAGCCAAGCTTAGAACCATAACATTTAGTAAAGTATAAGTGCATTGTGATTAGACCATCATAGTAGTTATGCTAATGGAAAACTATTGAAACAACTTTGTGGTAGGACCACTAATAAATGGTTAAACTGTTAGAAGACAGAACAGACACAGAATATTGTAGTAGATACCATAGACAGACAAAGCTAAGATAGTATTGAGATACTAGAAGAGATATTAGAATCATTGAG
>Ga0157363_1003237_pt1 | contig 14660 bp, 5 predicted proteins | sample AttsexASBM1_FD_111477 | JGI IMG/M metagenome (GOLD analysis project Ga0157363, IMG submission 111477) | Fungus gardens microbial communities from leaf cutter ant in Ribeirão Preto, State of São Paulo, Brazil - Atta sexdens ASBM1 | ecosystem: Host-associated > Fungi > Mycelium > Unclassified ...
TATAACAAGGTTGCCCTTACACTCCAAAACAATGAAATTCAAGATTTTAGTGACTACTGCTACTTCCCACCACCACTCTGGTGCTACTCACAGCACGGAAGGGATTTTTCGCTCCATTTCGAGGTTCGCTATTATGAGGTTCCAGTGTATATCAGAAATTATATCAGGAAATCCGGGTTCAAATCCCAGCTGAGGTAATATTTTTCGCAATAAAGTTAGTTACAGATTTTGAGATGCTTATCTCAGCATTAGATTAATAAAATCTTTCTAATTATAAGATGCTTGTGAATATCAATATTATTGAATTGCTTGTCAATTTAATTTTTGATATTACTATTCTAGTTTTTTGTTAAGATTACGTTTGAAGAAAATAAAATTAGGCGCCTAGTTTGCGCCTAGTTTAAAATTGGTTATAAGTATATAAATTTACATCGAATTATTTAAGTATTGAGTTTTCATTTCAGTTTGATTGTTTAGAATTTTATTCCTATTTAGGATTTGTTTAGGATTTTATTCCTATTTATTGTATTCACATTACGATCTTAAAATTACGGCGTTTAATATTGATCAAATTTGTATGTTTACTTAACGAATAAAAGTTATGCAAAAATCGATTTAAAACCCTTTTCAAATAAAAAACAAGAATAAATATTATCTAACTATCTATCTCTATCTTCTATAATACATTATGGGTTTTCTTAGTATTTTCGTATGTGATATTTGTTGAAAATGAGGCCCCTGGAGCGAAAGTTAATGAGTCGGACGTCGAAAAAATAAAAGGTTAAGTCGCGTTCAATCCGCATATCGCGATTGATGTGAATTTCGCTTCGTGTCTGTTATTTTGATATAATATGCGCATCCTGTTCTTTTTTATGAGTACAAGTATCGGGAAGAATGGTTTCGATTTTAATGATGATTCGCAAATGAAACAATGGCTTTCGCGAATTATTAAAATCAAACAATAGATAATAAAAGGAGCAATAAATTAAGTGCGCGCGATAAGCGATGAGAGAATTGCAAGATCGCGAGCTTCTTTTCATCCGAAACGTGTCTTTGTGTGGGAAATACAGCGAGCAAAGAAAAAGGGAGAACCTGAACGAGACAGGGGATGCTTTATGAGCTTGGTCTTAATCAACCCCTCTTCCCCTCCAAATAAAAGAGAGTAGATTGGCCGATTTCCATCTAACTCAAGATCTTAACATCGACTTTAATGCATTATCATTATGTTCAAAGAAGTTGATTCAAAACGAATTTAAAATCTAGTGACAATAATGGCACATAATTTATTACAATAAAAATACAATTCACCATATAATAATTTATACAAAATTGGAAAACTTATTTATTAAATTTAACACATTTCACGTTTCCAAATTTTTGTCCACTCGAGTTTTTGTGTTAATTTAATGTAAAATGAATATGTTAGAAGTAACAAATATTATGTAAAAAATTAACATAAAAATGTAACATTGATACAATTTATAAGTATAAGTATATAGAAGTATAGATTTTTTTTTAAAAAAGCGATATATTAAATTAACATATATTTTATTTGTTTTTTTTTAAATTTAAATTTTAAGGTACATTATTTTTATGTTATTTCATTTACTCATAAATATTATTTTGACATTGAAAAATACTGAATATTAATTTAACACAAAATATTCAAACCACAATCACATTATGTTAAATAAATTAATATTATTGTAGTAATATTATTGTAGTATATGTTAAATATTCATAAAAAATTCAAAAATTAATAATTTGAATATTTATTTAACACAAATACAAAACTTTTATTATGTAAAACTAGTAATTATAATGTCTTTAAAGATCGGTTTCAAGGAAATTTTGCAGAAACTTATAAATTAATTAAATTTAAAAACCGTTCTTTTTTAGTGTTAAAATAACAATCGATGCATTTCGGTTCATACGATATCATTTTACGTCAAACAATTCAAATCATGTAAATTATGCTCATCTTACAAGTTCGGTCACGTCAGTTGAATTTAACAGCACACGGGGGGAGTCGTTAAATGTAACTCCGAGTTCCTATTTCGCCGTCACGGGCACCCGCGTAATCATTATACGTTGGCAGAAGGTAACGCCTAGGGGAGCCCATTACGAGTTTCATAAATTGTAGGGCAGACCCCTGAGAGTAATCTTAAATAACCGGGTACGAAAACGGCCTTTAGCCGAGACTTAGGTAACATTCTAGCAAGGACACATCCCACGCCGCTTCACGGCAGCCTTACTTGGATAACGTTACGCTTAAGCAATATAGATATATATCGATCGAAAAACAAGGGAGGATATCGTTTGCCTATATTTCCTGGCTATAAGTAGCGCAACAGTATTTTGTGTCAAGACAAGCGGCTTAGAAGTTATTTTAGTGTTACAGAAACAAAACTAAAGTATGGTATAACATAAATATTTATGCATACTTGAAACATGTAGTGCACAATGTATATATTTTACATAATGTTAAACAAATATTTTAATATCTTAACAGAAGAAAATTTTTTTCTTGTGACAGTATCCTTTATTCTTTAACTTTCATCTTTAGATTTAAGTTAAATTTTCATCAACATTTACGATTTATATATTACAAAGTTATTTAATTCTTATAAATGACTATTTAAATAGTTTACTATTTAACATCCAGTAATTTTACTATAAGGTATTATAATTTTTGTAATTTTTCTCTTTACTCTCTTTTTACGTGGCTTTAGTTATCCCGTTAATAATGATAAATTAGTATTTCTTGTATCACTATAATTATTACTAGTTACTAATTATCTATGACATTCCAAAACTGCAGAGTTCACGCCGTTTCCAGAATAAACACGTATGACGAACCTCAATTTACACCGGCATGATATATGTATATATCAGATCAAAATGAATTTAATTAATACAATTCCGGTCACGCGCAAACACCACGCATGCAGATATTCATTCCCACCGAGGGTGCGTTATCCCTCTCACATTGTATTATGTTTGTGCAAACAAGCAGAAATTCAGGGCGCTCCCTAATATCAAAATGCTCTGAATATCAGCGTCCGGCATATTATTGAGGCAATATTGCGTTGAATTAAATCGACACAAAGATGATTTTCGCGTGAGCATTATACATTGTAATTCTAGGCATGCGAGGCAACTGTAATGTACAATAAATGTCATTATTCGAATGGAAATAACGTTGTACTTATCTATGAAGATCGATTTTCATGGATTTTTTAACTATTTTTTTTTTGTTATATTGTTTTCATAGCCCACCTGATTCCGTGGGATCAGACTGGCAATTTGAGCGAAAGAGGAAATTATCTTTTTATAAGTGCACGTGCGCTGTAAGACAAAGAACGTAGGCGTTCCGCGCGAGATGCGAATATCGATCGACGGAAGCACACATAGACACGAAGAATTCTCTATAACGATTTCACGGAGGGAGCAGCATCCCCTACTTCGAGATATTACAGATGTTCGTGGCGAGCATGTCGGATATCTTTGTAGGAAATGCTATGCATGATAGTTTTCCCTGATATTTTCTTACAGCTGCATACTGATTATTCATAAACATTTATTTCAAAGTTAGAAAATTTCATTGTTTTAGATAAAAAATATAATAAACTGTTTAGACAAATAATAAAATATAATAAATTGGATTAATTGTAATAAGATTTATTATGTATGCAAAATGTATAATTATTTAGCTAAAACATTTCATTGTTTTAAATAAATAAATATTACAATAATGAATATGACTAAAATTGTTACTTGAAATGTATAATTATTTATATGTATATAATATGATAAAAATGTATATTGAAAGTGCACGTTTGCTAATATATTACCATTGCCATAAATATATATCATTATTCATCGATATTTTATGATTCTAAATCATCAGATTTATGTAACTTTGTGTAACAAAATAATTTTTAATAAGATACTGTTAGACCAAAGGAGCAATGGTAATTCCAATTCTTTGAGTTAAATAATATTTTATTATTTTTAATTTTTACATTTCCTTGATGTCTGTCAAAATGTAAATCAATCCATTTCCATATTTAAAATAAATATCATCCATATTAATGTATGCACTTAGTCAATAATAAACTAATTTTAAGTAAAATTTAATACGTATTCTTGTTAAATTGTTTAATCCCATTGCTAATCAAATTAATTATATATTGAATAGGAAGTAATTTTAGTTATTTTGAATCATTTCTATAGATGGCGACCTATAGAAATGATAACTAAAAATAGAAATAATAACTAAAATTAGGTATAATTTGACGTTATAAATTTAACAATGAAGAGATAGGGACATCGCGGATATGATTGTCAGCGAAAATATAATAAGCATTAAAGATTGAGAGAGAGAGAGAGAGAGAGAGAGAGAAGAGGGGGAGAAAGAGTATAAAAGAATCAAAATTAGAAATAAATTACAGAATCAAAATTACTTTTAATATTAAAGATATATTTTCTAGTTCTCATTGAATTACTTGGAATTCGAATAGTAGGCGTTGGTTCGCCGGGTACGGAAAATATCGACCGAAGCCTGAGATTGAAGAACTCTGGGCGAATACTAGTGTCCGGACCAACCATCTCGGATTTTCTTGACCCTTCTATAGTCACTTCCTCCCTTTCTTATAAAAGGGCGGACAGCTTGATCGGACAGCATCACGTGAACCTTGTCTCCTTTCGTGATTCGACCCTTTCAGCCTATTACCCTCCATTTTTTTCATGACGAGACGCATTCTTAGAAAAAGAAAAAAGTTTGAGAAAACTCTTGAAAAGCGTATTGAATTTTGTAAGTACAATAAAATTATAAAAAACATACATATAGTTAAAAAAACTTTGAAATCGAACGCTATCTCACGTGTTTATAAATAATTTTTTTTATAGATACTATAAATTTTTTTTTAATCTAAAGAATTTGCACAGATAAATAAACCGTTGAAAAAAATATCTGTCAGAGTAATCGGAAAAGTCTCATCTATCGAAATTCGATAAATCGGAAGTCACACGTGCATTTTGTTCGAACGTTTTTATTGTTCCAATAGAAGGTGTCATTCAAACTCAAGTATTTGGACTTTCGTCGTTTAATTTCTGGATGTTTTGCGTGCTCAGTGGTTGCTAGTTGGATCAGCTCATAGTCACAGGTTGACAAATCATGATTGTAAACAAGAGACAAAAAATTAACAAAATTAATTTCTCTTAACATGCTGTGTAGAATTTTTAAATAATTATATGTATCCTATATTTACAAATAACGTAAAAAATTTTATATGTATACAACACATTCATTATAATTTTATTATGCAAAATTTGTTATTTTTATATTTATGAAAAGTATATTATATTTTTATGTTTTAATATTTCCTTTCTTTTATATCTTTTCTGTTTCCATCCAATTAAGTTTAATTATTATTTATTCGATTAATTAATGTCTTATTTTTACTGATATTCTAAAATTATTATTCTCGTGCTTCATAATTGATGTTTCTAATTAAGTATAATGTGATATCGTGATTTTATATAAACTTTATTAGTCAATTATTATATTATATAGACAAATAGCAGTTTGATCGACTAGATAATTGATTGATCTGATTGGTCGTTAGACAAGTTAGAACAGTTTATATGTTCTAGAACATTTTACAAATCGATCAAATAGATATATAATTGCACGCTTTCAATATTATCAATAAAGTATTATTAATCAATGATATTATATTTGTCAATGATAAATCATGAATTGTTAAAATTAAAAAATTGAGTTATTTATTAAAATGCATTTTCTGAAAAATCTAGACTAGATTCAAACTTTATTAGTAGATTCAAATATTATTATAAAAAGTATCGTGTTAACATAAATAGACATTAGCAAGCCGAAACTGTACATCAATAGTATTTAAGATAAACAGTAATTTTAACATATATTTAAAGAAGAAACTATTATTTCATGAATTCATATTACATTTTTAAAAATCATATATTTTAAATAAAACTATAAGTAAAAACTTATGGAATTGTAATATTATTAAAAATTTCCTGTCGTATTTAATGAGAAAAACTGTTAATATAATAAATATATTCATTTATAAGAGAAATATACAAGAAAATTTGTACATAAAGAAAAGATGAGACTAAAATACTGCCGCTTTTCTTGTTCGTAATTTGTCTCGGATGTAACTTTTGGATGCAGATGAAGCGATACGAAACTAGTTTAAGCCGAGAGATTTAATTAAACGATAAATACACTACATTTGCGGTTAAACCCTCTTCGCCTTTTCCGCCGTTCACGTAAGTTTTGCGCAGAACCCGTTTACATACCGTGTTTTTCCGTAACGTAGTATACACGTTTCGCTTATTTCACAAGTAATGGAATCTAAACTCGGCTGACGTTCCAAAGTAATGGATCTAAACAGGCGCCATTTGACATTACAGCGATATAGTATATTGAGACTCATCTATATAGATACAAAAGAAACGAGAAGAAAAATAACTTGTTACAAAGAGCTGCACTGAACTGCACCCAATAAATTCCATTGAAGCCATGCGATCGCGCATCGATCTTTGCTCTCGAGAGGCAAAAACAATAATTAGAATTCTGCGTTGAAAAAATGAAATTCTAGATGAATACATTTTTATATTTTCGATTTATATAATTATCGGAAAAACTAATTTCTAAAAGTAATTTCTAAAAAAAAAAATAAAGAGCTTTTAAAAACGATAAGTAAAAATTATACAAATTTTAAATCAAAGTAAAAAAACTTTCTTAAAACATAAAGTTAAATTATCAATATAATTAAAAACTATGACAAAAAAATAACATCATGTATACTGCATTACTAACATAAGACTGGAAGTTTTAGATGCACTGTGTATATTGATGCATAATTTATCGTACAAAGTTAAAGCTTAATGTTTAACTCACGGCTACTTGATTCAACGGCAACTCAAAATGCTTAATTAACTGCTGCTCGATGAGACGTTATCTTGGGTCGATCATACGAAACGACGTCCGGTTGTATTCATTATTTAGCAGCACGAGGTTGCAGACGCGTCGTGTGGGAGACGTGTCAAACAATGAGATTATTAATTAACCGCGAGGCACAGAGGGACGGTGAAACTTAACTGGAAGTTATCGTCGACTCGAAAATTATTAGATCGCACTCTGGATTCAACTCGAGTTTGCGAGCGTTAACTCGTCGAGTGTTTGTATTATAAACATTGTTAATAACGCGATATATAATGCAATGTTCACGTGTGAATGCATTATTGCGCAAAGCAATTATCGTAATACAGAGTCAATATTTATTTTATATAAGCTTTAATAACGATTATTAATCGCTTTCTGCTTAATTGCTTTTCCAAAAGCTTCTAAAATGAGACTGATGTGTAATTTTTCACGACGTTTGCGAATTAATTATATTATATGCATTGCTCAAAAACCGATAAAATTTCGAATGACGTAAAGCAATTTCTCATTTTTATGTATCCAAGTGTCGACTCGTGAAATGAAATTTTGCACGACAATAAAACAATAACAAATGATGGCAGAAATGCAAACGTCATCCATGATGAGTATATTATACGATGAGATTATTAATTAAGTCAGAGCGTTAACGGGTTCGGTGAATCGCTAGGACGAAGCTCGAAAATTATGGAACGGTGAGAGACTGGCAATGCGAATTAGCGTTCATTAAATACGTCTGTCTCAACATTTGGAAATACACAAAGAGATACCTGGCAGATATCTCTTTTCTTTTTCTCCTTTATTTCTTCATTTATTTGACTTTCATATACCTTTTCATATACCTAAATAAACATCGCGTCCCAATAACAAGAATATCAACCCAATCAGCAATCAAAACGATTTAAAAAAAATCTATTTACGCGCAAGATAATTCGAGAATATTTAATGCTTCGTTGCGGAAAATAAATTGTTATGAATTATATGTTTATATACTGAGAATATATGCTTCGTTAAATAATTGCAATCAAAAGACTCAGGAAACGTTCGTATGTCACTTTCAATTTTTAATATATTTAAATTAATAAATTTAATTATTTTAATTTACATATATTTAATAAGAAATAAAATGATAATTATATGTACTTTAATTTCTTCACAAGCAATTCTTTTTTCAAAATTAGCCTAATTAACCTAAAAATAATAGATACTTAGGTATCTATTATTTTTAGGTTACCAATATTTTTATTTTTTTTTATAATCAAATAAAATATAAGTAAATTGTAACATGCAAAATACAATCACATTCAGAATCGTATCTACAAACATTGAGTCACGTGTATCTTTTAAAATAAATGTAAATGCATAAACGAGTGTTATAATATATCTAAATAAATTAAGAATTATATATATATAATTTCTATTTCATATCGGATGTGTCTAAACAGAAAAAAAATATAGAGGTATATTTAAAAAAAAACGCCGAATGTTCACTTGGCAGGCGAGTTTTTCTTCACGAGTGCATCTCAGGAAAGACTCGGTGTACCCTGATACGTCGACACAGCAACAATAATTCAGAATTTCGCAGTGGCTCGTACATCGCGCGTTTTGCGGAACGATAAATCACAGGTCGAAGGAGCGCGGGAATACCGGAATGATGAATCGCTCGCTTAAGCCTGAATCCTGTATAGGTTGGCTGGACGAGAGACGAAGTAATAGAGCGAAATATTTCCTGACGAAAATTAATACTTTCAAACGCGATAATATAAATTTTACGCTGCTCTCGAGTAAAGGATTTGATTACTATAAACAATATTAATTGCCGAATTGTTATTATATAGAATTTTTGTGTGTTCAGTAGTTAGTGGTACAATGGAAAAGGAATGATTCTATATAAAAAAATTAATCGAAAATGAATATATAGCAAAGTCTATTTTCCCGAAAATAAAATTTTATATAAAAAAAATTTATTTTAGATTTTTTATTTATTTTTGCTAGATTTTCGTCCCCTTGCATCATGAATTATCGCATATATTTCTCTATATATTTATTATAAAAGTTCGAAATCAATTTTCACAGATCAAAAGCAATACAGCTCTGTAATTTTCCCAATATAATTACTGATTAATAAAATATAATACAGAAAAACGCGAAATATGCTAATTGCGATTTAATAATTCAAGATTAATCAGCTCCGAACAAAAGTTATAATATTTAATAATGACCGAGTATAAAATCATTCGTTGGTTGATTTTTCCATTTTGTTAGAACATATCGGGGAATTTTCGCTATGATAATCCGGAAAAATCTATTTCTTACTATCATGAAACGAATGAAATTGATATTGCATTACTACTTGAATGTTTTTCTACATTTTTCCCAATACTCCGTGCAAAAATAACGAATCGAGATATTGCTGAACGGATTGTAATTCCGCAATAAAAAAGTTAAGGACATCGACTAAATGTATAAATCAAGCGAAATTGATTTGCAGCGTCTACTATTACACGATACGTAATAATGCCGCCAGGCATGACGTATCGGAATTCTCAATTCATGATATAACCAAGATAACGAGGAGGAAACAGAATACAATATAATGTATTCTACAAGTTACAAAATACGCAATATTTCAATCTGGCAAGCAATTACAATAATATTAACATCTTCAATTTTAACAAGAATTCCCTACTTGCTAAAGAGGAAATATTAATAATTGTCTGCACTAAAAAGAGAAGTTTAGAATTTTAAGATATTAAAATTTTCTTGTCTCCATTCTTTAAACACTTGAAGATATTTTAATTAAAAATTTTTTTCCATAAACAAAACACTACGTATTTGGATTTAAAATACATAATATTTTTAATTCGTAGTGTTTTATTTATTGAAAAAATTTGAAACTAAAACTTTAATGCCCATTTCTATCAACGTAGATTAATTTTAATCTCGATTCAACTTACTCTTTATCTTTTTCTAATCTTTAGAATTAGAGCTAATCTAAAGTTAATCTACGTTGGTGGAAATAAGTATTAAAAAATAAAAACAAAAACAAAACATTTTAATATCTTAAAATTAAACATTTCCTTTTTCAGTATGTTTCAATCTCGATTTTAATGTAGTATGATTATTCAGTCACTTCAAAAATTCGTTTGGAATTTTCTGATTCCTATTTTTAAATATTTCAAATGTTTTATATTCGTTATATTTCATTTATCTGCTTTAAGCAGAAACATGAACAGATGTGTCAATCATGATTTTTTTATCGGTGTGTCTGATATAGGGATTTGAATTGATATTTTCTCTCGGATAAGGGAAAACTTCGAGAATGCGAATATCGAAAAGCAACAATATTTCGCGAATGGTTCATGAATGAAGCGTTAATATAAAAATATAGCATCCGATATAGAGAGCTTCATTTTGATATCCGTGTTCATAAAGGACAGCTGTTGGGCACCAGCTGTTCATGTTATTAGTTTCGCGAAGCTGTATAGTCGCGATATTGAGCTCCAGGCAAACGTTGGAGAAAATTGGCAATGCACTGCTCCTATTTTGCTATTTTCGACTACAAGCTGATTAAGTGGTCATTTCGCGCGAAACGCCGTGTCGTTAGGAACCACTAAAACATATTGGAACATTCAGTATAGTTAAGAAAATTAGCTGTAATTCGAGTGCTAGAATTTTATTAAAACTGTATATATTATGATTTCGTAATAAATTAACTTGAATGTTCACATTTTCGGATTCAATAATAAATATATCGATATTATAAAACAATATTGATATTATAAATAAAGAGGAGGTATAAAGCTCTATTTTAAATTAATTAAAAATATTAAATCAAAATGTTAAAAAATACAACATTTATAAAAATATCTACAATCGCTTCACAATTTTCGTAAATATTTTTAATCTCATAACTATATTATATAAAATTAAAGGATAAAATTTTTAACACTATATATAAAGGATAATATTTTTAACACTATAATTCTTCGCTTATTATAAATACCAGCGAAGCGATTTAATAAACGAAATGTAAATTTACCGAGCATTTCTTCGCCGATCAAATCGCTGCTTTAAACTTCGTCACGCTATTCCCATGGTACGCTCCTGGTAAGAGCTACCTGTTGATCCAACTCGAACGGGCAGGTATCTTCAGTTACCTTACCGAGATATAACGAGCGTGATGTATCCTTTTATACACCGGCGCTTTCGTGCATCAACGCTCTTGCACTAGGCCAACGCATATAATAGTGAAGTACAAATCTATCAGATCATTCAATGAAAAGAAAACAATTTTAATCTGTGTTTGCACTACGAATAGAATGTTAAAATGAAATATTCTTTTCTTAAGTAATAGTAGGACATCACTCATAAAAGAAATGTTTAATTTTAATAGATAGATTAAAATGTTTTATTCTTGTCTTCGTTTCTTAAACATTTAAATATTTAGGTCTAAACTTTTTCAATAAACAAAACATTATGTAAATTTAAAGCATTTAAAATTGTATTAAAATATCTTTTATTATTAAACGTTTGTTCCGCAAAGATATTTTAAACATGAACATTTGAAACATTTTTTACAATGATATTACCTCTCTTACAAGACTTATTAATATTGTCTTAAAGTTGAAGATAAAGTAAGTTTTCTTTTAGTCTATTTGCATATTATAAATGTCTCAATCCTATAATCCAGAAACGAATATTTTATATCAATGATCTCAGAATAAATTGTCTAAATATATAAAATGCACTATTTCAGACTAAATAGCGAAGTGTTGCTTATTTGTGCGCTTTACTTCTTGTCGCAGTGAATGTTCTTAGCATTCAGCAACCTTTAAACAGATCGCAACTTCTTCCTCGTAATCTCTCTTGCAAAACTTCGATACCAAATGCCACTTCGCACAACCTTAGATTCATGCAAGAAAATCAATTTACGTATACATACACATTTTCTCTTTCAAATGTAATATTTTATTACACATACAGTTACAAGTCATTTAATTTAAATGACTTAATTTAAATTTTGCAGCAAATTGTGACAATTACTAAAGTTTAAAACATTAAATACTGATTAAAAACTTTTAATATAGAAAAATTAAAAAGAAATTACATCAAATTTTATTAATTTTATTATTTGAATCTCAAGTATCTTTTTAAAAAATTCTATTATTATATATATTTTCTAAGTTTCCAATACTTTTTAAATTTCAATTTGAATAATTTTATTTTATATAATTTAGTTTCGAATTAAAATTTTATTAAAATAAACTGTGCACTCAAAGGTTTAAATTTTAAATATTATAAAATATCAAAGAAATAAACTACAATGGATACGAAGATAAAGGGAAAATCTAAATATTTCTCTTGATCGAACAATGTAATATCGTGCAAAAAATGATAAATCCGCGATCAAGTTTTGTCGACAAATCACATTCAACTATAACAGAGGTATTGTTTCCTGCTCCACTAGGAACACTGTCGTAAATCGCTTTGGATTATACTGCCACTCGTTTGCCGATATCGAAGTAGTCTCTAATCGTTCATGCGGAAATTTAATGAATTCAGCATTTTGCGATAGCTACTTTTATTTTCCACCACAATAGTTGCCACGCAACATCAATTTGTATCCATTTCTGCGGTAACGTTTAGATAACATCCAGTGAGTTCGATTCGATATGCTAAATTTATATATCTTGACATAATATAAACAAAATATAAAACAATGTACATCGTATAAATAAAAAAGTATACAAATGCAAAGGGAAATGAAAATTATAAATCTCGAATTTTCTATCTATTATTATTCCATCATTTTTCATATCTATAAAGAAAATTCATCGAATCTTTTAGGATTTGTATTTCTCTTAAACAAACAGCGTCGCAAACTCGATGTTATATTATACGCAAAATAATCACAGAATTTGCGAAACGATTCCAATCATCACAGATGTATCTTCCTTTTTCCTTCTTTCATCGATATAAGTTCCAAATTGGCGTGTAAATTTTTTTATTTTTTCACTGTTGAAAAATTATTCCTCATGAAATATTATCAAGCCTTTCAATTTTTATTTTATAAGGTATCATGACTTTTTATAATCACCTGCCAACACTTGTCTGAATCGAATAGATACTTTACAACTCGCCGCTGAGATATTTCTCATGGGAAGCGACTTCTGTCACGCTCGAGAAATCACTACTGTTGTAAGGTAACATTCAATGAAATGCCTCGGAAATACATCACCTTCAAAGGCATGCAATTTTTATGTAAAAAATAAATTTAAAAATCAATATGTTTGCTGCTACCCTTTTTGCGAATAAATTTTATGTATTCTAAAAATAAAAAATAAACATAAAATAACATCAAATGATACATTATATAGAGAATCGAGTGTAACTGCAGTATGTTTTTTTATAAATATTCTTCAGCAGTTTTGTGATTTATCTAATTTTATTGGCAATCATAAAATAAATTATTGATCAATTTTATAAACAGTTTCGATATTTTATAAATTTAACATCGAATGACAAATTTTTACAGAAGTCTGAACTAAATCATCAATAATATACGATAACTTTTTTTTTTAGAGGACAGTAAAATATATTGTGACTCTCTCTTTATCTCACGTCTCACAGAAAATAAAAAGAACACAGAAATTGGAGCTCGTAAAACCGGGAAACCCATTCATATACCGAATGTTTCATCCAAAATTCCACAAGTTTAGATCTTAAAATTTATTACAAGTAAAATATGGACTGATGTAGAGAAAAAATAGTTTTGTTTTCGAAAAAAATATTATAAATCAAAATTTTTTCTAACTATGTAATCTTTTCTTTCTTATTATTAATTTTTAGTGTATAGATATGTAGATAATACACAGACGATGAATTATGTGAATTTAAAAATTTGTACTAGTATTCAACAAAATGCGATTAGTATTAACTTTTTACCAAGAATTTTTAATCTTCAACAATATTTGAATAGATAATGACTAAAATTGTCAAAAGCAAAAATTCATTAGGAATACAACAAAAAGTAAGGATTCATTTCAAGCGATATTTTTCTAAGATATTTTCTTAATCTCCGCAATTAAGAGTATGATGTCTGTTAAAAGTGAATTTTATAAAGTGTGGAAATATGAGCTTTATAAAGTGTGGAAGGTGCAAAAAGCATGTTTTGATAAAAGATTAACAAAAGAAAATCTTTTGGCGGACGTATTTCTTCTTCTTTCACAAAAGAATCAGTAGGAAATCGATGAAGAAGAAAGAAGATGCCGATGAACTGGAAGATGATCGCGGATTGCCATGAATCTGTACAAAAATGAATATTATTTTCTTCGATCTTCCTTTCTTATTATATCTCTTCGCTCTTCTTTCTATGGTACATTTATTCCATCCCGCTTTTGCATTGCTCGTTTGCATAGTAGAATTGTTTCTAGAAAGAAATTTCGACCTTTTACCTATATTTCCTAGATTGGGGGATTTGTGGTAATAGCATACTAAGTCAGCAGTAGCACAGACAAAATGCATCGAATTTTAAATAACTAAAACAGGAAATAAAAACTATTTCTAACACACACACACACACACACACACACACACACACACACACACACACACACACACACACACACACACACACACACACACACACACACACACACACACACACACA